>Ga0123357_10014123_pt1 | contig 10411 bp, 13 predicted proteins | sample TergutEmb28metaG_FD_89873 | JGI IMG/M metagenome (GOLD analysis project Ga0123357, IMG submission 89873) | Embiratermes neotenicus P4 segment gut microbial communities from Petit-Saut dam, French Guiana - Emb289 P4 | ecosystem: Host-associated > Arthropoda: Insects > Digestive system > Gut ...
CATAGAATATAAATGCAACAGTTTTCCAGCACACTGGCACACTTTACATTTTGTGGCTGTCAATGAAGATGTATGTGGCCACTGCATTAGAGCTCATTTTGAGTATGGTGAAACCATGTTTCACAACGTCACCACAGATTCAGGGAACCCGTTTGCTCCTCCTTTAAATGACTGAAGAAGTGAAAGAGCACCTCCAAACATCAATTTTTGTGAACTTTCATCTTGTATCTTGGTACCCACCATGCACACACATTGCTGTATCCCAGTTGTATATGGATAATGTTGTGTACAATTTTCACAAATTACTACAGTGCAACGGATAAATAATGAATTGTGTCTTGGTGGATTTTCAAAATCGATTCCATCATTTGCGCTGCGTTCACATGTTCTTCATCTGCTGGGCTGAAATCTTCAAATTGGATGCCAACTGACCCCTGAACTCTCTGCACCCTCTCTCTAAATGATATGGTCCCCATACACCATCCCCAAACACCAGCATTAATTGGCAGTGAATTCCAAGGTTGGAAATGTTCTGCCGATATAAACTGTCACAACACAAAGCTTTCTGCATGACAGTGTTTCCACTATCATTACCACTGCACCTACACTTATCCCCTAAATAGCATGATTAACTGATTTTTGCATCCTCTGCTGCATGTTACCTCTATTGCAGTCAGTACCTCTCACCACAAAATAAGATGGTTGCTGAAAACATTATAGAATTTGGAACCTTAACGCTTTGATGCCTAACGACCCCTATAGTGGTAGTACGGCATCGCTAACCTCTAAATGTTGCATTTTGTATATTTATTCAACAAATATAAATACTGAATATTTTAAATATGGTATTTACTCTCTGTTTTTTCTCTTCTAAGTGCAGTTTGTTTCATAATTCTAACGTATTTGGTTCCTGTTTTATTCACATTTTATATACAGGATGTGCTAAAGTTTAAAAAAATAATTCCGGCACAAAACTGTTGATTATTGAAAATACTTCGTACATAGATTGTCGTTGGGTGACTATGTTGAGGAATATACTGATTATATTTTCTGTTGACCTGTGAAGATTATAAAGATTGATGCATAATGTTCCAGCCAAACATTAATGACCATTAACCAGACTTAGTGGTGTCACAATCCTAGCCAGTGCAGTGATCTCCTCAGCATACGGATTGCAATACAAATTACATTTTTAAGAATTAAATGTACATTAACTCAATAAATGATGATGAACAACATTATGAATTGTCATGAATGTGGGCATCTCAAAACTTAAACCTAGCCAGGGAGTGAATATCTTGAACACATAAATTTCATACCAAATTACAAGTTTAAGAATTATATTACATAAAGGCAGTAAATGATAAACAAATTTATGAATACTCAGGACTACGGTCACCTAGAATCTTAAAACTAGCCAGAGTGTGAAAATCTTCAGCATAAACATTGAAATACGAAACACATGTGTGAGAATTATATATACATAAAATCAGTAAACAATGTTGAGCAATATTATGAACCCCAGGATTGTGGGCACCTAGATATTTAAGCCCGGGCACAGAGGTGAGATATCGACAAAAAAAAAATTGAAACAAAAGTTACTAGTTGAAAAACCATTGGTACATGAAATGGAACAACTGATTATTTACGATTTACATACGTCATATTTAAAGTTATAATCACACTAATTGATGTTGGGCTGAACTGGAGTGTCAGGCCACTATAGTAGGATTTGGAACTGCCAGAATCTCAAAAATCGTTTCATCACCCAATGTGAATTCAGTCTTTGAGGAACGCAGGCTGCAGACATACTGCCTGGACAGTTTTCTGGCATGCTCTGCATTGCAGGACATGTCAATATTCTCCGCTTTTAGCTGAGCCCTGTGTAAATATGGAATCAGAAATTATACAAATGAAACTTTTATTCCTATGATTAGTGTCTTATTCTACATTTTAATTTGCAGGTGAACACCATTTGTCACACAAACACTTCACCATATGCTGTGTTGTTAAAACATATTGATCAAATACTGATTTATTCTGAATTCAACATTAGACATTTGATAAAATGCTGGAGATGAACAAATTCGTCTTAAAGTTATGACATAACCTACAAATACACACTGTGGAAATTACTGTATAACGTGCGCAATATACACGGTTAATACAAGATACTATTTGATATATCTTCAGCTCAGAAGATAATGATTTATGAAGAATGAAATATAATTCTTTCCTGGCATGAATAAATATAATTACTAAAACATACTTACCGTTGAGGAAGCCTGAAAAATTTGAGGTCACAATGTGTGTTGCTGCTGTAAAACAATCTGGCATAGCACACACACACACACACACACACACACACTCAAGTTATTTTCACACACATCTTACAACATGCAAACAAATCATCATCATCATCATCACACTTAAGAATCACCAAAGCAATACTATTCAACACACCTTCCACACACTTTTTAATAACGATAACATCGTCATATTTTGTACTACAATTGTAACGGCAATTACTTTTAAAAAAAAGTCACGTGCCTTGCATGTGATTGGCCATGCTCACACAAGAGACATTTCCTGCCATCTATTGCACACAGAACGCACCCACTGAGATACGCCGCCTACAAGTAACTCCGTCATGGCCGCTTGTGGCGCCTCAGTTTTTGTTTCCGGCTTCCATTTAAGTTTCACCGGGGTGTTTACTTAAGAATGGGACGTGGCCAGGACTTATATATGATCTGTGGCCAGGACAGCGTTCCGCAGACGCGGTCGACCCAGAGGGTGAGCGAAGCGTCTTTCTTGGTTCTGCTTTTATGTGAGTTGTGACTTCAGCTGAAGCTCACGATAATGGGTGATAATATGAATCGTGTAACGGCGATATCAATTAACTGTGTCTACCCAGTTCAAAACAGAGCATTTGCATAATATTTTCGTTACCAATTTTAATACTTATCATTTGGATTTTTAGAAATGCAAGGAAATGGATCGCGCTTCTGCAGATACCAGGGAGTTTTGTTCGAAATACCGTGTTTTTCAAAGTGCAAGTATTTATTGATGGCGTTAAAAAAATTCCCTTCACTTTAAAATACATTATACTGATGTGTAGATAAGCTTAATGAATTTTAACGACCCTGTTTTCAGCACAATACGTACCAACTGTTGTATATACAGCATTCCTGCTGATGATAGGCTACAGATATGCCCGAAACATGTAGAGGTTGATTGACGAAATAAACTGAGGACATATAATGCATCAATTTGGTTTTATTTACAAGGTTATTCGTCAACAATTGATTTAATTATGTTGTTCTTGGGCTGTATTTATGCATTGTTGATTTTAGTAATATCTCTGTTATGGACGGTTCTGTATCTGATGTCTGTGTTACATACAACTCAGCAGGCCAGTTAACCCAGCTCAGAGGCAGCACTAGACGATGCCCAATATTGTATGTGGTGAGCGACATGGCAACTGTTTGTGTTGACCAGAGTGCAGCATCGTTTATTTAGAGCCAGGACAGCCTTCGGAGACGCAGTCGAACCAGAGGGCGAGCACAGCGTCTTTCTTGGCTCTGCTGTTAAGTCAGTTCTGATTTCAGCTGAAGCTCTTTATAATGGAGGATAATTTGTTGAACCGTGAAAATGGGATATCAGATACCTGACATCAGATAACGATTGAACTACAAAATATGACAACTACATCCCACAATATCGGCACACTTGTTAGTTGAAACATACCCCGCTAGACGCCATTATTGTGACAGGTATTAATTATAATTTGAAATCAAGCAATTCTGCCTTCATTCTGCCATAAAACCTTACGGAGGAGGGTGGAGGGGTTCGTTATGTCGTCCTCCATCTCCGCTGCCTATTTGTCGGCATGTTGTGAGATGAATTAGAGCTGTGTTGCGTCCTGCGTGATGTTCGACAAGGCAAACCGACACTCGAGCTGTGCGAACCACACGGCTGACTTTACGAGCCACAAAGGCGGGACACGAATACCGACGCGGTTGGCAGTGAAAGTCGTATCATGCGGTTGCTCTGGCCGTGTTGATGGGTTTGTGTCTTGCTGCATGCTGCATTCGCGAGAGGAATATTGCACTTATTTTACGGCACTATGCGGCCTTCTAACCGCGGGGTTACCAGTGTGGCAGTATCCGTATAAATTACCAGACACACACACACACACATAGATTTAAGTGCACACAACACAATTCCTCTTCGTACGTACAAACTCTGTAGCCGGCCGCCTGCTTGCTGTTTGTCTACACTTTGCAGTTCTCACTTGCTCTCCCAGCTATTGTGTCACGTCTATAAGGTTCTGGCGCTTGGTTTAAAATATCCCGGCTAGGTGGGTGGGAGAGCCAGTGGTGTCCACCACAACTACAAATGGCCTTTTTTGGGATAGTACCACTATTGCATTCAGTGAGCCATATAGCCATTTATTTTTATATCCATAATCTTGTTGCGCAGATAAATATCGGTGGTAAATATATGTACCACCTGCTGCAACAATTCAGATCGCTACAATTTGCCCGCAGAGTTTAGGCACTTATTTGTGCCATATGATTCTCAAAGTCAGCTACGATTCTTCCCCTGTAAAATATGAGTGTCTTTTTTGGCAGTGGAATTGGGTGAATTTCGGGCTACAATTGTTTAAAATAGGAGAGGGTTTGTTCTCCTGTTTTAAGCAAGGAAAATATTTATCACGACGTGCTGACGATTCTTCGCATTCTCAACACGAGTACAATACACGAGCAAGAAATACGCAGCTTTTATTTAACTGTGGAACAACAACAGACCAACATCATTTTGTGTGGTTTGCTTTTGTAGTGGAGTTTTGAAGAAACATCTAAGTGAAAGCAGCAGGTGGGCACCAAGCCATATTTATGAACAGCCAAACGTAAGTTTACGAATTGTACTTAAATCCACACACACACACACACACACACACATACAAAAATACACACATGCATACAAACATATACACATACGCACACATATACACACATTAACATACATTCACACATACACACAACACACACAAAAACGCATATACACACATACACACATGCACACATACACAAACACACATCACGCACATAGACACACATATACACAACACATACACACACATACATACATACACACATACACAAACACACATCACGCACATAGACACACATACACACATATACATACATACACACACATATACATACATACATACATGCATACATACATACATACATACATACATACACACATACATACATTCACATACATACATACATATATACATACATGCATACATGCATACATACCCATACATACATACATACCCATACATACATATACACATACATACATACATATATGCATGCATGCATGCATACATACATACACACGTACATACACACATACACAATACATACACACATACGAACACATACAAACATATACACAATACAGAAACACATACATATATACACACATACACACATACAAACATACATACACACCCATACACAAACATAAATACACACATACACACATGCACACATACTTTCACACCTCTACACAAACACATACCTACACACACATATACACACATACACACATGCACACATAAACACACATACATACATACACAATCATACACACATAAACACACACATAGACACACATACACACATGCACACATAAACACATACACACTCATACACACTCATACACACATAAACACACACATACACAAAGGAAAAATGTGAACTTTAGTGGCAATCAGAATGGAACGTCTCAACCAAAGGGGAAATAACAAAATAATTCTTTCCAGTCATAGGTGTGCGCATATCCAAAAAATTACGAATGGGTGTTAACCTCGCAACAATGGTAACCGGGCATGGCACACTAAGATCATACTACCTTAGATTTAAAATCAAAGACGATCCAGAATGTGTTTGCAGAATGGGTCCACAGACCACTACTCACTTACTATGGGAATTCGAACATATTCTAACACAAAGAGAGGCTATGAAGAACAGAGTAAAGAAGGCAGGCGGAAATTGGCCCATAACCAACACAGATCTAACCAACAAGTACACGAAATGGTTTCAAATATTTGATAACTCTATAGACTTTGACACCTTGTAACAGGTACCAAGCGACCTACATTTAAGGCAAGATTTGGTATAACAGGAAGAGGAGAGTGATTAGGAACAAACAAATGCACTACAAACATAGAAACATAAATGTAGATTACTTAATTTAAGCTATTTCTAGCATGTAGTATTGTCCTTTTGTAATGGAACACGCTGTAAATAAAGTTATAAAAAACACATAGACACATACACACACATACACACAAACACACACACAAACACACGCATACACACATACGCACACATACATACACACATACAGACACATACATACATGCACACACACATACATACACACATACAGACACATACATACACAAATACACGTACATACATACGTGCACACACATACATACACACATACGGACATCCAGGAAAGCAACAGGACATATCAAGTCAAATTGCGGGAGGCTAAATCTAAATTTTGGAAGGACTTTTGTTCTGGAACACAGAGCTCCAACCGCAGGGAAGCAACAGGTCATTTCAAGCCAAATTGCGAGAGGCTAAGTCTAAACCTTGGAAGAATTTTGTTCTGGAACACAGAGCTCCAACCCCTGGAATTCGGCACACCGATAAGCGGCTGGAAAAATACGAGGGGCCCTCACACTGTCAAAACTCACAATAAATAACAATACACAAAATGACGATAACCCAAGCACCCTCAACCATCTGATGGATTATTTCATACTAGAAGATTTGGCGTCCAACGACGGAGACCACCACACACGAGACAGGCAATTGATGACAGAACCTATGCACACAACAGACGACTTTCCATTTACACATCAAGAAGTACAGGTTTCACTGGAAAAGTTTGGCTCACGGAAGGCTCCAGGCGAAGATGCACTAATCAGCGAGACAATTCTTCAGGTCTTCAGGAGCTTCCCCACCCTTTCCACTGACGTAAAAAAACGAATGTATACAGAAAGGACACTTTCCACAACACTGGAATAGATCAATAATACATCCGATAGAGAAATCGGGCAAGGAGGGACTCAGTGAAGTTCTCAAATACTGCCCTATCAGTTTAATAAATACAGGAGATAAACTACTGGAAAAATTCCTAATAAACAGAATTAATAACCACATACACAACTAGAAGTTACTAAACAGAAACCAGTACGGCTTTATACCGCAAAATACGAGTAGTACGGTCGATGCAGTAATGGCAGTGAAACAATACACACTATCCCATATACAGCAAAGGAATTAAGTCATGATGGTCAGCGTGGATGTGCAGGGAGCATTTAATGCAGCCTGGTGGCCAAGTATACTGTGTAATCTACGAGCCCTCAACTGTCCTAGAAATCTATACAATCTAACCAGGAGCTAATTCAGCGAATGAGTGGCGTTTCTCCACACTAACACATACAGAGTAGAGAAAAAAGTAACGGCGGGTTGTCCTCAAGAATCGCGTTGTGGCCCTGGATTTTGGAACGTTCTATAAAACGACCTACTAAACATGAAATACTCCAGTCACACCAAGCTAATAACATTCGCAAACGATCTTGCCATTCTCACTTATGGGAAAACGCCATCAGAGGCGGAAGCTTACGCAAACTCCGATTTAGCAACAATTGAAAAATGGGCATGGGACAAAAAAGTGAAATTTAGCGAATCTAAATCCAAGGCCATGACAAAAACAAGGAAAAGGAGACGAGATAAGATTAACATGTCCCTCAACAATAGAAGCTTGGAACATGCCGATGTAATGAATTATTTAGGAATACACTTGAGAGCATAACCTTATTTTACAAGAGCATTGAACAAGTAGCAGAAAAATCCAGGGCACTAACATACATGCAAAATAGAACATCAAAAACTACATTGGGGTCTTGGGCAAAATTCCCTCAAAACGGTATACGAGGGGGCGATAGTCCCCTAATGACTTACGGGTCCCCAGTTTGGGAGGGGGCAATCACTAAACACAAATACCTCCAAAAGCTGCAAAGCGCTCTGAGGCGGATTAATATCAAAATAGCTAAAGCCTATAGAAGAATTTCCTTTGAGGCATCATGCGTGATAGCTGGGGTCTCGCCGATTGGTCTAGTCATCGACGGGAAGGTACAAGTTTGCAAGCGAAATCACGGAATGGAGAGCAGCGACATAGTATGCGACGCGCCGTTGCCAGTACACGAATGGCTACACCCAGCTGGGCAAGTTACTATCACAGAAACAAATGAAGCGACGACATACCCAATCGAAATATACACGGACGGTAGCAAGGAAGCAAGCACTGTCAGGGTAGGAGTCGCCATATACCACAACAAGCAGCTGATAAAGTATGTAGCCATAAGCTAAGCAGTTACTGTTCTAACAGCCAGGCAGAGCAGACAGCTATCTTGAAGGCAGTAGAAAAACTACAGGAAATGGAAACACCAACAGGCGGGAGGGCGGCAATCTACACTGACAGCAAAGTGACAATAGATTCTCTCAAAACCATGCTATACACGACTTTCTAATAGAAAAAATAAGGTACATTATTCGACATCTAGCCACGCTAAGCTGGACGATACACTTGAAGTGGGTAAAGGCGCACATCGGTATAGAAGGTAATGAGACAGCCGACAAACTCGCCAAAGAAGCAGCCCAAGGAAATGAAAACATAATCATAGCATTCGATAGGATCCCGATTACATCTGTAGCCAGCGAAATCAACAGGAAAGGACTCGAACAGTTGCAGCTCCAATGGAACAACGCGGGGGCAGGAGCAGTGTGCCGATCCTTCTTCCCATACCTGGTGCAGAGGCTAAAAATGAATATCCCAATAACACCAGAATTCACAGCACTCGGTACTGGACACGGAAAACCCAGATCTTACCTACACAGATTCAAGCTAGCAGACGACACAATGTGTCTCTGTAATGAAAGACAGCAGACATCCGACCATATAATTTCCGACTGTAATCTTTTCGAGGCACAAAGAGGTCCCATGATAAATAAAATAGAGGACAGCGAAGAGTCCTGGCCCCCTGCAAAGCACGAACTGACAACCAAGTACCTACACGCATTCTCAATTTTCGTGAAGTCAATTGACTTTCAAAAACTGAACAGGTTAGTCAAATATCTCGAATTGTGGTGCCAAGTACCGACCAAAAGAACAAGCAGTGAATAACATGAACAATGGAACATGTAGTAATACCATGTAACGGAATATGTTGTAAATAAATATTTACTAAAACATAAAGACATACACACATACATAAACACATACACACATACACCCACATACATAAACACATACGTGCACACACATATATACACACATAAACACATGCATACAAAACATACATACACACATACATACAAACATATAAAGACACAGACACACACAAATACAAAACCATACATACACACACAAACACTTAAACACATACATACACATACACACAAAATAAAGACACATATACACACACACATTTACACACGTAAATGCATACACACATTCACAATACAGATACACACACATACACATACACATACACACACATATAGACACACATACACATACTAACATACACATACACATACACACATACACTTACACAAACATACATACATACACATACACACATGTAAAGACACACATAGACACATACGCTTGTACACATACATACATACACACGTACGCACATACACACAAACACACTTAAATATATACACATACATACACACATACACATACACGCACTCATATAAAGACACACACAAACTTACACACATACATACATACATACACGCACTCATATAAAGACACACATACATACACACATACATACATACACACTTACACACACATACATACATACACACATACACATATACACATACATATACGTACATACTTACATACACACACATACATACACACAGACATACATACATACATACATATATACACACTTACACACATACATACATACATACATACATACACATGTACACATATATATACGTACATACATACACACACATACATACACACAGACATACATACATACAAACATACATACATACATACACATACACTTACACACATACATACGTACAAAGGCGTACCGAACCACGTCAAGTGAGGCCCTATGCATGTTGACGGCAACGACACCAATAACCATCACACTTGAGGAGATCGTTAAACGATACAACACAAAAAATAGGAAGAACGAGAGCCTAATGGAATTGGACCATGAGGTTGAATATAAATACTGGCCGCATCCAGCAGACGTAGAGACAATTATGGA
>Ga0123357_10014124_pt1 | contig 10411 bp, 7 predicted proteins | sample TergutEmb28metaG_FD_89873 | JGI IMG/M metagenome (GOLD analysis project Ga0123357, IMG submission 89873) | Embiratermes neotenicus P4 segment gut microbial communities from Petit-Saut dam, French Guiana - Emb289 P4 | ecosystem: Host-associated > Arthropoda: Insects > Digestive system > Gut ...
GGACAGCTATTCAACAAGGCTTATTCCGACACCGGTCGGCCAAGCATGCCGCCGGAACGGCTGCTCAAGGCGATGCTGCTTCAGGCGCTTTACTCGATTCGCTCGGAACGGCAGTTGGTCGAACGCATTGATACCGATCTTCTGTTGGGGGCAGACAAGGGTTACGATTCCGGGCCGTTTTTGTTGAAGCTCGAATCGTGGAAGGGTAGCGGCGTGGCGATGGCTATGATCAAACCGAGAAGAATCGCTCGCCCAGGCATAAAAACCCCTTCACGGAAATGCGTGCTTGTGAGATATTGGCGCATGTTGGCTGTTTGCTGTCAAGATTAATTCACGAATTGGCGAACGAGCGTTAATCTTCGATCAACGGCTAAACTCTCCATGATACGATCTTCCCCAAAAAGCCCCGCATTGCCATGCGGGGCTCCACCCCGCGGAGCGGGGTCGCTACGTGCATTTTGTGTCACGCATCCCCCTTATATGACACGCTGAAGCGTGAACTCCGAGGGGGGTTATTTGCCGAAGCAGTAAAGGATGCCTTGGGAGGTGCCGATGAGGAGGCGGTTTTGGACGATGGAGGGGGAGGCTTTGATTTGGCCGCCGGCGGTGAATTTCCAGGTGGGATTGCCTGTGTTGGCGTCGAGGGCGTAGAGGGTGCCGTCGGAGGAGCCGAAATAGACGCGGTTGTCGACGATGATGGGTGAGGATTCGATGCTGCCGCGGGCGGTGAAGGTCCAGTCGATTTTGCCGGTTTGTCGAGCGAAGCGGATGAGTTTGCCGTCCTGGGTGCCGATGAAGACTGCGTCTTGGGTGACGGCGGCGGAGGCGGAGATGGCGCTCATGGGTTGAGTGGGATCGTCGCCGCTGATTTTCCAGTTGGGGTTGCCGGTTTTGAGGTTGACGCTGAGGAAGTCGCCTTTGAGGTTGCCGACGTAGGCGTTGGAATCTTTGATGGCGGCGGAGGCGGCGCAGGCGTCATCGGCGGAGGCGTGGCTGCGTTCCTGGCCGGTTTTCAAGTCGATGGCGCGGATCGTGCGGTCGCAGCCTGCGATGACCGCGGCCCCCCCCCTTTTTTCTCCGTTGTCGTCGGGGAGGATGGCGGGGGAACAGTGGACCTGTGCGTCAGCGAAGAATTCCCAGTTCAGTTTGCCGGTGGCGGCGTCGAAGGAGCGTAGGGCGTTGTCGTAGGAGCCGACGAGGATTTGGTTATCGACGGCGGTGGCGGAGGATCGGATTTTGTCTTTAGCCTGGAATCGCCAGAGTTCGGCGCCTTTTTCGGCGTCGATGGCGTAGAAGGTGCCGGACTCGTCGCCGACGAAGACGCGGCCGTTGGCGACGCAGGGGGAAGCGGAGACGGAATCATTGGTTTTGAATTCCCAGAGTTGGTTGCCGTCGTTGAGGTTGAGGGCGACGAGTCGGTCTTTTTGTGTGCCGACGAAGACGCGTCCGTCGGCGATGGCGGCGGTGGATTCGATGGAGCCTTTCAGGTTGACTTTCCAGAGTTGTTTCAGGGGAGTGGGGAGTTTGGCGGAGGAGGAGCCGGTGAGTTGGGGGTCGCCGCGGAAAGTGGGCCAGTCCTGCGATTGAGGGGCGGGGGCGGGGGTTTGGTCCTGGGCGAACGTGGGGGACGTGTTCTCACAGAAGACACAGAGAACACAGAGGAGATAGAGTTGGAAAATTCGAAGTTCGAAATTCGAGTTTCGATTTTTCTTCTCTGAGAACCGATCCCGGCTAAAGCCGGGGCTATATGTGTTCTCAGTGAGAAGCTGTTTTATTGTCATTGTCGTTACTCCTTCGCCACCCCGCGGAGCGGGGTCGCTACATGCAGTTCTTGTGGCGCATTACGTGCTATGTTTACTCCTCGTGCAAGGCTTGCATAGGATTGCGGGCGATTGCGGTTTTTGCGGAGATTATACACACGATGATGCCAGAGACGGCAACGGTGGCGAGTGTGGCGGCGAGTTGGTGCCATTGGACGTCGGCGTGGCCGGAGGTGAGGACGGGGGCAACGGCGAGCAGTGCGGCGGCGGTGCCGGAGAAGAGGCCCGCGGCGAGCAGGGCGAGGTGCTCGAGGGTGATGAGGTGGATGAGCGTGGCGCGTTTGAAGCCAGCGGCGGCCATGAGGGCGAGTTCGCCGCGGCGTTCGAGGACACTACGTGCGATGACGGCGATCATGCCGGCGGTGCCGAGGAGGAGTCCCAGGCCGCCGAGGCTGAGGAAGATGGAGAGGTAGACGTTTTGGACGCTGATGTAGCTGTTGAGGATTTCACGGGTGGTGCGGACTTCGATGCCTTGGTCGGCAAGGGCGGTGCGAAGGGCGTCGGCGAGAGCTTGTTCGCTCGTGTTTTTTGGCAGTGCGAAGAGGAAACGGGTGGCGCCGTTGAGTTTGGGGTAGATTTTTTTGAGGTTGGCGTCGGAGATGAGCAGTTCGCTGGCGAAGATGCTGCCGGGGAGTGTGGCGATGATTTTGAGTTTGATGGGTGAGCCGTCGGGGGCGTCGAACTGGTAGGTGCCGCCGAGGGGGAGTTTGAGGATCCATTGGAGGCTGTCGGCGTCGGCGAAGGCGGGGATGATGTCGGGTTGATGGGTGTCGGGGTCAGTGAAGAGTTTTTGCCAGGGCGTGTTGACAGAGAATCCTTGCCATTGTGCGAATTCGTGGGTGATGCCGAGGAGGCGGGGGTGTGTGGGTTTGGCGAGGTTGAGGCAACTCGTGTCGTCTCCGGGGCATTCGGGGAGGGCGAAGACGGTGACGTTGGTGAAGGCTTTTTCTTCTTGTGGTGAGAAGCCGAGGAGTTTGCGACCCTGCGGGGTGGCGAGGTCGTAGTGAAGGGGGACGGCGGAGGTGGCGGTGAGTGTGAAGCCGCCGGAGCCGGAGTGCTTGTCGCTGGTGTCGAGGTGTGAGTAATCACGGCGGTTGGCGGCGACGGCGACGAGGATAAAACTGGCGCAGGCGAGCAGGCCGATGGTGAGGAGACTGCGGCGGCGACTGGCGGCGGCGTTGCGGATGGCGAGGGCGAGCAGGGAGGCGACTTCGCGTTTTCGGCGGATGGCGGTGGAGAGAAGGGAGCTTGCGGCGAGGAGCATGGCGAGGAGAATTGCGGTGCCGCTGCAGAAGAAGCCGATCTCGGGGGGAATGATGTGGGCGGCGGAGGCGAGGAGAAAAGCGAGGGCGAGGAGGGCGAAGAGGAAGGCGGTGGTTGAGGATTTGAAAACGTGTTCAGCAAGCGAGCCCAGGGACTGCCCCCCCCCAAGTCCCTGGGCTTGATTTGTTGTGGGGATGAGGGTGAGCGATTGGCGGCCGGAAATTAGGCGTAGGAGTGATATGCGGCTTAGAGAGCGTACGCCCCAGATCATGCAGAGGATGCCCAGGAGCAGGCCGCTGAGGGCACCGAAGGCGAGGGATTGAGGGGTGATGTGTACGGTGAGGATTTGCGTTCCTGCCCCCCCTGCCCAAGGCTGCATCCACCAGTGATTGAGTGTTTTAAGAATGGCGATGTGATAGAGGATGCCGGCGGGGAGGCCGAGGATGGTGCCGATGATCGCGAGGAGGGCGCCTTCGTGCAGGAGCAGCGAGGTGATGGCGCGGCGTCGCCAACCGCTGGCGAGCATGAGGCCGACTTCGCTGGCACGCTGTTCGACGAGTAGACGCATCAGTGTGCCTGCGAGTGCGACGGCGGCGAAGACGAGGAAGAAACTCATTGCCAGGAACAGCGAGGCGAAGTCGGTGGAGCCGGTGGCGGAGGCGAGCAGTTGCTCACGTATCGGACGGAAGAGCATCTGGTTCTTTTCAGGGGTGAGATGGTTGAGCAGGGCGGGGATGAGTTGTTTTTCGAAATTGGCGAGGGAGATGTTTTTGGGGGGAGTTATGTGGATGCTGGTGATCCAGTCGCTGGGCGCGGCCTCGCCACCCCGCAAAGCGGTGTCGCTACCTTCGGATGATGCGCGGGACCAGATTTTTTGCATGGTCTCGGGGGCAACGAATAATTTGGGGGTGGGGCCGTATTTGTCCCAGTATTCCTCGTCGCGGGCGGTGATGCGATTGTGGTCGACGGGGAAGGGGAGTTTCCATTCTTCGATGCGTTTAGCATCGGTGAGGCCGTTGAGGTCGGGGGTGAGGTGTTGGTCGGCGGCGGGGCCGGAAAGGGCGATGATGCCGGCGATGGTGAGGCGGATGGTTGCGTCGCGGTATTCACCGGCAGGAGTGGGGATGAGGTAGGTGAGTGTGAGTTCGTCGCCGCGTTTGGCTTTGAGGTCCTCGGCGGCCCAAGAGTTGAGGATGACGCCTGGAGGGAAGGGGGGTGAGGCACACTGAAGCGTGAACTCCGGGCGAAGGCTTTCGGGCAATGTGGCGATGACGGCATAGGCGATTTCGCTTGTGTTGCCGTGTTGGATTCGCGTTGCAAGATAGACCGAGGCGGTGGTGGCGGTGGCGTGGGTTTCGGCGGCGGCTTGTTGCGTGGCGGCGAACTGGGCATTGTTGAAGAGTAAGGCGCTACTTTCGAGGCTGAGGTAATGGCCGGCGTTGCTTTGGACGAGCTTGAGGCCGTAATCGGGGAGGGTGGCGCAGGAGGCGAGTGCGGATTGGATAGACGCGATATCAGCGTCTCCCCAAGCCCCGCATTGCCATGCGGGGCTCTTGGATTTGCCCAGAAGGACGACGTTTGCCATGCCGGGTTGATTGAGCGATTCGGCTAATTCTTCGCGAGGGATGAAGAGGTTGCGGGGGGGCGTGGAGCCGGCTTGGAGGCCGAAGTTGCCGCCGTGGGCGTCGGGGATGATTGCGGAGATCTGGAGGCGCAGCACGGTCAGGGTTTCGTCACGGCGACGTTTGGCGAAGAGTACGTCGTTGCTCACCATGCCGGAACGATCGACGCTGACGAGGATGTCCATTCCGGGTTTCAGGTGCAGGTCGTCGGCGAGTGCTTGATTGATGGCGGCGGCGGCGGGGGCTTGCGGGGGTGGCATTGCGCCGGGGAAGAGCTGCCAGTAATGGTCGTCAACGCCGAGGACGGAGACCTTGCTGATGGCGAGCTCGCGGTCGGCACAGCGGGCGGCGCCTTGCGTAAGGATTGCGGCGGCGGATTTGTTTTTTCCTTTCAGGGCCGGTTGATCGGTGAGGCGAGAGGCGAGGGAGGAGGGGAAGTAGTGCGGTGTTAGGAGGACGTGCTGGATGCTGCCGAGGCGTTGGAGGACGCTTTCGCGGAGGCTTGCGGCCATGGAGTCGCCGACCAGCAGGGAGCCTGTGATGACGGCGGTGGCGACTGCGATGCCGAGCACGATGAATGCGTGGGTCCGCCAGTAGTGACATAAGCTGCGAAAGACGAATCGCCAGCGGGTCACGTCTCCTCCTCGCCACCCCGCAAAGCGGGGTCGCTACTTGTCCCCCCTACCGATTGGAGGCGGCCTTCGTGTAAGCGGAGGCATTTATCGAAACGGGCGGCGAGTTCGAGATTGTGCGTGACCATGATGACGATGATGCCTTGGCGGCGGGCGAGTTCAACGAAGAGATCGACGACTTTCAGAGCGTTGTCGTGGTCGAGATTGCCGGTGGGCTCGTCGCAGAGGAGGAGTTGCGGGGAGTTGATCAGAGCGCGAGCGATGGCGAGTCGCTGGCGTTCGCCGCCGGAGAGCTCGGCGGGGAAGGCGCGGGCTCTTGAGGAGACGCCGACGCGTTCGAGCAGGTCGCTGGCACGTTGATACGCGACCTTACGGTCGCGGCTCTGAATTGCCAGTGAGGGGAGGAGGACGTTTTCGAGGCCGGTGAGTTGCGGGAGGAGATGGTGGTCCTGGAAGACGAAGCCGACGTTTTTTGAGCGATAGGTTGCGGCGTCGTTGGGGGAAAGGGAGGTGATGTCGATGGTGTCGAGACGTACGGAGCCGGAGGTGGCGGAGTCGAGTGAGCCGATGATGTTGAGGAGAGTGCTTTTGCCGGAGCCGGAGGGGCCGACGATGGCGATGGTTTCGCCGGCGCTGGCTTCGAGGCTCGCCTGCTGAAGGACCCAGGGGCCGGAGGGGGGATCGAACTGGCGGGTGACGTCGATGGCGCTGAGGTGGAAGTTTTGGGTTTCGGGGTTCAAGTTTTGAGTTGGCGTCATAAGGCACCCGAGCGCTCGCCTATCGGCTCGCGGCTAAACGATTGTTTTCCCTCTATTTTAATGGCTGGCGAGTTTCAGACAAACCGCTTGCGACTGGGCGTTTTTTTCGGAGTTGTTGCGGGCGAAGAGCATGCCGTCGGCGAAACTGGGGGCGATCCAGTTTTTGCCTTTGAAAAGAGGGGTGCGGTCGAGTTCTTTGTAGGATTCGGGCGAAGCGGCGACGAGGACGAGGTCGCCGTCGGGGGTTTGGATCAGGAATTTATCGCCCATGAGGATCATGCCGCCGCGGTTGTCGAAGGGTTGTGACCATTTGGATTGGCCGGTGTTGATGTCGAGGCATTCGAAGGAGCCTTTGGCTCCGGCTGGTCCGAAGAAGCCGTAGATGTAGCCGTCGTGATAGATAGGTGTGGACCAGTGAATCATGTGTTTGCCTTTGGTGCCCCAGAGGGGGGTGGCGGTCCATTGGTCGGTGTTGCGGGAGATTTTGCATGCGGCGCCGCCGACGCCGTAGGCGGCGGAGGCGAAGACGATGTTGTTGTCTTTTCCGCCGACGATTGGCGAAGCGCCAGTGTTGCATGAGGGACGTGCGAAGGTCCAGAGAATTTTGCCGTTTTTGGGGTCGACGGAGACCAGGCCGCTTTTCAGGTAGCAGATGACCTGCTTTTGGCCGGCGATCGTGGTGGGTGTGGGAGTGACGTGTGTGTGTGGGTCGTCGCCGGAGGCCCAGGCGAGTTCGCCGGTTTCTTTTTTGAAGGCCATGATGGCGTGTCCTTCGCCGCCGCCGGTGATGAGGAGGAGGTCGTCGATGAGGATGGGTGAGGAGGCGTTGCCGTAGGGTGGGACTTTGCCATTGTATTCTTTGCAGATGTCGTGCTGCCAGAGGGGTTGGTCTTTGGAGATATCGAAGCAGATGAGTTTCATGTGGCTGCTGTAGACATAGATGCGAGAGGCGTCGATGGCGGGGGTGCTTCGTGGGCCGTTGCCGTTGCCGTCCTTGATGGTTTTGTCAATGCGGAGAGCTTTGAATTCTTTGCCGGTGACGGCGTCGAGGATGATGAGGAATTCGTCGTTGTCTCGCTGGGCCATGGTGACGGCTTTCCCGGCGGAGACGCTGATGGCGCTGAAAGCGTCGCCCAAGGGAACCTGCCAAACTTGGGTGATGGCGAGTTTGTCGATGGGAGTTTGGAGTTGGACGAGGCCGTCGTTGTGGGGGCCGCGGAATTGGGGCCAGTCGTCGGCGAAGGAGGAGGTTGCAGTTAGAGAAATCAGGGCGAGAATGGAAAGTTTGTGCACAATGTCTCCTGAAATTAGCATGGTTCGCGACGCCGCAAGCGGTTTTTGGGGCTCTGTTGCGAGAGTGGCGTCAAAGCCCCGCATTGCCATGCGGGGCTCCACCCCGCAAAGCGGGGTCGCTACTGGTTATTCGGTCGATTATTTAGCGTTGAGGTCGTAGCAGATTAATTCGTTGCCGCCTTTGGCGATGAGTTCGCCGGTGCCGCCCTTGGTGTACAGTTTTCCGTTGTAGAGAAGCGGGGTGGCCCAGAGCTGGTTGGCGCCTTCGAAGAGGGCCGATTCGCCGAGTTGTTGATGATCGGGGCCGTTGGCTTTGAGGAGGGAGAATTTTCCGCGTTCGGAGAGAGCAAGGATTTTATCGCCGGCTCTGACGATGGAGCCGCCTGGGCCGAGCTTGATGTCTTCGGTCCAGAGGATTTTTCCGTCGGGCCAATGGAGGCAGCAGAGTTTGCCGGCGCTGTTGCCGTAGACGTAGTCGCCGTCGAGGATGAAGCCCTGGAATTTGGTGGCGAAGTCCTTGAGCTCCCATTCCGTTGTTGCGCCGGTCGGAGAAAGTTTGAGCATCGTGGCGGCTTTGGTGCTGTTGCTCACGAGGAGATGACCGTCGCGGTAGACAGGGGTGCTGCCGTTGTCGTTGTATTTGCTGGCGTAGGGGATGTCCCAGATGGTTTTGCCGGAGTCGAGATCGACGCCGCAGAGGACGGTGCCGGTAAGGAGGATCATCTGTTTTGTTCCGCCGACATCGGCAAGGATGGGACTGGTGTAACTGGCCTGGCCTTTCGCTTCGGTTTTCCATTCGATTTGTCCGGATTTTTTGTTGAGTCCGACGGCCATCGGTCCGCCGTCGCCGACCTGGACGTAGAGTCGCTCGCCAATGAAAAGAGGATTGGAGGCGGTTCCCCAGTTCAGGCTCTTGGTGTTGCATTCCTTGAGGACATTGGTTTGCCAGAGTTTTTTGCCGGCGGCAGTTGCATCCCAGCATGTGACGTGTCCGCTGCCGCCGAAGGTGTAGATTTTGCCGTCTTCGAAGACGGGGGTGGCGCGAGTGCCTTTGTAGCCGCCGTCTTTGACGTCGCCCTGGGCGTAGGGTTGTTTCCAGAGGAGCTTTCCGTCGGCGGCGTTGAAGGCGTAAAGGCATTCTTCCTTTTTGTCGTCGTCGGTGGCGAAGGCGTAGAGTGTGCCATTGACGGCGATGGGGCTGGAGTAGCCAAGGCCGATGGTGGCGGACCAGATTTTTTTCGGGGTGGCCGGGAGGGAGTCGGGGAGCGTTTCCTTGCTGATGCCGTCGGCGCGAGGGCCTCGCCATTTGGGCCAGTCTTCCGCGGCATGCACGGCAAGGCCGGCGGCGAGAATTGTGGACATGCACAGGAGTCGGACAGATAGACGCATGATAATGCCTCCGTAAAAGAGCAGAATGGTGAATAGTGAATGGTGAATGGATGGCTCGACAGCCTAATTCCTTTCGCGATCCACGATTCCTAGAGGTCTCAATTCACTATTCACCATTCACTATTCACAATTCTTACAGTCGTTTCATGCCGAAGCCGCCGCCGACTTCGATGACGTTGCCGGTGGAGTAGTCGAGGTAGCCTTTGGCGAAGGCGGCAACGGCGAGGGCGAGGTCTTCGGGTTGGCCCCAGCGTCGTGTGACGAGGATGCCTTCTGCGATCATTTTGTCGTATTTGGCCTGGACGACGGAGGTCATGGGTGTGGCGATGATACCGGGGGAGAACTGGAGGACGGGGATGCCGAACTCGCCGAGTCGATCGGCCCAGAGAGTGGCGGCCATGGCGACGGCGGCTTTGGAGGTGCAGTATTCGCCGCGGAAGGTGGAGGAGGTATAGGCGGAGATGGAGGTGATGAAGGCGATGCGGGGTGTTTTGACGGTGCCGGCCTTCTGATGTGCGATCATTTTGTTGGCGACGAGCTGCGTGAGGAAATAGGGGCCCTTGGCGTTGATGGTCATGAGGCGGTCGTAGGATTCTTCGGAGGCATCGAGGATGTCTTTGCGTTCCTTTGGGGCGACGCCGGCGTTGTTGACGAGGAGGTCGAAACGGCCGAAGGTCTGCTCGATGTAATCGACCATGGCTTGGCGGTCGGAGCGGGAGGAGATGTCGGCCTTGAAGACGCCGGCCTTTCCGCCGGCCTTCTCGATGGTGGCTTTGACTTCGTAAGGACCTTTGTCGGTGACGGCGGGATCGGCGACGACGTCGTTGATGACGACGAGGAATCCGTCGTTGGCGAGTTGGCGTGCGATACCGCGGCCGATGCCTTGGCCGGCGCCGGTGACAAGAGCGACGGGGGAGGAAGCGATTGCCATAATGGGCCTTTCAGGAAAAGAGGAATGCGTAGCTGGTGCAGATTAGCGGGAGATGCGATGAGGATCAACTGAGCGTAAAATTCGTACCATTCGTGAAAGTCATAAAATTCGTGGAAAAGCAATCGCCTGTCGGCTCGCGGCTAAACGTGTCGGTCGCCATGAACCCCTCTACGAATTTTACGAATTGAATAAATTTTAGAGTTTTATGTCAGAGGGGATATTTTCATCAACGGGCACGCCCGAAGCGGTGGAGGTAGAATTTCGGCATGCATGTGGTACGAGATGTGGCAAACGAGACGCGAAAGCGATTGTCGGCAAGGGATACGAGGAACTTCGAGCGAGTGTCGTTGGCTATGGGGGCGTTGGTTGGGGCGGTGCTGACTGAGGTAATATTCTGGATGTATCCGTGGACGGTGCCGCCTTATTGGCTTACGCCGATGTATGTGTTGACGGATTCTGTCTGGGCGATGCCGATCCTGGCGGTGTGCCTGTACATATCGGCATGGATGGCAACGAAATGCTATCGAGGGATGATGCGGATCGGGATGCGGGGCATAGAACGGCGGCGATGCGGGCGGGCGATCCGTTAGGCCTTGCGTTTCCACGCAAGGCTAGGAGTGCGGCGGCGGGGGCGGGGAGACGGGGGGGAGTGGGGGCAATTGCGGTTTGCGGCGGCGGGGCCAGAAGCAGAAGTATTGGATGA
>Ga0123357_10014125_pt1 | contig 10409 bp, 4 predicted proteins | sample TergutEmb28metaG_FD_89873 | JGI IMG/M metagenome (GOLD analysis project Ga0123357, IMG submission 89873) | Embiratermes neotenicus P4 segment gut microbial communities from Petit-Saut dam, French Guiana - Emb289 P4 | ecosystem: Host-associated > Arthropoda: Insects > Digestive system > Gut ...
AAAAAAAAAAAATAAAAAAATGAAAAAAGTAAAAAATACCAAAGAATATGTTTTTCTAAACTCTCCCCCCCCCCCCCCCCCCCCAGTAACAAAGCAACAGCAATATGAATGACAAAGGCATATGCTTTGACAATTTACTGCAAAAGTCACAGAAAGCAAAAGCTGAAGTCACTGACATAAGAAACACCCTAATGTGTGTACTGAAGTGACACTGCAGACACAGCATCACTTGCTAACCATCAGACTACTTCTGATTGTGGTGGGCAACAATGAACAATTTCAGGCACTAATTTAAATGATGTGTGAAGCTAAAAAAAATGCACATTACTGCAATTCTATGTGTTAAAGCTGCTGTACCCTGGGACATGTTACAGATAAACTATATCTTACCGCCAAACTCAGTTGTGTATGCTTTGCAATGTGAGCAATCACATCACTCATGAAAAGACATGCTTAAATTAAATTATTTTCAATATTTCCACTTGATTATGTCTTGTCATATTGTCTTTTTTTTAAAACTTACAGTAACAGCAAAAAAAAAGTATTCACTACATAAAAGAAAAATTTCAGATTAATCACTGGTACAAACAGCCATTTGTAGTGAATTCAAGAAATTTAATACCTTTCCCCTTGCATGTGAATACAGCATTCGAAGTACTGTACTGTTCTGGGAGCCCAAAGAGTAGTCAGTATAGTGATTAATTACAGGGTGGACAGTCCAGGGTTCGAATCCCAGCAGAGGTAAGAGGTTTCCTCTCGCCCAAAACCATCCAGATTGGTTCTGTGGCCCACCCAGCTCAAAAGGTAATGCGGTTCTTTCCCAGGGGTAAAGCTGCCAAGGCATGAAGTTCACCACTCACCTCCACCTACAGCCAGTGCTAAGGATGAATTAAACTATAATTCTGCTCTCTGTCCAAGGCTTCATGTGTGTACAGGGATAATTCTACCTTACATTTACTGCACTGCATTTCGTTGTAGACATGAAACAATTTCAACAAAATTCTTGCCCACAATTATGCAGTACAAATACAAGACAAACATGACCTGCAAATGCCAAACACTAACCTCACTCTACTACCAGGGAGAAGCGTACTATGTGGGAAAAAGTTATACAGTACTTCTCCATTTAACAGTAATACCTTAAACCATGACATAAAGACTTATTTCAATCAGCACTGAAGTATTTCTTGGCTCACTTAAACTCTGTAAAATACCTTTCTATAATTTTGGTCTACATGATACAGTATTCTTTAAAAGAGGCTAAAACTGAGAAATTTGATCCACCGCGTTAAAGATGGAAAAGCCTGGAATGATCTGGTGCAGACAACCAAAACCTTTGTAGGGATGTGGCGTCATTAAAAGAAGATACATTGTTCCAAAAGGATGACTAGAACAGCGAAACCACGTATTTCAAATCAGTGGCAACAGAATCTGAACTACTTCACGTATCTGACGGTGTTTATGGACGCTGTACACGTATCTCAAGCCGTATTACATTACCGTACATATCCACAACCGGGTACAATAACGAACGTACGGCGTATAAATAAATTTAACTACATTCTATTCGCAGATTTCCCGAGTGAAAATGAACTGTTAAACGTGATACCTACCACAAAAATCGGGTTATAAAACAATATGCCTAAGGCAATCAGCTTTAAATATAAATTAGCGATGATGATAACGTTTCTAAATACCTTCTCGCATCATTTACGACCTATGCTTTCCGCTTATCCATGACCTTCGTTGACTCCACAGATCCTCCCACTACTTATGCAGACTGGCAACTCCATGGAAACTTAAAATTACAGCGCCAAAAGCGGCTATGACGGCGTTACTTGTAGCCGGCATGGCCGTGTGGCATGCTCCTGGTGGTAGTTTTTAGAACTATAAACCATGACATCGGTAAAGCAGCCTTCTGCCATACTATAGCCCCACCCCCAGTCTATTCAAAGTGGTACTAAAATATAAACCTTCTAAATTATTACAAAACAACTACATGCATTTATTAGGCAATATACCTTACTATTTTTCATTATATTTCCTGTGACACATTTCTGCTCATACCAAAGTATAATGTAAAATGGCAGGGCTATGTATTGCCTGACATGTGTTATGTAGGTTTTGTAACAAAGTGACACAATGCATGAAGAATGTATAGTATGAAGATTCGAAATTGCGGTCTTCTCAGTTATGAGACCGTGTAATCCAAATGGTCAGCACAGACGATGTGGCCTGGACCTATTGCTGCAATCATCTTACAGCCTGTGTAGACAGACCCAAAATGATCCTCCAAAACATTCATTACCATGTATGTACCAGACTATATGGTGTCGTAACTCAAACCACATTGTGAATCCTCACAATGAGCACCTCAAATCCCGTACCAAAAATTATTAAGAACTGAAATGTTGATGGAAATATCACAGTGGGAAAACTGAATTGTAGTTGAGCAGTATATTTTTTACGTACTATTTATTATCACATACTTTTTTTCCACCAACTGTGCACATTGCTTTATATTACATCTCAAAAAAACTGTGGAAAAAAATCATTTTGAATATAAATACACATTTTATGATCAGGATCACATATGATGAATTCCAAACTTCTGCTGCAATTATACCACAAGGACACATAAATTCTGATCATGAAATAAAACAGCACATATGACACTGAAAAGCCCAGGAAGACTGTTCAGGTAGTGAGATTCCCTATGTCATACTCATAGCTCGAATGACAGTCGCAACAACATAAAATGAAGCACAATTAATTCACTGAGGTGTCATTACTTTTTGACATAATCCCACAGCACCCTGACATGCTTGTCCCATCTTTGCAAGGTATTTACAACTGACGTGGCAGAAATTAGGTTTCTTCATTCTTCTAGCTGTACAACTGGTGACCTTGCAAGTGTTGTGTCACTGGCCTAAAAATAATAGTCCAGTGGGCAAGGTCAGCACCATATGTTGGATTTACCTTCAGTTTCCAGGAACTTGACTGCAGCAACTCCTTGTGTTTGCTGTACACTGTATGGGGCTGCATTACTGTGCTCAAGTTCCATACCTTATGACAGATGTTCATGCCTCTGCCTGCTAATAACCTAATTCAGTCAGCATGGCGTGTCACAGCATATTTTCAAATTTCCTGATATATATGAAGCAAATTAATTGTCTTGAAATCATTCATATTTGCAACTTAAGAGTTCATGTTCAGTACTATTTAATAGTTCCGTAGCAGGTTCCTTTCCAGCCTCCCTCATTAGCAACTGTATGAAAACACAGGATAATACATGGTTTTATACATCTCCTTCGTAAGGGTGGTGCGTAATTCCCAGAATGGCAGTGTAGGTTTCAAGAAACTAACAATTGCAGACTTACAGTACATTTTGAAGACAGTCGGTTCAATAATGTATTAAAACCAAGAGAAAATTGCAAGATTTTAGTGTAATGGCAATGCAGGGTACACAGTAGCTTAGGTCTCCCAATACCAATGCCTCTGTCCTGTCCCAGGGTTGTCCACTTATTAGTGGTGTACAATGCAGCATGGTGGCAGGTTGCTCCTAGCATTTCAGTTTCCCCCCGCTTTACATTCAGCTGTCATTATGGGTTGATATAACAGACACACTGCAGACTGCAGTTCCAACTGACTCAGTATTACCACAATCGCACAACTAACTGATTAGAGGGTGTAAGAAAGTGCGAGTACATGTGGGTTTTGTGGCATGTCAATGTTGTTGCCTTATACTAAATTTAAAATATAGATGAATGTTACTGTCTGCCAGAATATAAATGAACTAACAGACAGACTGGCAGGAAATAAAGAATTAAAGTAAAATATATGAATTAGTTAAAACAGGTTGAGCTTAGAACATTCACACAAGTCCATGTGGAAGATGTGAGGGTCTCAGAACAACGTTGCTGAAGACTGAAGTCTTCTGGGGTGTGACGGTGTGTCTTTTGGGTTATGCTGCCACGATAATATCCGAGAATAATTTATTATTAAGAGACAGTGTGGGGATTTATAGGACAGATTTTGATTATCTAGCCTCTTAAAATGCTACATGATCCTGATGACAAAATGTCACATTTGGAATCAATCGACCAATCTTTGCACTTTGTCCAACTGTCACACTTTTTAAAAAATTAAAACATGACGTTAACGATTTCAATGCCGAGTTAAATCCCATCTGCCATCTGTTGGCATTATTAGGAACTCACCATATTTTCCATCTAAGCAGGATAAGGGTTAATGGTAGATGATTGTTTCCCATCCCCAGGTAAATAATAATAGAAACACATACATAGTTGGACCCACAAATTATTTTAAACCTCTGGGCTCATGATTTAGTTAAAACACCTTTTACTGTTTGCCCAACTTAACTGTTCATATGTCTGATGGCCAGGACCCAGCCTGTATGCAAAACGCTGTGTTTCAATTCTTACTACTAACATATTGCAAGACATAAAGACATGCTTCTAGCATATATTTTTGGGTTAAATCTTAAGATTAGCTGCAAGGTTTAGGTGGTGGTTATGCCAAAATTGTAACGAAAAGCAGTCACCAACACTTGACCAAGGGATTTTGGGGAAATTATTAGTTCATAAATCCTCAAAATTGCTATAAACATTATTAGGGTTTGAGTAGATAATGCACTTTGTTATGCTAAATTTAATAAACAAACACGCTGTATGTTAACAGTTTCTTTTTAAAAAATGATGGCTAAAATAAAGAACCTGAATTGTTTTAAATGTGATACATCAGATTAGAAATTTGATGTAAATGAAAAGAAATAGAGAGTAAACAGAAAGCACGGGAGGAAGGAGTGTATTAAGAAACAAGGTATGAAGATAGACAATTAAAGAAACGAAAGATACTAGCAAAAAAAAAGGTAGAAAAGTAAAGTCGGAAAAAGATATTAAGTGGAAGAAATAGAAGGAAAAATGGGGAGAGAAGAAAGATCTATAGAAGTAAAGAAATGATAGTGAGATAAAGACAGTGTAAGACAGATAATTAAGTCAGTCTGTAACGATGAGGTGGTCGGTAACAAACTCAAGATTGTGTGGTAGTTCGAATCTGCAGCGTGAAATTGCAACTAATAACCTGACTTGCCGTGACTCACTTGCTGCAGTAATTTCGACCAACATTACCATTTGCCATTCATCCCACATTATAAGCACTCCTCGGTACTGGTACTGGTACTGGTACAGCGACAGAATTACCTGAACAATAAGTCAGGTTATCATAGATGACAGAGGTTAAAGTCTTTCAGAGCAAATCCTTTAGTATGTCCTCTAACTACGTGTGTAATCACTTATAGAGGGGCATATCATGGTATCGGTGTGGAGGAAAAGTACTTGGGCTGGGAATATTGTGCATTTAGACTTGCTTTGTTCTTTACCCATCACCTACTAGTGAAGTGTCTGAACAGCAACCGAAGGTTTTTAGTTGAATTGTGTTCGGAGTTTTCATAGAGGTGGATGTTGTGCTGTTTCTGCACTGTGACTTCATGCACATACACAACCTTAGGATAAAAATACTGTTTGAATCTTTCACGGACAGATATTGGTACAAATTGCAAAATTTTTGCAGCTTTGCAATCGAGGACACCGGTTTGTGTACTGTAGTTGTGGTCACGAGTCCACCCCCCGTTTCTAACATTTCAGTTTTGACTCCATTTCTCTTTAAAAAAAAACTGTCCTTGAAATGTGCTTTGGTTGTTCTTTGTCTCGAATTATGCCGAAGTCTAAGCAGTTGGTACAGATGTACCAAATAAACAATGTACAAAATTTAAAAACTTTCTTGACATTGATACTTTCTCTCGAATTTTTTAATTATGTTTAATTGTTATTGGAACTTGGAAGCTTACATTTTTCAAGTCTTGCCTATAATGAAAAAGAAAATTATCACGATTATTCGAAACGTCAGTAGTTTTTTTTTTAACAGACACACTTTGTCACCTTCAAAAAGATTGTAAAATTTAAATTTGTTTGTAAATTTTTATTATTGAACAACTCAAATTGCTAACTGCATTGTTCTATGAATTTTTTTTTTTTGTGTGTGTAATGTGTACTGTTCTACTGCCACCGAATGTCAACCCAATTGCAGTTAAGAAATATATCAATAACATAAAAAAATGCTGCACCCACAGCGGCACATTCAAATTTTCATGTGTAAATGCATAATTAATTACTAACGAATTAATGACATATTTCTAAATATAATGGCACTATTCTGTGAGATGGGAAGTTGAGGGTATTTTTGATGTGTCATATAAGATTGTATGAACACTGCTATGGCCTCATACAGTGAGACTTCCCAACAGCCTTAACCATGGCTGCCATATTCCGCCCGAATCGTCAACAAACCTACTGTTTCTCAACTCGTATGAGATTCAATTCTTTTATATTCGGACATTAAAAAATCGTGGAGCCCTGTCTCCACTCCCATACAAGAAATGTGAATTTGATGTTCAGGTGACCTTGCATCGTGATATATTCTTATAACAAAACCAAGTATATGCACTAATTTCTCAAATTTATTTTGGGAATAAAACTCAGATGTTTCGGGCAGTTCCTCTATCAATCATCATCAGTTTTTCACTGTACACACGGCAGTGGTATATGTCATACAGGTCTGCTGATAGCTTGCAAGCAGGATCAGGATGGAACTAGCTCCTTCCTAATCCTGCTCACAAGCTGTCAGCACATATACCATTGCTGTGTGTACAGTGAAAAACTTCTGATGATGGACAGAGGAACTGTCCAAAACATGTAGTTTTATTCCAAAAAGAAATTTCAGAAATTAGTGCATCTACTTGGTTTTATTATAAGAATTCAGCTTCCCGGGAAACAACTGGTACAGGAAATGTGTGTGTTTTTATGGCAAACTTAAGGGTGCTGGATATACAGGAGTCGCGTACTGAACATGTCCGTACTGCAACATAATATCCTTGCTCTGTTAGAGCTCTAAGTGCAGTAGGTCGTTAAATATATGCATTTCAAAAAGCTGGCTGTTACTGAAATCCTTAGATAAACAACAGATCAATCACGTGACGCAGACTGGCTGTTCTGTTGTAATATTGATATCGTCGTGAAGTGAAAAGTCTGTGTGTTCTTGATGGCTGGCTCCTTGTTTCCTGATGACGCGGCAACAACTGCTGTGGTTATGCAGATGTTACGCTTCGGTGGTTGACTTAAAAGAACTCTGGCTTTGAAGGATCCTGGGGGGGAGGGAAGAGCCTTTTATTAATATGTATTTATTTTTCATGGAATTTATGTGGCTGCCTGCGCTATTTTCAATTTTATTTCATGAAGATACGTTTTAGAGTTTATTTGCATTATTTAAGTGTACAATTCTGTAAAATGTAACCAACATGATGCACAAAAACTTTAATACGCAATTTAATATTTAAAACGTGCCTCCAGCATGTATCGACCTGTTATGGATCATCTTCAGGGAGAAACCACATCAATCATTTATCTGTTAAACATGAATTATCATAGAATGAGGTTAATAATATGTAAGACGTTTATGATTAATGTGGCTTCTCCTTGAAGATGTTCAATTGACCGATCGAAACACGCTGGAGACATACATTCTAAATATTCAATATTGATGTGTTGGTGTTTGAACTCCTTTTGTATTTATGACTCCCTGCAGATGGCACCTCGGTGCCGAAAACCGTAGCAGTTTTTTTTTAAATATTACCCAAACTCTGTAGTGGTTCTGTGTGCATTTGTTGGCGAATGTGGCTGCAAGTGGAGGCAGATTTATTAGTGCTATTTTGGCACTTTACTTAGAGTGACTGAGAAAAACAACCCGAATTTTCTCAGCATTGCAAGTTTAAAAACTTAGCATGAAACTAACGGCTCTTGAAAACAGAGCAGGAGCACTACGCAACTAACAGCGACAGGCGATAAAATTTACTTTTATTACAACTGAAATTCATCTTTGAACCTGTTTAGCCAAGGAAAGTTGCATATTTTCAGGCAAGAATTGCGAAATCTCTTCTAGGTTACTTTAAGCATTACGGGTGGCTTTAGACTGATGAAAACGAACTGCCTGAACGTTTCTGCCTCTTTTGGGCATGCTGTTGGCACATCACCGCAAATTTTAAGGTTCCTTTACCTATGAACCCAAAACAATGTGTAAGCATTGTATGTTTTGCTGACCGTGCAGCCTGGTGCAATTTTCAGTAAATGACCAACTTGATGCACAATTACGTTATATAAAACGTTTATTATTGCAATCCTCTACATGTTTCGAGCAACACTGTGCTCATCATCAGGAGGTCAAATTGTATCAATACTGCATCTGGTATAGTACTCTCTGTAAGTGACCGTCCGGTGTGCAGGTTGAGAAGGAACTATACCACATGCTGTATTTACACAATTTGACCTCCTGATGATGAGCACAGTGTTGCTCGAAACATGTACAGGATTATAATAATAAACGTTTTATATAACGTAATTGTGCATCAAGTTGGTCATTTACCCAGAATATGTAAGCAGTTTATAAACAACCGGCTTATAATGCCATATATTTGTCAATATAACTTACACTCCTCATTCATTTTACGAAATTATTAAAAATTTACAATTCTCTACTTTCAAATTATTTTTCAAGCCCAGCAGCTAATATTTTATTTTCCCAGACATATTTCTCAGGAAGACAACTATGCCGGCAGGTGGATATGTCCTGGAAGCTTAGACCCCTCCAATTTTGTCACAGGATTTGAGTAAAGTTGTCCCTGTGCTTCACGTAAACTTCTTGAATATCTTTACTGAGGTCTACACGCAATTGTTATACAGCGTATTGTTAAGTGGGGTGATCAAAGCGGTAACTGTTTTAGGGACCTTTCTGTTTCTGCCTTGTTACTTGCACCCGTCTCGTAGACTGCGAGATATACCGCTGCTACTTCTCGTTTCTAAAACAGCGAGACATCTAGATCGTCAACTGTTATGCTCAGTTCGCACCCCATAGAGAGAAATGCCTGTATTATAAAGACAAATCGCACAAACATGCGTGGGTATTTGAGTCAAGTATTCTGTTTTCGTCAAGACTTTAAAAGCAAATCGGAATTTGCTAACAAAATTTAGTGGAAGTCCAAAACACGAAATTTCAACAACAACAACAACAAAATTCGTCCGGTGGCAGTCGTGTTGTTCCCACGCGGTAGGATACGCACATGTAGTGACGGATGGACGGACGGACGAAAGAAGGCAGTAGATAATTTTTTTCACAAATTGATTTCCGAAAGAGCCTATAAGTAATTCAAGTGTCATGCAACTTTCCTTGTTACACCCCCTCGGCACGATGAACCACAGGGTAAAGAGGGGGGGCGCCTGAAATGAGAAGAAACAAACTATAAAATTAGAATGCCTGAAAGAGAAAGCGTGATTAGCACATGGACTGAGGACGGATTCGAAATGGTTTATACTCAAGTTAGTAAAACTGCAGCGTGTGCACTAATTTGGTGTCCTCGTGTTCTGTTGCAGGCTGCAGCTGATCCTGAACATCCTGACAGACCCCCCCCCTACACAATTTTGAGAGACAGTGGAAGAACTGCAGCTTGCCAAGCCAAAAACAGCGCTTAAAAGGCACTGAATGTTAACAAAAATTGTAGTGAGATTTTTAGATCGGTGTTGTTGCATTTCGCTGTGGTAAGTCGATGGGCGGAGCCTGCAGCCGTTCAAACGCAACATTAGAATGAGTCATAGAAAAATCACAGATGAAAAGTGCAGTATTGTACCGATAACTTAAAAATGCTTAATGTGTCAACAAATGTATAAAAAGTGTTAGTTAGAGTGGGAGTGTGGTGTGCTGTGTGTGCGAGCGAATTGTTTCTCCGTTATTTGTATTTTGCGATGACCACGTGACAGAATCTGAAACAATTCAATCAGAACAGATTAGAACACCTGAAAGAGAAAATTGTGATTAATAAAACTCGAGGACGGTTTAAGTATAATTTCTAAATATTTTTCCTTAAAGTCCTCATTTTCTAACGCAGGCTGAAACTGATCCTGAAAAAATCCTAACAAATGGTCTGATTTCCTTCCCCCCCCCCCCACTCCAAAATTTTGAAATTTCACAAAGAAAAATATAAATTACAAACACATGTGGAAGAGCTGCAGCCTGTTTATGCCAAATGGATCTTCTTAATATACATTAATTTCAAAGAAGGTTTTCAAAAATCATGTCATTTCGAAGCGGTAAAATTCAGAGGCTATCTTTCTCTCATAGCCAGCACTATTTTTAAATTTAGAGGCAAGGTTTTGCAACAAACCAATGCATGTTGGCACTGTTGGCTCACGCAGTGACCCGCAACATTTGTAGCGGTTTCTGATCGCGTTCAGCCGACGAGCTACAACCCCCCCCCCCCCCCCCCCAAAAAAACCCCCACACAC
>Ga0123357_10014126_pt1 | contig 10408 bp, 10 predicted proteins | sample TergutEmb28metaG_FD_89873 | JGI IMG/M metagenome (GOLD analysis project Ga0123357, IMG submission 89873) | Embiratermes neotenicus P4 segment gut microbial communities from Petit-Saut dam, French Guiana - Emb289 P4 | ecosystem: Host-associated > Arthropoda: Insects > Digestive system > Gut ...
CTGCTCAAACCGGACGAAGAATACCGGCTTGCCAGACGCGTGCGGGAACACAATGACAGCGAAGCCGCCTTTCAGCTCATCTCCTCCCATTTGAGGCTGGTTGTCAAAATCGCCATGGATTTCCAGCGCCGCTGGATGCAGAATGTCCTGGATCTCATCCAGGAGGGCAATGTGGGACTGATGCGTGCCGTCAACAAATTTGACCCCGACAAGGGCATCAAATTCTCCTATTACGCCGCATTCTGGATCAAAGCCTACATACTAAAGTTCATCATGGACAACTGGCGCATGGTCAAAATCGGCACCACGCAGACCCAGCGTAAACTGTTTTATAACCTGAACCGTGAACGGCAAAAACTTATCAATGAAGGTTTTGACCCCGATGCGTCCATGCTCTCCGCCCGCTTGGGCGTCAGCGAAGAACAGGTGGTGGAGATGGAGCAGCGTCTGACAGCGGCGGACGTCTCCCTGGACGCGAAAATCGGTGATGACGCCAACGCCCCGACGCGTATGGATTTTCTACCGGCTCTGGGGCCGGGCCTTGAAGAGAATCTGGCCACAGAGCAGATCGCGTCCCTGGTGCAGGACAGCATCAAACAGATCATGCCCAAGCTTTCCGAAAAGGAAATCTACATACTCAAAAAACGCTTGCTCAACGACGAACCGATTACTTTGCGCGAAATCGGCGAACGGTACAATATCACACGAGAGCGAGTGCGTCAGTTGGAGACGCGTCTGCTGCAAAAGTTGAAACAACATCTTGCTTTGGATATTAAAGACTTCTCTGAACACTGGATCCAGACCTGACGGTTTATATTCTTCAATCCGGTAAGGAATACGCATGGCCCGTCCCAGCCTTATTCTTCTTTGCGCCTTTATCCTTGCGAACTCCCTGTTCGGTTGCGGCGGCTGCGCCGCACTGGCCAGAGAACAGGACGCTTCGCGGGAAATACCCTGGAAGCTCACCCCCGAGGCACAGATCAGCTATAACTACCTGCTGCTTGACCTTGGCATGCGCAACAACAACGAGGAACACGTCCTGGAAGCCCTGGATCGCCTCGCTGCCTTGGCGCCCAATGTGCAAATTTTTCTGGACAGCGCGGTCTGGCTGGTGGCGCGCAAATCCTCCCGTGCGCTCCCGATTCTGGAAAAAGCCCTGAGCAGCTATCCCGGCGATACAAATCTGAATCTGCTTATGGCTGAAGCGCTGCTCGAATACGGTCAGGCGGAAAAAGCCCTCAAGCACATGCGCGTCTTTGCGGAGAAATATCCGGAAGTGGCGGACGCCAAGATAGAATTGGGCCTGTTGCTTGTGAAGCTCGAACGATTGGAGGAGGCGGACGCGCTTTTTTCCGAGCTGCCGCAAAAAGACCGGAGTTATCTCGTTGAGTTTTATCACGCGCGCGCGCTGAAGGGTTTGGAACGCCAGGATGACGCCCTGCGCTGCTTTACCGCCGCTGTGCAAAAAGCGCCAAAACTCATTGAGGCTTGGGCCGAACTTGCGCTGCTGTATGAAAAACGCGGAGATCAGAAAAACGCCCGGCAAGCATACGAAGAAGTCTTGCAGCTTTCCGAAACCAATCCGGATCTGCTCCTGCGCCTGGTGTCCCTTTCCTCAAGCCTGGGCGAAGCGGAACGCGCCCTGGAATATGTACGCAAGGGGCCGGATTCCCCGGCTTTTATCTTCACCGCCGTGAGCATTTTCCTGGAGAACAGGCAATGGAAGCCGGCGGAAACCCTGTTGCAAGAGATGCGCAAACGTCCCAATCCTCCGGATGAGCTGTATTTTTATCTCGCAGGTCTTGCCATTGACGCGCACAATTCCCCGGAACAAGCGCTACGCTGGATTGAACGCATCTCCCCGGACAGTCAGGCGTATGCGCGCGCCATTCCGCTCAAAGTCCAGCTTTTGAGTTCTTTGGGCAAGAAGGAAAAAGCGCTGGCCCTGCTGGAACAGGAACGGGGGAAAAAACCTGAGGATCAGAAACTTTTCCAGCTTGAAGTTCGTCAATTGGCGTACATGGATCGGCTGGACGCCGCCCTGGATCTGGCGGACACCGGCATACGCAAATGGCCGGCCGATTTGGATCTTGCCTTCCTGCGCGCCTCGCTTCTGGATGAGCGCGGCGACAAAAAGGCGGCGTTTGCCGCCATGGAAAAGATACAGCAGGCTGATCCCAGGCACTATCAGGCACTCAACTATCTCGGCTACACACTGGCGGATGAAAACCGCGAGCTTCCCCGCGCCCTCGAACTGTTGACCAAGGCGGTTGAACTGGCGCCTGATCTTGCCTACATACTGGATTCGCTTGCCTGGGCGCAATACAGGCTTGGCAAATTCGATGCCGCCTGGGAAAACATCAACAAAGTCGTCAATATGGATACTGATGACCCGACCATTTGGGAACATTACGGAGATATAGCCACCGCCCTCGGCAAAGCCGAGGAGGCCCGCAAGGGATATGCCAAGGCGCTTGAGCTCAAACCCCAAAACGCCGACAGCGTCCGCGAAAGGCCGTCAAAACCATGAAAACCCTGCCGCGTTCTTTTGTCCTGCTCTGCCTCGCGCCCGCCCTGCTCCTTCTCAACGCCTGCGCGGCACGGCAGGGCGGCAAGCCGATCGAACCGGCCACCGCCCGGAACATCTGGCAAGCTTATACGCAATACGCCGCGAAAAGCGCCGAAGAGCGCCGCCATCCCTCTCGTGTGCAGGCCAGTCTGCGCTTTGGCGGCAATGACGATGGACGCCGGGTCATCGTGCTGCTCTGGGAAAACGGCGACGGCCCCATCCGCCTTGACGTGCGGGCCGGCGCAGGCGTGAGCGCCGCTAAAATTCTGCAGACCGACTCGCGCTTCCTTGTCTATTCCATGCAGGAAAACCGCGCCTATTACCATGACGGTCCGCAGCAAAGCCTGCTGGCATACGGCCTGCCGCTTCCTTTCGGGCTGCGCGATCTCGCGGCCCTGCTGGCGGGCGACTACGGCGCGGTTTTCGGCTTTACGCCGCCCACCGATCCGCGTAGCGCGCAAGACGGCGGGATGTCCTTCCCGCTCCCCAAAAAAGGAAGCCCCGGCGGAACGCTGGAATTAGATTCGCAGGGTCTGCCGCGAACTTGGAAGGAAGAAAGCGGAGGCTGGCGTCTGACCTTCATCCATGACGGCGATGCGGCGTTCCCGCGCCCGGAACAGATTGAAGCACGCCATGCAAACGGCAAATACGCCATTCTGCTGGTCAAGGAACGTCAGCATCCGGATCGGCCCTTTACGCCGGAACAACTGGAATTGAAGCTGCCGCCCGGCGTTCCGGCGCTTCCTATGGACCGGATGAAACGCCTCTGAACCCCAGGAGCCTCACGCATGTCAAAAACCATTCACATTGCCTCGGATCATGCCGGTTTCGCCCTAAAAAGCGCGGTGGCCGAGCATCTTGCGAAGCAGGACTATACCGTGCAGGATCACGGCGCTTACAGCACACAAAGCTGCGACTACCCCGTATATGCGCAGGCTCTGTGCAGGGCGGTGCCGGCTCATGGCGATCCCGGCATCCTCATCTGCGGTTCCGGACTCGGCATGTCCATGATGGCCAACCGCTTTCGAGGCATCCGCGCCGCAGTATGCACCAACGAATTTCTTGCCGCCGCCGCTCGCCGGCATACTGACGCCAATGTGCTCTGCCTGGGGGAACGGGTCGTCGGAGTCGGCCTCGCGTTCGCTATTGTCGATGCTTTTCTGCAAAACGCATTTGAAGGCGGGCGTCACCAGAGCCGCATAGCCATGTTGGACTGTAATCCGGACGCCTGACATGAAACTGTACAATTCCCTGACCCGCAAAAAAGAAGAATTCGTTCCCCTGCGTCCCGGCAGGGTGCATATGTACGTTTGCGGCATCACAGCCTATGATCTCTGCCATGTCGGCCACGCCCGGTCAGCGCTGGTTTTTGACGTATTGGCGCGTTATCTGCGTTCCAAGGGCCTGGAAGTTTTCTTTGCGCGCAACTTCACCGACGTGGACGACAAGATCATCAAACGCGCACACGACGACAAGCGTAGCTGGCGCGAAGTCGCTGAAACGTATATATGTTGTTTCCACGAGGACATGGAGCTGCTGGGAGTGCAGCAGGCCGATGCCGAACCCAGGGCGACGGACTACATCAAGGAAATGCAACTGTTGTGCGAGGAGCTCATCCGCCGGAACAAGGCGTATGCGACGCCTTCGGGCGACGTGTATTTCAGGGTGCGAGCTTTTCCGGAATACGGCAAGCTTTCCGGCCGCAGCCTCGACGAAATCCAGGCAGGCGCCCGCGTAGCGCTTGGCGAGGAAAAGGACGACCCCCTCGACTTCGCCCTCTGGAAGGCCGCCAAACCCGGCGAACCCTTCTGGGATAGCCCCTGGGGCAAAGGCCGTCCCGGCTGGCATATTGAATGTTCGGCCATGAGCGCCCCCTACCTGCCCCTGGATATCCACGGCGGGGGTCTTGATCTCATCTTCCCCCATCATGAGAACGAAATCGCCCAAAGCGAAGGGGCGGGCGTACAGCAAATGGCGCATTTTTGGGTGCATAACGGCTTTGTGCAGGTGGACTCCGAAAAGATGTCGAAATCCCTAGGAAATTTCACGACCATCCGCGACATTCTGGAGCGCTATCTCCCGGAAACTCTGCGTTTCTTTCTGCTGGGCAAACACTACCGCAGTCCCGTGGACTACAGCTTCGACAGCATGGATGAGGCGGAAAAAGCGCAGAAACGCGTGTACCAGACTCTTGCGGAAACCCGTGCGCTCCTGGCCGGGAACTCCTGGAAAAGCATCCCCTTCCCCGCCGAACCCGCCGCCGAGGCGAAGCAGCTTGAGGACGCTTTTTCGGAAGCGCTGGAAGACGACCTGAACACCGCCGCCGCCATCGGCCATATCTTCGCCTTGGTGCGCGTAACGCGCCAAGTGCTTGAAGACAAAAAACTGCGAACCTCCGAAGGCGCGCGGGAACTCTTCACCGCTTTCCACCGCAATGCGGAAACCTGGCGCGACATTTTGGGACTTTTCGGCAGCGAGGCCGACGGCTTCCTTCAGGATCTACGCGCGCGGCAGCTTGTACGCAGGCGCATTAATCCGGTTATTGTGGAAGCGCTGCTTGAAAAACGCAAAGCAGCACGGCAAAATAAGGATTTTGCCGCTTCCGACGCCCTGCGCGACGAGCTTTTCGCCTTGGGCGTCGAAGTAAGGGACGCCCCGGCAGGACAGGTCTGGGACGTAGCGTTGTGACGGTACGCATTCATTAGGGGATACCCTCATGGAAGCCACAAAAAAACTCTCGCGTATTTTTGTATGTGCCCTGATGAGTCTGAGCCTTGTGCTTGGAGAGGCCAGGATTGCGCACTCTTTCTTCTTCGGTGGCGTGGGCATCAAGGATGAGGTGGAAATGGGCCGCAAGTTCGATATGCTTGTGCGCTCACAGATGCCCATGATTGATGACCCGGAAGCAACCATGTACGTGCGTTCCATTGTCGACAGGCTGCTTGCCGCCTTGCCGCCCCAGCCTTTCAAATACACTACCAGCGTCATCCGCCACAACGCGCTCAATGCTTTTGCCGTGCCAGGCGGCTATATCTATGTGTTTTCCGGACTGATCATCAATTTCGACACGGAATCCGAACTGGCGGGCGTGCTGGCGCACGAACTGGCCCATGTCACACAGCGTCATGTGGCGTCACGCATTGAGCGTGGGCAGATGCTCACTTTGGGCGCGCTGCTGGTGGCGATCGCCGGGGTGGCTCTGGGCGGAAACGCCGGGGGCGCAGCCGTGATGGGGGCCATGACGGCGAGCCAATCCGCCATGCTCAACTACAGCCGTATCGATGAAAATGAAGCCGACCACCAGGGTTTCCAATATCTTACCAAGGCAGGCTATTCCCCCCAAGGGATGGTGGACGCTTTTCAGAAGCTCCGCCGCAAAAGCCGAATGAGCGGAGGAGGCAATATCCCCACCTACCTTTCCACCCATCCGGATATTGGAGATCGCATCTCCAACATAAGCGCCCGCATTGACGCCAGTCCTCAAAGCATCCGTATCCGTAAAGAGGACAACTCGCGTTTTCAGCGCGTAAGAACCCTGCTGCTCGCCCGTTACGGCGATGTGGATGCCGCCAGGCAGATCTTTGCCAAAAGCCCGGCTCAGGATTGCCTTGCGCGCATGGGCGAAGGCATACTCCTTGCCCGCCGGAACAGCATTCCAGATGCCGCCAAGGCTTTTGAAAAAGCGCTGCAATGCGGCCCGGACGATGAGCTTGTGCTGCGGGAAGTAGGCGTTTTCCATTACAACAGAGGCGACCAGAGCCGGGCCGGCCCGCTGCTGCTGCGCGCCATGACCAAAGACCCCGGAGACTATGTGGCGCGCTTCTACTATGCGCGTCTCATGGATGATACGGGCAAGCCCCAGGCCGCGCATGCCTATTATCAGGAAGTGCTGCGGCATCTTCCAGATGACGCCGATGTGCATGAATTCTACGCGCGATCGCTCGGGAAGGCGAACATGCTTTTCCCGGCATATCTTCATCTTGCCTATGCGGCGATGTACAGCAACAACAAGAAAAAAACGGAACAATTCATGGGGCAGGCCAAGAACGCCATACGCAGCCCTGCGGATCAGGCCCAGTTCGATCGTTTCAGCGCGCGGTACAAGGAGCGAAACGAAATCTGGAAAGAGGTTCTCTGAATCATGGAAACGCACGCGACAACAATACTGGCGGTAAAAACCGCCTCGTCCACAGCCATGGCCGGCGATGGACAAGTGACCCTCGGCCAGGGTCTGGTCATGAAGCATACGGCCCGGAAAATCCGCCGCCTGTATAACGACAAAATACTGGCGGGATTTGCCGGCGCCACTGCTGACGCGTTCACGCTTTTTGAACGCTTTGAGGCCAAACTTGACGAAGTGCGCGGCAACCTGCTGCGCGCCTCGGTGGAGCTTGCCAAAGACTGGCGCAAGGACAGATACCTGCGCCGCCTGGAAGCCATGCTGCTGCTGGCTGACAAGGAACACCTGCTGCTGCTCTCCGGCACAGGCGATGTGATTGAACCGGACGATGGTCTGGCCGCCATCGGCAGCGGCGGTCCCTATGCCCTCGCCGCCGCGCGGGCGCTTACGCGCCACTCCTCCCTTGATGCCGCGAGCATCGTGCTTGAATCCATGAAAATCTCCTCCGAACTGTGCGTGTATACGAACGACAACTTCTCGATCGAGCTTTTGGAATAATCCCGCATGGCGGCAACCATCCTACATGCCAACTGCAAGGTCAATCTTTCCCTGCGCATCACGGGCGTGTTGTCGAACGGCTATCATACGCTGGATTCCGTGTTTCTTCCTCTCCCGGAACCGTATGATCTGCTGCACATAACGCCTGGTACGAAATCCGGATTGACCCTGGCGTGTTCCGATCCTGCGCTTGATCCCTGCGACAACACCGTGACGTGTGCGTACAGGCTGTATGCCGAGGCGAATGCTTTTTCCCCGCCGCTGTCCATCATGCTGGAAAAAGGCATTCCCTCCGGCGCGGGATTGGGCGGCGGCAGTTCCAACGCAGCCGTGCTGTTGCGCTATTTGAACGACAGGGCACCGCAAGCGCTTGATGCGGAAGCGCTCAGCGCTCTCGCCGTCCATGTGGGATCGGATGTGCCGTTTTTTTTGCAGGATTGCCCCTGCCGCGTCCGAGGCACAGGCGATAGGCTTGAACCGTATCTGCCCGAACTGACGGGCCTCTGGCTTACGCTTGTCTGTCCCGATCTGGCGATTGCAACTCCCTGGGCCTATGCAGCTTGGGATGCGCTGCATCCTTCTGTATCACATGACTTGACAAAGCAGGGTTCTGCGGCTAAACAGATGGACTTCTATTTTCACTGTCTGAATGATTTGGAAGAAGCGGTTTTTCCGGCCTATCCGGAACTTGCGCGCATCAAGCGCGAGTTGTTCCGACAAGGCGCGGCTGCGGCTGTGATGAGCGGCAGCGGAGCAAGTCAGCTCGGCCTGTTTCGCGAACAGTACGCCGCAAGACATGCCGCTGCTTTTTTTCAGGCAAGGGGAATGCGGACATATTGCCACGCATTGTCATGGTAAGCCGTCGGCGGGCTTTGGCATGTCGGGGCAGGTACTGGGGTGTCGCCAAGCTGGTAAGGCAACGGGTTTTGGTCCCGTCATCCGAGGGTTCGAATCCTTCCGCCCCAGCCAACCAAATAAAACAGTTGGATTTATTGGGGTAACGGCCTTTCTTGTACGAGTAGTCCTTGTGAATACACAAAGCGTATCCACAAAAAAACTACAGGAAGGAGAAAGGACAACCGTGTACCCCCATGACAACCTTATCTCCCCTCCCTCCTGCACCTCGCCCGCGCCTCCAAAATAGGCGTAGTGTTCCCTCCCTTTTTTAATCGGAGCTTCATTTTTTTCTGAAGCTCCGTAAATATATAGTCAGCCGTTTTTTTAATCTCCGGCTTGGTTGACCATATCCAAATGTCGATTGGTCGAGAGTTATCTAATTGCTTTAGTGTCATAGATTCCTTTTAGTTGTTTGATTTTTTTGTTAATATCTTGAAAGGCTCAGTGATTTTTTGTAGCCCGCAGACTACTTTTTTCTTGACTTCTGTAGCCCAAAGGATACGTTTGGTTATGAACACCATCCATGAAACCAGCTACTTTTCGGAAATGAAAAAGGTCGCCATACGTGAATATGACACAGCAAGGTACTTAGGCAGTGAGGAAATGATTGCTGAATATCTTGCCGCTTGCTTGGAAGACCCTAACCCGGACGTATTTCTTGCCGCACTGGGCAATGTGGCAAAAGCGCGAGGGGTAGCACAACTAGCCAGAGACACCGGCCTGAGCCGGGAAAGCCTCTACAAAACATTTTCGCCCGGTACTAAACCACGCTTTGAAACGATTCTCAAAATTTCAAAGGCGCTTGGGGTTCCGTTTAGCATCAAGTCGAGCTATGCCGAGGCGCATTGCCCCCCTCATAAAAATCACCGGCATCGCCAACTTTAATGCGAGAGTATTGTTTGTTATCGTGCATCAGAACCGAAGGATCGCAACCTGACACTTCAAACATATTGCCTTTGCAAACTTTGCATATTACTCCCATTTTGGCTTCTGGAGTGAGATTTGGATTGGACATAGTGTGTCCTCCTATGAAAAGATTTAGGTGAGCATATTTTGCTCTATAATATAGTTCTGGCAGAAAGGCTTTTTAGCACTTGCAGAGAGTATGAAAATTTTGAAAATGGGAATAGTGTTTATTTTTATGTAGTTGGCAAGATTTTGCTTATGGGGTATTCTTCACGTAGAATCAATGCAGGCATGATTTTTCGCCGCATTGCCGGATCGCAATGGAGGAAAACCAAATGGGAAAAAGAGCCTTAGTGACTGGTGGAAACAAAGGCATCGGCTTGGAAGTTGCGCGTGAACTGGGCAAAAATGGCTACGCAATCTTGCTGGGGGCGCGTGATGAAAGGCGTGGTCTACAAGCAGTTGAGCATCTCAAAAATGACGGCATCGTGGCGAATTGCATCAAAATTGACTTGCATGATTTCGACACGCTCCATGCAGCAGCCAGCAAGGTTGGAACACTTGATCTTCTGGTCAATAACGCGGGTATTCCGGGCAACCTCAAGACTGAGAAGGCGAATCTTGATATGGGCAAATCGCCATTTGCCTATACAACCGATGAATTGCGTCAGACTATGGAGGTCAATTTTTTCGGCACACACGAACTCATCAAAAGCCTCATGTCAAATTTGACTGAGGACGCAAAGATTATCAACGTCACGATTCCTGTGTCGGGTAATCTTTACTGGCAGCCGTTAGCCTACAAAGCCAGTAAGGCTGCACAAAATGCCATGACAATGATTTTTGGCGTCGAGTTCGTAAAGACTGGTAGCAAGCGACAAGTTTTTGGTGTCATGCCAGGAGCAACTGCAACTGATTTAAACGGCGAGAAAGAAGGTGCGCATGGTGGTCTATTTAAATCAGCTAGTTATGCTGGTAAACTTATAGCTGGTTTCGCCCTTGACGGCAAAAATCACAATGGGCACATATTAAACTGGGACGGTACAGAGATTGAGAGCTATGAACCTGCGGGTTTCGTCTCGTAGACATAAAATATGCCGCGTTACTTGGCCGCATGTAAAAAATTCAGTCCACTCCAAATCGCAATAGCCGAGGGGAAGGGAGCGGAATTTTTAGTGCCGCCGAACTTCAAGCGGCCTTGGATAAAATGGACATCGGCATGACGGTGGACGTGATTATTCCACCATTTGGTGTCTGTTCTTGCCGGGAGCAAACCTACCACCAGACTGCCCCCCTCTGCCTCTTGCTTGGCCTTTCCTGTCCAAAGGCCAATCTTTGTTCCGTAAGGAGGATTCATC
>Ga0123357_10014127_pt1 | contig 10408 bp, 13 predicted proteins | sample TergutEmb28metaG_FD_89873 | JGI IMG/M metagenome (GOLD analysis project Ga0123357, IMG submission 89873) | Embiratermes neotenicus P4 segment gut microbial communities from Petit-Saut dam, French Guiana - Emb289 P4 | ecosystem: Host-associated > Arthropoda: Insects > Digestive system > Gut ...
AAAAATCAGGGGAGAGTGTTCCCCGGGGGTAAACCCCTTCCCCCCCAAAGAGGGGAAAAAGGGGGGGCCCTAAAAGGCCCCAAAAAAGGGAAAAGGGGTTTAATTTCGGGGTTAAAAGGGTTAAAAAGAATGGGGGGGGGGGGGGGATGCGTTATCGAAGTGCACACATATACAATCATTGTAGCGTGTCTTTGTATTTAGCATACATTCTAAGCACAATATAAATAAAAGTTAATCAAGTGGAAATTTTGTTAATTAATGAAGTACACTGCATGAAAAATTGGAAGAAGTTGTCATTCCTACGAAACTGAAGGAACAGAAGATGCAACAGGCACATACGTTAGGATGTCCTTCCTCCCCAGCAGATGTTGAAGGCTGATGTGATGTTTTTGTGTTCCTTCTGCTGAAGAAAGAATCTATTACTCATTGAGTTTTTTTTCTTCCTCCCTTTCCCCCACCCCACGGATTTCTTTGTATGCAGACACACATCCTATCATCTGCCGCGCCACCAGTTTTAATTTTTTGAAATCGCGTTGATTTGAAATTTTGCGCATGAAGTGAGACATTATAAAAAGCTTTGTGTCGCACCATTTCAGAACCTGTGCGCATAGTCAAATGGAGATCAAGCTGCATTTGTTTTTGAAATCGTGGTTTTTAATTAATTAATTGTTTACGAGTAAAGGAGACCTACTGTTAAGTACGAATAACTAATTGATAAGGGATCAGATTACTGATAATATGAACTTACGTCTTTAATAAACGCGTTTAAACAATTCGGTGCACTCAGTATGAACACCTGTATAATTTGTCTCCGTGCAGCTGGAATACATAATTTTACAGTAAACTTGTCGACGTAAATACGTATGCTTTTTTGAACTCATCACTAGATAGAGATGGGTGGTCGTCGTCAAGATATCCTGGCGCTGGCACTTACAATACAAAATATTGGGCAGTTCCCAGAATACTTCATCTTTTATGCGAATTCCGAGATAGTAATTTAAACAGACCACGACCTTGTCGTGGACCTCTCTGCCTAAAATTAATCTCATTTTATGGTACTCAGAATTTCAGTCTAGAAAATCAGTAATTTTATGACCCGAGAATCCGGTAATATTGTGTATTTAGAATACTGTTTTGCGTGGCGTGAAATAAAAGAACGTCCCAAGAAATGCTACATACTCAGGAGAACAGAAGGTTCTAATCTTGGCCTGGAAAACAATTGTCCTATCTGAGATTTTTGTGTGCTTTTCCACAGTCTCTCCGGGCAAGTCCTGGAGTAGTTCTCTACAATACGGGATTTCCGTTTCCTTGTACTATTTTCCGTATTGAAATCTTAATCGTAACTTAATGAAATCGTGTAATGTGCAGTTGGAAAGTATTTGCCAAATAAACCAACACTCCAATCTTTATTTAACAGTTGTCACTTTATAGTAATATAAATAACAGCAGTATACTTTGAATTGGAGAACTCATCTCACAGTGAGTGTAAAATGTAGTAATTTTTTATTTCAGATGCATTACTCGCAGATCTTCAGAACACAATATCCCCAAGCAGCTCACTGGTTTCTCCTGGTAGTGGATCTGGATCGGCATATGGGTCATTGAATAGCAGCACCCGGGGAAGATATCCTACAGGCCCTGGAGGAGATTATGGCACGACAAGGAGCATGAGCACCGAGCGGTATGAGACGCATCACTCACAGAGTCCTTCTTCGGTAAGTGCATAGTAATAGTCTTCTGGGATATGATGTTGCCTCCTGGGTATGCCATTCAGACATTTGGAGACAGTGCAGTGGTCTCAAAACATCAGGAACCAAATACTCGATTGTGCAGTGCTGTATGGCTGAAGAATGGGGTACCCCGTTCACACCGTGGTGAAAACCTAAAAAAATTTGTCATGATGGCATAGTTCACAACCCTATGCTGCATAGCTTCTTCTGGGTGTATTGTAAGTGTCTGTGGAAATGCAGGTGCTAAAAGAGCCTTGGCTGAGCATGTAACGGACGGTAACCCATAATTAGGAATTATGGTCGAATATGAAATTTTGGCCAGTCACTAGTACAATAATTGCAGATAGTGGTTTAATCCGAAATTATACCTGGATAATAGTAAGGAAGTTTTAAGTAGTGACTGAGTTTCAAATTGCAGCTTACTACTCACCCAGAATTTGCAGTGGTTGAGTCTGAAGTTGTAATCTAGCAGTAAAGACCAGCAGCTGACCTCTAAAGAAGGATTCTTTCATTGTTATTTACTGACTGAAGCGTATAGAATTGAAGAAAATGATTCGTATTTATTCACCACGGTCGAACCATTGTGTTTTATTCATCAAGCGATAAATAATCTTATGATGGGTAACATAAGTGAATAAAACCTTTCCACGTGTGTTCTAAATGCAGCAATACTTTACATGTAGAACTTTTTCATTTTTTGTCAGAAAGACGTACCATTACCTGACATAGAATGCCTGACATAGAATGTCAGTCACTGGATGTAGTTGATCGTACATATGTGTACAACTGTTAGACACCCTTCTGTGAATGTTACACGATTTATAAACACTTAAAAATAGAATTCAGAAGTGTAAGAAACAGTGTTCTCAAATAACCTTTATTCTCAAAGGCTGTGCTCGTCATGTACCCTTTGTGGCTTTAGCAGGCTGATGGTTTGCGAATGAAATTTTGCCAGACAACTTTACGAACTTTAAACGTGCAGTGGGAAAGATAAGGGGTGAAATGTAAGAAATACTGCGTCTAGAAGTACCGCGTATGTAGGGCTGTGTCATTTCTAAGGCGGTTAGTCGCCAAACTTTCATTGCAGATTCCCGGGTTCGATCCCATCTCAGTCGAGGTGGGGGTTTGTGGTGGATACAGTGGCACTGGGACAGGTTTTTCTTCAAGTACTTCGAGTTTCCCGTCAGTATTATTCCACCAGTGTTCCATACTAATTCATCTATCACCGACCTCGTACAGCTGTCGCATTTGACAACGTCGTGAAGTAGTGAGCTTAAAAAACCCTGTACTGCATGAAGTATGCACACTGTGTATTCGTTCACCTGGCCTGTGTCGATTTAATTAAGACAAATACCATTTTTGTTGGTGTACCTTTGACGCCTGTTTGCAATATTAGCGCTTGGACAGTCACCAGATAAGGGTCGGGAGGGGCGCGTTTCTTTCCATTGATATTAGCAGGAAAACGAGATAGGTGATGTACGTATATCGTAACATTGCGGCACGATCGCGTAGGCATTGTTGCCATGGAAACGCAACAGTGCGTTCGCTTTGTATTGTTGACGTACATAGTCGCTGTCAGTAAGCTAACAAAGCAGGCCCTGTTCAAGCCTATTACAGGTCCGTAGGATTCCAGGAGGCTGAGGCGCCCAGATTTCTAGACATGAAGGTGGTAAGGTTGTCATCCCTACTCACTGGCCGCCTTTACCCCAAAGGAAATGTTCCTGGTACTGATTTCTGTGAGCGGTTGAGTCATCCCCAGTGCCATAGTGCGGCCAGAAGGATTGTGTCAATGAAAAATTCCAGTGACAGTTAAATGTAATAGATACAATATAAGCATTGATATAGAAGCACAAACTGTTGTTGCGCTACGTAAGTCGCTACCAGCAATATGAAACACACGTCTTCTAAATTCCCCGAGTTTTGTCCGATTTTAACCAAATTTTGACATATCGACATTTTCGTACAAGTCCCCAATGTCATACTTAACGAAAATCCTGCCAATACATGCTGATACGGCTGATACATGCGAACAGACGGACGGACAAACATGACGAAGCTCATAATGCGCTTTGCGCGACTTCAACGCGCCTGCTACTCTACGTTTTGGGGTCTGTACCGATTGAGCTTTAGAAGCCAACCGCTGGATAGTTGGCATATTATTTCGAGGAGACGCTGGCGTGGCGTCGGAGTCTGGCAGGATGGTGGTTCGTAATTGTCACGGATCAGAGTGTCGAATTAAACTTGGATGGCGTCCAGGACGAGCGCTACGTCATGCACGTGACTCACAGACATATAGTCATATATATGGGGACTCCAGTTCCCCGTATTTAGTTCGAGCGGCGGCTGTAAGATGGCTCTCGAAGGACGTTTGAAACGTGTCAAAGTTGTAACCACTCTGATCTATGGTTGCAACTACGGAGAGCGCAGCGGATTTTTGTGGTAATGAGAACTAACAACGCGTCCCTGGTCTACAAATTGGATAATTGCTCAGCTGGTCAAGAACATCCCGCTGTTATGAACTTATCGAATTCACTAAAGCCACTAGCAGGCCTCTAGCCCTGTGTTTGTATCCAACTGAGTTCAGTCAACTTCTACACATTCTGTATCTCGTAAATTCATGTTAATATCGTCTTGACATCTGCACCTAGGTCTCCTAAGTTGTCTCTTTCCTTGACACTTTTAAACTCAAATTTTGTCCACATTTAACAGCGCCCGCTTGTTGCTGGTGCCGCACCTCGCCTACTGTTAGATATAATCAGGTTAGGAAACAGCATCAGAATAAGATCTCAAACAGGTCTGTAGCTTTGGAGAACTTAAGTGATAGCGAGGACACAAATAGAGCTTGGGAGAATGGTAAAGAGAATATCAAAATCTCAGCTGAAGAGAGTCTAGGTCTGTACAAATTGAAGCACCATAAACCATGGTTTGTTGAAGAATGTTTGCATATTCAGATCAAAGGAAGCATGCTAAGATGCGGTGGTCACAGGATGCAAACCCAAGCAGTGCAGGTAATCTAATCAATGTAAGACGTGAAGCTACTAGACATTTCAGGAAAAACAAAAAGGAATATCTGAAAGCTAAAATAGATGAACTTGAAACTAACAGTAAAACAAAAAATATCAGAGACTTGTATAGGGGTATCAGTGATTTTAAGAAGGGTTACCAGCCTACAATTAATATGATACGGGATGAGAAGATTGATTTGGTTATAGACTGCCACAGAATTTTGGCTAGGAGGTGAAACCATTTCTTTCAGCTGTTAAATGTGCATGTGGTTAGTAATGTTAGTTAGACAGAAATACACCCAATAGAACCACTAGTGCCTGAGCTGAGTGCCTTTTAGGTTGAGGTGGCTATTGAGAAGCTACAAAGATCACTAGGTATCCTAGCATAATTGATTAAAGCACGGCATAGAACAATTTGCTCTGAGATCTCTAAACTTTTTGATTCTATTTGGAATAAAGAATTGCCTGAGGAGTGGAAGGAGTCGATCATTGTACTTATTTATAAGAATGACGATAAAACAGATTGTAGTATCACTTCTGTCAACTACGTACAAAATTCTATCCATCGTCCTGCTTTCAAGGCTAACTGCATATGCAGAGGAAGTTACTGGGGATCATCTATGTGGATTTTGACGCAACAGATCAGCTACTGATCATATATTCTGCATTCGCCCAGTACATAAAGAAAGGATATAATGAAGCAATGCATCAGCTATTTATAGACTTCAAGAAAGCTTATGATTCAGTTAGGAGGGAGGTCTTGTATAATATTCTTATTGAGTTTGATGTCCCCATGAAACTAGTAAGGCTATTAGAAATGTGTCTGAATGAAACCTATAGTAGAATCCTTGTAGGCAAGCACTTGTCTGACATGTTCCTATTAGGAATTGTTTGAAACAAGGAGATGCTTTATCACCATTGCTTTTCAACTTTGCTATAGAGTATGCCATTAGAAGGGTTCACGTAAATCAGGATGCTTGAAATTAAGTGGTACACATCAGCTCTTGGTTTATGCTGATGATGATAATATATTGAGCAGAAGCGTACTTACTATGAAGAACAACACAGAAGCTTTTTTAATTGTCAACCTTAACAAATCAGTATTCTATTCAGGCAGAAATTAAGAGCAGGTTGGATTCAGGGAATGCTTGCTATCATGTGATGCAGAATCTTTTGTCTTCCAGTTTGCTATCCAAAACTTTAACGATTAAGATGTACAGACCTGTAATTTTGCATGTTGTTTTGTATTGGTGTGAAACTTGGTCGCTCACATTGAGGGAGGAACGTAGGCTGAGGGTGCTTGAGAATAGGGTGCTGAGGGGAATATTTGGGCCTAAGAGGGACGAGGTAACGGGAATGGAGAAAACTGCATAATGAGGACCTTAATTATATGTGCTCCTCACCCATTATTGTTGGGTGATGAAATCTATTAGAATGAGATTGGCATGGCATGTAGCACGTATGGGTGAGTAGAGGTGTATACAGGGTTTTGGTGGGGAAACCTGAGGGAGACAAGACCTAGGCATAGATGGTAGGATAATATTAAAATGGATATTCAGTAAGTGGAATGTGAGGGCATGGACTGGTCGTGGACTGGTCGACCTGGCGGGCAATTGTGAATGTGGCAATTAAACTTTGGGCGCCATAAAATTCGGGGAATTTCTTGACTAGCTGTGATCCGATTAGCTTCTTAAGAAGGACTCTGCTCCTTGGTGTAAGCAAGTAGGGCCAATGTTGCACACGTGATTGCTGTGTTTGCGATGCTCTTTATTCGTACAGACCCCTGAAGTGGATCGTATTCACTGCGCCTGGCCATTGGGTCCCTTCTTGGGCCTGCTTAGGCCAGTCCGCAACTTATTCTAGGTTAGGTCAAGAACCCTTTTAATACACACGTAGATCCTCGAGTGAACTCATCCTTTCGAGGTTTTCAGATACGACGTTTGTGTTCTGCTGTTGAGTAGAGATCTATTCAGCGTGAGTACATGACATATTAGCTAACAAATCGCCTTGCTTTTCACTCAGGCCGTTTCGCATACGGCAGGCAGCGTAGTGATCGCCACTTTTCCATTTTGCTTCGAGTCGGGTTCCCCTCTATATATTGAGGTTATTACAAGGTTTTTACTCGCCGTTTTTAAAGAAGGTACTGGAAATGTTTTTCTTAAGTTCGAAGACACGCGCCACCTGTGAAGTCTAAGGAACACGTGCATTACACGTTTGCTGCGTTTTGTAAGTTAAGCGAACCGATGGGAAGTAACTATATACAGGCACGGTCTAAGGAGTTGGGCTGCAGCCGCTTGCTTGCTGCAATTGCTGGTTCGTATCCTGTCGCGGGCTTGGATGTCTGTCACTTGGGAGCGTTGTCAGGTAGAGGTCTCTGCGTCGGGCTGGTCGCTTGTCCTGAGGAATCCCACCGAGTGTGGTGTGTCTTGAGTGTGATTGTGAAGCTTCGTTAATAAGGAGCCCCTGGCCCAGTAGGGACTGTTGCGCCATGGGGACTAAAAATACATAGAACTGGGAATCTGTCCTTAACTGACATACTAAATCTCACCCCTTTTAAGGTCTTTTACATGGTATCTGTCTTACAGATTTTTTCGTCCAGAAGCATATATTTGTTGCATGCGTGCCGTATGCCCCACCAATTTCACGTTCCTTGATTTGATCATCGTAATAATACTTGGCGAAGGCTTAAAATTAGTTGTCACACTGCAGGCCGATTGTCTGTACCAGTGAGGATATCCGATAAATACAATTTCCGCGTAATCGAGGCTCCCTTTTAGGCTTTTTTTGGGGGGGGGGGGGCAAACTGAGAAGACGGCCTTATGTGGAGACCTTGTACGTCCGTCACTGTGACCTAGTATGAGCTACTGAAACCTTCGTCGATTTGCACAAAATTCGGTGTAGAAGTTGTGGAACAAACAGGATTATACTGTACGTACGGACTTCGGTGAATTTCTCCTCCCACTTTGCCTTTTTTTTGCCCCATTTGGCTAAAAATTTGTACTGAAGGCCCCCCCCCCCCCGTGACGATAATGCGTAGTTGTCGGTCTCGTGCTTTACTTCGGAGCATTAATGAAAAATTTCCCGTATTTTGTATGTTTTCTTACCATTCGGATATAACAAGGTACAGAAAATATTCACGGTAATATATTGAGTGATGGTGAATTTCGTGAAAATCGGCGCACTGAGAGCTATTCTTTATTTAGGGGCGGAAATGAATGTCTGTTTTACGTTCCACATTTATTTTCCGATTTTCCCGAAATTGACTATCGTAGATCGACACATAATGCTGTTAAGCGTTCATGAGTTTCATGAAAACCGGTGGAGGGAAGTCCGTACTTCCCTTATGGGCCTTAAGGAAATTACGTTGCAGTGTATGCGTTAAAAACCATGTGACATATTGAAAGCAAAGAACGCCCTGGTGAAGTCCGTGTGCTGGATCATGGTGTAACGTCGTTAGCAGTATTGTTAGATGTTGCAGTATTTATTTTTGGTGGGTGAATTAAAACTACTGTTTTTCTTTCGGACGATAATGTGGGAGTATTCAGTATGAATGCAGCGCAGCGATTCGGTGCTATTACTGTTGTTTAATGTCCTACGTTCCGTATTTAACTTCAGCGCTGAGATATACAAATATCTGCCTCAGCATTTTGAGCTAAAAATTAGCTTGGGTAATAAAAGGCCCCTTCTTCGGGTTGCGAGAACTGTGGCCCATCTGTTGTGTGGACTTCTTGAATTTATAGAAGTGATGTAACTGTTGGAATCAGTGACGTAAAGGTCGGCAACTATCATCTAAACACCACATGTCGGAAATGGAGTCCGTCTGGTACGAAATTAAGCAAGCATATGATGGGTGAGGTATACCTGTACCACTTCTGGCAGAGATAAGAAAAAACAGCATTAGCTGCATTCATCTGTAAAAAAAATGTCAATTTTCTAGCGTAAAACTGCAATTTAATTTGCCCTTTTTTTAATTTTATTTTTTGTAAGATTTACAGTATAATATTTTTGTACTAAGAGTGCCCAGCTGAAGGCGGAACCCTCTCATACAGTCTACATGAACAATCTCTTTTGTTTAGTATAAATGACCGCGTGCTGGAATAGGTGTTGGAAATGACCTAATTAAACTATAAGATATGCGTGACACCTGGCGAACAAATTACTGATAACTGATTGAAGTTCTTGTCTAAAAATTACAGATACTGTGCGCCCAATGGTTTATTAAGTTCATCTTGTGTGTTTGTGTGTGTGTGGATTGTTCTTAAATGCGTTGTCTGTCAGAATTTTCCACAGAAAATGGTCACTTGGCATCAGGTTGGGGGAAGACAGTCCACACAGGACGACTAAATTATTCGGTCCCCAAAAATATTACTTAAGGCGGTCTTGGTATAATTGACTGTGAGCGGTTGCGCCATGTTGCTGCGAAAATTAGTACAGTGAGCTTTTCTGAATGTATTTTGTCCAAAAAGCAAATGGGTCCGAATTTTCTTGTTGCACTGACGGTGCAAGGTTTAATATTATGTGTTGGCATCTGGGATTTAACTATAAGACGACAAATTGGATTAGAGCAACCAATTATAAAAGAAATTGAACGGAACCAACTTACATGGTACGGCCATGTTCAAAGAATGGCAGTAGGAAGATTACCCAAAATAACATTGAAGTGGACGCCGAAACAAAAGAGAGCACGAGGAAGACCGAAGAAAAACTGGATGGAAGGTATAAGGAAGGCCATGAACGACAGAAACCTAAATGAAGGCCAGTGGGAAGATAGGATGCAGTGGAGTCTAGGTGTCGGACAACGTAGAACAACGTTTTGAAATCGACATACATACATCTGGGATTTTCTACCAACCAGTATCTGTTACGTATTTTGAGTACTGACATGACCCTTTAACTAAAACCATTCCGCATCGAGGGATCGACACTAGCAATACACACTGCTTCAAAGAACCAGTTACAAAATCATACCCTCGCAGCACAGCCAGCCTCTTAGAGTCTTCGCAGAACTGTAAATTTGTGTGGCTGAAACGAAACGATTTTGTGAACATGTACAGATGAGTGTGACACACCGGTTCCCTGTTACAGCGTCCAAAATATTTTCGTGTGGATGTTTCTAATCACGGTTCGGTATTGTTTAACGTTTCTTGTGAAAGAACACGACGCGTTTCCTGTTTTTTTTTTTTATTTATTAATAAGGAGACTTTTGATTGAAATTTGTTCACCAGTCGATGTAACGTTGGTTTCAGAGGAATTGAAAATGCCAGCAATCCACCTTGTGAAGTTGCTGGCGACGCTTTTCTTATAGAATTTTTTCCTTGTGTACGTAGGTTACGCGAAAAACAATGTGTGTGTTTGTGTTGCACTGTACTTCGTATTCACGTATCACAATATATATATATATAACTCTGAAAACCAACCAAGGATATTTCCTGCTGTTATATTTACGGAACTTCTTGGTGATGGCCTGTTGAGACCGAAAAGTATGTGAGATTAATTAATAAAATTTGTGATTTACATCTCTTGAGTACGTAGTTGGTTTGTGTTGATATATGCTAATGATTTTCCAGTCGATTCATTACTTACTTACTTACTTACTTACTCCATGGTGCAGAGTCCTTCTTGAGAAGCTAACTGGTTTGCAGCTAGTCAGGAAATTCCCCGCATTTCACGGAA
>Ga0123357_10014128_pt1 | contig 10408 bp, 5 predicted proteins | sample TergutEmb28metaG_FD_89873 | JGI IMG/M metagenome (GOLD analysis project Ga0123357, IMG submission 89873) | Embiratermes neotenicus P4 segment gut microbial communities from Petit-Saut dam, French Guiana - Emb289 P4 | ecosystem: Host-associated > Arthropoda: Insects > Digestive system > Gut ...
GATGGCAATCATGCCTAATCCGCCTGCGTTGGGAGTGTGAGAATCGGTGCCGATCATCATTCCGCCGGGGAAAGCATAGTTTTCCAAAACCACTTGGTGAATAATCCCAGCCCCCGGTTTCCAAAATCCGATACCATATTCATTTGCTACTGTCCTCAGAAATTCATACACTTCGCGATTTGTTTCAACGGCGGCAGCCAAATCGGTTTTTGCTCCTTCGTCAGCCATAATCAGGTGATCGCAATGCACTGAAGCCGGAACGGCGGATTTATCTTTTCCTGCATTCATAAATTGCAGGAGCGCCATTTGTGCGGTCGCATCCTGCATGGCGACGCGGTCGGGACGAAAATTCACATAATCGATGCCCCGTTGGTAATCAATCAGCGGTTCCTCCGGATCCAAATGGGCATACAAAATTTTTTCGGCAAGCGTCATCGGACGCCGGAGCCGGTCGCTTGCAACCTTAACTTTTACGGCAAAATTGCTATAAAATCGTTGCAACATTTCAACATCGTAAATCATAGAAATAATATTAAACGCTCAAAAATACTATAAAAACTTTTAAATTCGAGTAAAGATATATAAAGTTTAAAAAAAAAAAAAATTTCATGCAACGTTTTGAAAAAAAATTTCATCAAATAATATATAAGCAATAACCATTGTAAAAAAAGAATATTTTACACAATTATAATAAATAACTAATATGAAAAGTTTTATCAAAGTTTTTGGAGTTTTATCTCTACTCCTTATTTTATTGACAAGTTGTTTGAAAGATGACAATGACAGAAGACCGGTTTACTTTTTTTACGATGAACCGGTAGTGGTTAATCAGACAGGGACTCTTCCCGTTGTCCGCAACGAATCTTATTTGTTTTATGTTCCTGGGTTAGTTAATGATACGGCATTAAAAGCAGGCAATCTGCTGTGGACTTCTTTCATTGTTGAGTTGGATAATCAAAAAAATGGAGAACCGGCTGCCGGCGCTTATCAATATACTGTTGTAAGCTTCCGGTATGAAACGGTCGATAGCGCCAAAGTGATTATTCCTGCGAATGCGGAAGCGTTTAATTCCTATTTGTCGGACGATTATTCGGCGACGATTGATTTATCCGTTTTGTATAATTACAGGATTGACAGTTTGTGGTTTTTCGGTTTTAGACAAAAAGACCGCTTTAATTACACTTACGAGTTGATTCTGAATCCGGAAATGGAAACCGGCAGCAATAACATTCCTACGCTTTATATTCGGGCAAAGCATATTGACGCTTCGACAGGAAGTTCCGACAAAGCCTACTCAAGAGATGGAAATAATATTTTCGCATTTGATGTCGCCGATTTTGTTAATTATTTCAGAGAAACGATTTCAAATAGTGGCAAGGCGCATTTTAATCTGAAGTATAAAACCGGTGTTGACGCCAATGGAAATGATATTTACCGGTCGTTTATAAGTAATCCGATCTCATGGAATTTCTAAAATAATTCCTTGCCTTATTTCAATTATTGATATGAACGATAGTAAAGTCGATTTTACCTGAAATGTCAAAAAGCGTAATGGAAATTATTATTGTTCATATTTTTATCCCTTTATGTCAAATTAACAATTGTAAAAAATACATATTTTATCATTTTTATATAAAAAAGAGCTACTTTTTATGTATCATCCAAATTGTATTTATTCATAGCCATTTTATTTAATAAATAATCAATAATGTCTTTTTTATGTTACAACTTTTTTTACTCTGTACATGTTTGTTGTTAAAAGTAAGGATTTAACGCAGTACATTAAATTATTTTACTAAAATCTGTATTTTTTAGGCTCAAAACTCTTTATTTAAAAGTGAAAAATACTCAAAATTAGAAACATTTAATGACACGGAGTTAGCTTAGAAATATTATCTTTGTGGATTCACATATTCACTAACTTAAATACATATATTTATGTACAATAACATTCGAGTAATTAATAATTATAAACATTTATCGCCATGAAATCTTTGATGCTAACTTTTGCGGGTTTACTCTTGGCAGTAAATATTTTTTCGCAAACAGGATGGTCTTTGACCGGGAATGCAGGTACTACGGATAACAATTTTGTAGGTACCACAGACAGCAGGCCTTTGATTATAAAGGTTAACAATCAATGTGCAGGATATACTGGGTATGGTGGAAATTACAATGTTTCTTTCGGATACCGCTCTTTTAATCCGCTAAGTGCAGGATGGGACAATACTGCATTGGGATCGCAAACGCTCACTTATAACACAACGGGAATCAGGAACGTGGCTGTCGGCTCGTATGCGCTTGATTTCAATACAACAGGACAGGACAATGTCGCCATTGGAGAAAGCGCTTCCGCAAGACAAAACGGCGCCGTCAGCTATACCGTAGCAATTGGGCAGGCAGCGCTGATGAGTAATCAAACAAGCCGTAACACTGCGGTGGGATATCAAGCCGGAGTGAACAATACTACAGGCGAGGCGTTTACTGCTTTGGGGTTCAAAGCGCTTTGCGCCAACTCTACAGGGAACAACAACACAGCGCTTGGCTTCAATGCGCTTATGAACAATACTACGGGGTTCAATAATACCGCAGTAGGAGCTTGGACGCTGGTTGCCAATACGACAGGAAAGCATAATACAACCATTGGCATGAAATCGCTCTTCGCTAATACGACAGGAGAGTATAATACGGCTATTGGGGTGCAAACGCTTGAACTTAATACGACCGGATACTGGAATGTAGGTTTGGGCTCGGGAGCTCTTAACCAAAATGTCACCGGCGCTTTGAACACAGCGGCAGGCACTTCGGCGATGTGGAATAATAAAACGGGGAATGAAAATTCCGCATTCGGACAGGAAGCCTTGGCGGGAAGTCTCGATGGAAATAATAACACGGCAGTAGGCACGCGGGCGATGTGGTCGACGTTCAATACTTCTGCCGGCGGAGAGGCTTTCGGACATGCAAACAACAATTCGGCGGTAGGATATGAAGCGCTTCGGGAAATTTCTACCGGAGGATGGAATGTCGGCGTCGGTATGCATGCATTACGTGTAAACAGCTCAGGAAGCGACAATGTGGCAATAGGCGGTCAGTCGCTTATGACCGCTACCTCTGCCAACGGTAATGTAGCTGTGGGTAGAAGCGCGCTTTATAACAACACGACAGGAAGTTACAATACTGCTATCGGTTACGGCGCAGATGTTAAAGACGGAAATCTTACCAATGCGACCGCCATTGGATACGGAGCAATAGCAACCGCAAACAATCAGGTCATGATTGGGAACAGCAATGTTACCAGCATTCGATCATACGCCTCGTTGACCACTATTTCGGATGCGAGAATCAAGAAAGATGTTCAAACAAATATTCCGGGATTAGTCTTTATCAATCAATTGCAACCGGTTTCCTATCGTTTGGACTATAATGCTATGCAGCAGTTGTTGAACACATCGGGCGATCCAAAAGACGACAAGGCAATTACCGGATTTATAGCGCAGGACGTCGAAAAGGCGGCAAAAAGTGTTGGATTTGATTTCAGCGGTATAGATATCGACGATACCGGTAACCATCTCTACGGGTTGCGATATTCAAAATTCGTCGTTCCTTTAGTAAAAGCGGTACAGGAACTCAGCGAACAAAACGATTCCAATTGCGCCGTCATTGCTTCGCTTCAGAATCAGGTGGAAACGTTGACCGAACTGGTTAATAAATTATTGGTAGATCATAATTATTCCTCTGTTAATAATGTGGTTTCTTCTTCCGAAGCTGTGCTGGGACAGAACTATCCTAATCCATCCAACCAATCTACTACTATCGTCTATACCTTGCCGCAAGTTTTCTATTCGGCAAAAATAGCTGTAATAGACGCTTCAGGGAAAATCCTCAAACAAATACCTATTTCCGGACAGGGTGAGAGTAGCATAACGATTGAAACCCGTTCATTGCCCGCAGGAACTTATTTTTATTCTTTATGCGTGGATAATACGCTGATGAGCACGAAAAAGATGATTGTGTCAAAAACTAAAAATTAAGGACTAAAAAATTAAAAAACTGAGTTCGGGATAAAAGATAGCTCTAAGGGGCTACTTCTTATCCCGAACTCAGTTTTTAAAGTTATTGTCCGGAATTGATGCCGTTTTGTTCGGCTTGGGTGATTGCCCATGCCATTACGTTGGCAAAAAATATCGAATTACATACCGGCAATTGCGGATAAGTAGCGCTACTAACTCCATACAATTCCGAGTAAGGAAAATACGGGTAAATGTTGCCGTTAATTGTCCGTGATTGAGTTTTGAAAGGATGATCTGTATATACATGGGCTACATTATTTCCAGCGATAAACCCTCCGTCGCCAATCCAGATAAAGTTCTTGGTCGGATGACGTAAAATCGTAACTTGTGCGCCGCCTACATTGACTTTGCCATTGGATGCTCCTGTTGCGCCTGCATACACGATAGCGCCAAAAGGAGGAGTCAAAAGTCCTGTTGTGGTGCCAGGAGTATCATCGCCCCACTGGCTGTTTCTGACGTCCCCGAAAGGACCATTGGATAATGCGTCGTTAATACCCGGATTCATTTTAATCAACGATCCGGTACCAGAATTAATATCAGATGAAAAGAAAACAGCGCCATCTGAATAGTTAGCGAATGGCGTCTCTCCAAAAATAGATTGTATTAAATTAATAGTAGTTGGTGGATTATAATTAAACTGATCAATATATATCAAAACGCCGCCATTGTTTACAAAACTTGTTAATGAATCAATTTGACGCTGACCAATAATAGGATCAGGAGAGATACCGGCAACATAAGAAATTATGATGATGTCGTACCCTGTCCCTTTTGCCGTTACGGTGTTCAAATCGGCGGCGGCGGTGGGAAGGTCAGTTATGGGTCCCGAATAGCCACCTAAATGACTAACACAAACAACAGAAGAAAAACCTTCATATTTAACAATACTGTTCGGATTAGTTCCGTAATTCATAGTGTCCGTCACCATGTCATAACATCCGCCTACGCCGGCGCCACTTGCAAAACCATAATCAGCAGTTCCAAACGCAATGATTTTTTTAGTTGAAATTACCGGAGTTACGGTAGCGCTACATGTTGCTGTGGTCGATTGGCTATTCGTCGTAATCGTAAAAGTCTTAGGCGCTGTATTGGTCGATGCGCCATAAGCATACAAAACAATATCCTGCGTGCCGGGAGCGCCTAAAACGCCCGACCCTTCAAACCACAAACTGTCAATCATGTCTGTTTTTGCAGTCCACGCTGCGCCTTCAGCTCCGGAATAGACATTTAAGCGTAATGTGATCATTTCATTGTTACTCGGGCTTGAGGGTTGACCTTTTTTATAAACGCCGCTTACGGTTACCGAACCACAGGACATAGCAAAATAGGGTTTATGGGAACCGTCCTGAACTAAAACATGAGGCGTACAGATAGCCGTATCTACATTACAAACAAGCGTTAAGGCATCGCCCTGTTCGCCAGTCGGCGTAGGGTTTTTAGGTTGACCTGCGCCCGGAACAGTAATAATAACAGGACCGGTGGTCATGAATGTTCCTGAAGTAGTAAAGTAATATCCGTTATCAGGATTGGGGAGAAATAATGAGATTGTATAATATCCCGCTTTTTTGACATAGAGGGGTATGGTTATATAGTTGCTTGAATTTAAAGGAGTACCGGTGAAATAGTCTCCGCTTACCGTAATAGAGTCGCAATCCGTCGGGAATGTAATTTGAGCGGCAGGAGTTTTTTGCGCAAAACCCGCCCATTCTGCTCCATCCCATTGATAGAGACCGGGAGTCAGATCGGAGTCCTCGTCGTCTGTTACATTATAGACAACCAATCCTTTGTGATCCATTTTTACCTCGGCGCTTAAATTAGGCGCCTCTGCGGGTGTGTACATGGGTTGTAACTGACTTTTTGTTACCAATGCCACACGCGGGAAACCAATTCCCTGTGTTGCATTTACACTCCCGCCCGAAGCAACGTCGCCCTTTGTTTTCACCTGGAGAATAGCTCCCTGCACAGGGGCTTCGTTTGTTCCTACGGTTACTTGAGATCTAATGGTTAAAATATTCACCACAGCAAATACACCCACTAATAAAAAAAACTTTTTCATATAATAAATTTGTTTTTATAAAAAATAATTGACAAAATTATAGCAAATAAAAAAAGCATACAAATTTTATTTGCACGCTTATATATCATTCGAAAAATCGTATAGTATGCTTTGAAAAACACACTAAAATTGAGGATTTATTTAATTTATTGTATATTAAATTATTATATTAATATAAAGTTGATATGAAAATACTGATTCAACAATTAGTATATATGTATAGTCTTTCAAAGTCATGAATTATTATCTGTATTATATTGTGACGCATAATCCGACGGCGTCATACTTGTAATAAGTTTGAATGCAGCGTTAAAAGTAGAACGGTATTTGTAGCCTGCTTCAGTGTAGATATAATCAATCGTGTATTTCTTCATAGCTCCGTTGTCGAGCATAGATTTTGCATAATTTATTCTGAATTTGTTGAGCAACGTATGAAAATCGCCGTCGCCGGCAGCGCTTATGGCTCTTGAAATATAGTTTACATTGGAGTTTAGCGCCTTTGCAAGTTCCCGTGCATTGAAATCGGGATTCTTGAAAGGCTTATTTTTTTCTAAATATTCAATAATGTTGTTATATAAGGTTTTATCCTTTTCTAAATTTTCCGCTTCTTCTGCATTTGTTTGTATTTTTTTTGCGCGCACGGATTCTTCAATTTTGATTTTTTTCGTATATACGATCGCAAAAAATGAAGTTAAAATAAGAGTCGAAATAACAGTCATAACATTTGCATCATGTACCATTAATGTTTCTAATTCTTTATGAGGAAATAAGGATGAACTGAAAAAGAATACGGAAACGACTACCGCTGCGGTTAAAAGAACCCATAATCCTATATAACGCATATTGAAAACTATTGCTCCGACTAAGATAAGCAGATACCAGGAAAACACGACAGGATCGCCTGCGTTCCAATAGATACAGGCAAGCGGATATATAGCCACTAAGATGTAGGAAAGATACATCATGATTAACGCCTCAATGGATATATCTTTACAGCATAAAATTCCAAACAGCCATATAATATGCTGCAAAGTGTATAAATACAGAAAATATTTGATGGGTTCAACAGCGTCTATTGTATATAAAACTGCGAAGCCGGTAAATATTATCGAAACAAAAACAAGGAAAATAATGGACATTTTGCGCAAAAACAAATTTATGGCATTGTCACTATCATTTTCAGTTTGATTATTTTTCATGAATAAATCTAACTCAGCGGTGTTACTATTTCTTTGATTTGTTTTGCAAAGATATACAATTTATTTTATAATACAACAAATTACGTTCATTTATGAGAAGAAGTCAATTTTTTTTTATGATAATCACGTATTATTATTCTTTATAGTCGAACAATGCACAGATAAATGCAAAGAGATGATAATAAAAAAACAATATGAACACTACATAAAATGAAAAATGAACTTTGAAATATCATAATAATTAATTTATTTGTATAAAAAAATAATATATTGGATTATATATTAATTTTTACTATTCTTATCATATTTAATAGATAAATAAAAAATGCTGGTGTCATTAATATCATCAATATTCTTTGAATAGTTTTAAAAAAAGCACTTACTTTGAATAATTTTTTATAAAGACAATAATCAAATATTTTATTTACAAAAATAAAAATTATACTATATATTGTCTTATTATTTTTACATAGTGATTATATTATATATTAATGAAATTTTATTTTCGTTTTTTTGTAGTATTATTGAAATTAACAAGTATTAAATGTTTAATTTAGATTAAAAAATTATGAAAAAAAGCGGTTTGTTTTTTTTGTGTGTTATTATTGCTATTTTTACAAGCAGCGTGCATTTAAATGCACAAGTTTCTATCGGGGGAAATCCGGCTCAACCACCGCAAGCTCCTCAACCTTTTTCCATATTGGAACTTATTTCGGTGCCTACTATCAATGTAGGCGGATTGCGTTTGCCTCAACTGAGCGAGAAGGACAAATCGGATATTAACGCTATACTGACGGCAGATCCCGCAAGAAGCAAAGGTTTGTTTATCTACAGCACAGCTAATGACTGTATTGAATATTGGGATGGAACGCAATGGGTAGACCCTGTTTCACCTGACAAGCTGCCGTGGCAAATATCTCCCGGATCGCCCATTACCAAAAGCGCTGCTACCGTTGCCGACAGCATTTTCCATACAGGAGTGGTAAGTATCGGAACGAAAGATACCGACCCCACGGCTGTTTTGTATATACAGGCAGATAAACAGGGAGTAGTAGTCCCCCGTATGACTGAGGAAGACAGAGATAATATTAAGAATCCGGCAAACGGGCTGGTTGTTTACAACACCGACGAGGAATGTTTCAACTACTATTCTAAGCCGGATACAACCTGGCAATCCTTATGCGGAAAATTGGGTAAAGCGATAATTGACAGCGTCTATTGCAGCCAAATCCAAGTTTTCGGCAGCTACATACAAGGAGTGGAAACCACCGCGAACGAAAGACTCGTTATCCCGGTGCAAGTACAAGTTAAAAAAATAGGATCTTATGATATAACGGTAGATGCAATATTCACCGACGGCTCAAGCAACGGATACACCTTCACGGCAAGTGGAACTTTCCTCTACGAGGGAAAGCAGACGATAACGCTCACCGCGCAAGGCACGCCGATAAATCAAAACTTCGATCCAAGTAATCCCAACGTTGGCGACCACATCCGTATCACTTTTAACGGATCGCTGATCGATCCGACCTGCAACAATGTGGTCATTCCAGTCGTTCCCGCTGCGGCGGACTACTCGGTATCCTGCGGCAGCGCGGTAGTATATGGCGTTTATACCATGGCGCCGGATTCGACAAACTCCGACGACAATACGCACTACATCAAAGTTGCTGTAAATATCAGCAACTTAGGGGTGGGATTTGCAACCTCTGGCTGGTCTGCCGAAACCAACAAAGTGAGCGGCGTGCAGTTCAGGGGAAGCGGTACTTTCACCGGTTTAGGCGTTGATACAGTACGGCTCTATGCAGTGGCGGGTTCAAGAGCCACAACACTCGACCCGATTGTGTTGAACATGACTTTCCAAACCAAAAACGGTTCGGTGGATTGCCAGGTTACCATGCGAGCTGCCTATACGCCAAAAAAGATTGTTGTTTTTGGTTATAATTCTGCCACTTACGGATATGCTTTGAATTACGGTGATTCTAAAAATTTTCTATCAAGCCCTTACAATTTTGGCAGCATGAGCGTTAGTACCGTAAAGATGATTGATGATTTCCCTAATAGTTATACGGATCCGTCGACAGGTTCGCTTTACACCAAATATGGAGCTTTCCTTTTCAGGTATGCAGGCGCAGGAGGTAATATAAATACTATGCAAAATTGGACAAATATTATGAAGGAAAAGCCCGATATTGTAATTTTTACTTATGATGTGCCTGACGCTACCCCGACTGTAGCAGCAGCCATTGTGCAATATTTGAATGCAGGAGGCATTGTGTTGCAGTTTACAGAAACGAGCCCAACCAACATTGTTTCTGCTGTTTTCGGAGTTCCTTCAAGTACACTTGGTGCAGCGAGATACGGCAACGGATCATGGTGTCAACTTGCAAACTATAACGATCCGATTCTTAATGGTCCGTTTCAACCTGTTATTGATGGCACACAAGTGAAATCGCTCGGAGGACTGCTCATTTTTGGCGATTATGAATCAACATTATATGGAATAACCGGTTTGCCCGGATCTGGAATAGTGATTTACGCCTATAACAATCAAACAACAGCAGGAACAGGATTAGGTTCAGTTTCTGCATTCAGGGCTACAGGTCAACGGTATTGCTATTTTGGCGAAGGCGGATTCTTTTGTAACACTAATAGTGGTACTTACCCTATTGAATCCGGCGGTAGACAGCCTTTTGTCACTACAGGATCCCCTGAATATCGTCCTGCTGTGCGCCCCTTTATAAGTACAGCTGTTGATGCTTACTATATATTACAACGAACAGCGCCATATCAAGGGGGTTATAACTCCTTCTATTTTGCAAACATGTTGGCATGGGCTATTGATCAAGCGCAATTCTACGGGATTAATTCGGGGAACTAATTTGTTATCGTTTTCGCTATAAAAGTAACAGGCATTCTTGCGGAGTGTCCGTTATTTTTTTCAAAATAATAAACAATATAAACAAACAATTAAACAATTAAAGCCATGAAGAAGGTTTTATTCATTTTAGCAGGCTTATTCACAACGGTAAGCATGTTTTCGCAATGGTCATTGACCGGAAATGCAGGAACTACAGATTCCA
>Ga0123357_10014130_pt1 | contig 10407 bp, 5 predicted proteins | sample TergutEmb28metaG_FD_89873 | JGI IMG/M metagenome (GOLD analysis project Ga0123357, IMG submission 89873) | Embiratermes neotenicus P4 segment gut microbial communities from Petit-Saut dam, French Guiana - Emb289 P4 | ecosystem: Host-associated > Arthropoda: Insects > Digestive system > Gut ...
TATTATTATACGATATGGATGTTTCTTGTCACAGGCCTTTTCTTCCTGGTACTTCTCTTGAACCAGCGGTGATCCCCACTGCTCAGGCTTCAAGCTTCACACTATTATTATTATTATTATTATTATTATTATTATCATCATCATCATCGCCATAATTATCACAATCATCATCATCATTCACATGTCCGTCATATGACGGGTGACCATAATATTTACATGCTGTTCCACCCAAACATTTTAACGATTGACAGTAAATGATAATAATCGAAATTCCTTGAGTCCAATTAATAATAATCTTTAACTATCGACATATATTCACACCTTCTTATGAAGCGCTGCCGTAATGTATACGCTTCCACTTAACTGTGATGTGGTATAACATATGCTCGATGAATATTTTCTCAGTTTCATCTCTTACATCACGGAGAATAACAGGCTAACTCTTGTATTTCGTGCTCGATACGCTGTTTCCTCGACCTCGACTCTTAGCTGACGAAGTACTGTACGTGTATGTTGATGCGCAAATATTTCTTGTCTCAGCGCATACCTTAACCTTTTGGCGCCGGAATTATTTTTTTAATTTTAGCACACTCTGTATATAAAATGTGAATAATACAGGAACCAAATATGCTAGAATTATGAAACAAACTGCATTTTGAAGAGGAAAAAAACGGAGATTATATACCGTGTTTAACATATTCAGTACCTATATTTGTTGAATAAATATATAAAATGCAACGTTTAGAGGTTAGCGGTGCGGTACGACCACTATAGTCGTCATTAGGCGTCAAAGGGTTAAAGAGAACCAAGGTGTGTTGCACTCATTCACTCACGAGCCGGATGTATCTCACTGACACCAAATGTATTCTTTATTAAACAACGTTGGGCATAATGTATTGACGAAGATGTGGACGGAAGCGGTTGTCAGGTTGGTTCGAAGGTGCCAGTATTATGAAAACCACAGGAGTTCAGTTAGAATAGCCGTTATTCTGTCGAGGTTTGAACCTTGGAACTCGGGGGATACGAAGCACAATGCCGATCACTCAAACACGACGTGGCGATTAATTAAGAACGGCGAATAATTTACTGGCTTAATGAAATAGGGAATCAGGAATATGGTTCACTTTTAGGGTATCTGTTCGATCATCCGTCCATTAAATGCACTTCACTGGCTCAGCCTCATGCTGCAAAAACCGGTCTTCTTTTGTTAATGCAAGCATAGAGAGTTTAAAGTTAACAGCAGTATCGAATACAAGAAGGTTCGGTTTCAACTGTTTGCTTGTTTGTTGCAAATATTTGAAAAAGTCGGGGAGTTTAAAAGTCGGAGAAGCTGTATAGCCTTAAACCGCACTTTGAAAGTGGTTGTTATTTGCTAAGGATTCAAAGACCCAGATGTGAGGCAGGTAGCAGAAAGTGTCCTGTACTCGCATAAGTCGCAAATCCGCTTATCTTTTGTGAACTAAGCCACAAACTGCGTACAGAGTTATTGAGCTATGGATTAGTACAAAGCTAATTGTTGTAAATTCAGTATTTGATTACGAAAATATGTTAGACCACCATAAACCCTGTGGAAGTTTAGGAGATAAGTACCCAAAAGCAAATATCGTCAAAGGTACCTGCTTCAGTGATAAATTAAAACATTTTGAAAAGACAAATGCGTTTATAAACTACCAACTGACTAGAACAGAAATAAGCATTAGCGATGGAACTATACAGATTTTTTTTTTTCCCGGAGAATAGTAACACTGTAATATCGAGTGAAACGCACCTTCCACTTACCGTTTCTGCTCCTGTTCGTAACTACCCCATAACAAAAGTAACGATAAGAGGCAAGCTTTGACTTTAAGTATGTCTGTAGGTCAGAGTTTTTCAAACTCTGTGTCGAGATACACTAATTTATTGCGATAAATGTGACCTTCCACGACAGGATTCACCAGATAAATACTGAAACTATTATGGCTCTGTCGATCGCTGAACGGCATAACCTCAAACTGGCGTTTGAAGGGAGATGGACAACGGCTCGTGCACGTTTGCGTCATGTGCAGTCGAAGCACCGCATAGCGCGCGATACGACATGACCTAAAGGAAACCCTTTTTCCTTATTATTGCAACAAACATAATTTTCATGTCCGCGGTAAGAGGAGTAGACAAGAGAGGAAAAAGATTCTTAGTAATAAAAATAGTTTATTTATGCTGATTTATTTTTTTCATTAGATTTTTTTTATTCCCGTGAAAGTTTGTCCCATTTGTCGACGTCAATCATCAAGTACCATGTACATTAAGGTGACGTTATAGTGAGGGTAATTGATTGTATTGTGACTATTTCATTTCGTGTGTATCTTGTACTCTGGTTGTTTTAACTTGTTTTGTAATGTGTGGGTGAGTGTATGTGGGGACGTTTTGACAATTGTATCGGTGTTTTGATAATGTATGTACTTGTATTTACTGTTTCTTGTATTGTTTGTACTTTGTTTTTGTATTGTTTCTTTTATGTAGTATATATTTATTCTTCTTTGTTTTGTCTGTACTAGTGTAAGAACTAGGGGAGAGTCGCCTGTTATGGGGAGTTTTTCAAAAACTGCTGTTAAACTTAGGTAAAAGTCGTACAACTTTTCAAAACACAAACATAACTTTATTTGATTAGTGTAGAGACAGTCGCTACATGAACATCGTAAATTGTGAAAAGAAAAACGTGTGCAAAATTCGTTTCCTTAAAAATTCATATCCCCTAACTAGGTGCACACGTGTTCCCAATTTGGCGAGGTGAATAATTTACCCAGAAAGCACAAAGAATAGTTACAGAATTTACAAAATTACAAATAGAAACTAAGAACAAAACAGTGTTTATCCCTGACAAGGCTCACAAACAAAATCTTCCTCCATACCAACACAAAGATTTGCGCCAATCTGAAACATTTCGCACATCGTATCCACTCTTCTACATTGCGGTCTTCAGAGAAACGACCGGTACAGAACACACAGTCGGAGTCGTATTCCTCTTCTTCTGTCGAATCGTCAGCGAAAGGTAAAGTTAGGTCAGAATCCGTATCTGATGGAGTGTCAGACGGAGTTCGATCCCGGCAAACCCTTCTCTTCCGTCTTTTTGAAGGACCAAGAAAAGCATTCGACGCAAGCCGATTGTTTTGGATTTAGTGGCCTGTTTGATTTTATTTTTCTGAGTTGCCCCAACAAAATTTTTGTAAGATGAACTCGTAATTTTCTGTAGGTTCAAGCTTGGTACAGCGCTGATATATGATGCACGGAGAGCCTCAGCAGAAGTGAACGGCGAAAAATTAGCAAAATTGAATGATGGCTGTTCGCTAGTCTTCACCAAAGCAGGATGGTTCACAGGAGCAGCTTCTGTGTCTTCTGATGCCAGAGGGATATCGTGTAGCCTGAAGATGTTCTTATCACAAGGAAAGAGGTCTGCCGCCCGAAAGCCTTTAGCCGCTGTCTGGCCTGTTGCAGTTCGCTTGTACGCATTGCCGAATTGTTCGCCAGTTTGATAGACGGTGACGACTCGCCCGCCCTAATTTTGAACGGAGCTATATTTCATTTTCTTGGGAGTAGAATATTTACAGGAGTTCCATGAAAGCTTTATCCAAGGGTTACATTTTGTGACTGTTGTGAGGTGGGAGGCAAATGATGTCATCGTGATTCTCTCGAGCTAAAGTAATGACCTTCAGGTTCCTTGTGTGTGCATAGTGCCCGTCCGTTACCTAGATAACAGGAACTTGTATTGTTGGCTTTGTATGTTTGATGAAACGAAGAAACCACTGGGTGAAAATCTCGTTCTCTATCCACCCCGAGGGATGGCACGCGTGGATTGATCCGTGCGGTGTGTCATTCGTCAGTTCTCGTTTCATATATTTCTTGGAAATACAAGTAACTGAGGAATGAATTGTCCAGTTGGACTCATACTTTTGACGGCTGCCACAAGAGATCCCCGTTCTGCGGATCGAACAGAAGATATCCGACGCTTGCCTTTCAATTCTAATATTTTCGTGTGTTTATGCTGTGCAATTGTGATGCCGGTTTCGACGAAATTGTAAAGTGTTGCAGGATTATGACAAATGGTGTATGTAGCGGGTTCGCAGATTTAAAAATACTTCGCTGCTGACTCAGGAGTGAAACCCCTTGCTTTTGAGAGTGAAGAACTTCATGGGTTGTCACTGATATTTCTTGATGACGACGTAGGAAAATTTTCAGCCACTTCTTTCCAGTCTTTTCATTTCTCGTGCAAAATTGGTTTTTAATTCCGTTCATTATAGCAAGTTGATAAGCGAGACGCATGACGTCTGCCATTGTCAAGCTCAAAAACGTTCTTTCCATCAAAAGACAGTGCTCAGCCAGATCATGTTCTCCTTCACAAGTAACAAACTTGCTTCCTACCCGGTTTGGTGTTATTGCTTCACTTGAGCTTTCCTGCCGGTCTTTAACATAACGCTGTAGTGTTCTTTGTGGTAAGTTGAAAACACTGGACGCTTTGTAGCTGCTCATTTTCATGTTCCTCATAGCCTCAACAGCCTCATCCTTTCGGGATCCCATTTTCTCCTTCGAGTCATCTATAATATTATATAACCCAGAAGGAATAATTCACAAGGTACTGCCCTCCTAATATGGGGAGCCTCATATTAGGCTGTTCAGAACTCCCCATAATAGGCGACATTAGGTGATCGAGAAAATGGGCGAATAAAAAGCAAGGACCTAAATTTGTACCTTTGAAACAAAGCAACGGTTTAATATTATAATTTACAGAGAACTGAGCACTAAACTAACTCAGAAAAAGAGCTTAAATTTACTTCCTCATGAGTCACAGTTTAGGGATAAGCAAAAATTTCACACCGCAACAAAAGAAAGACACCCACTCAGTAAGGAAGTCACTGAAATGTGATTACAATTAATAATGTCACCTGCTTAATGACTTATATTCTTTAGCACAGAGTGCAAAATCTCCTGATATGAAATAATGCACTTACCAAAATTAGGAAATTTCCACACAATATGCCAATTTCCCCTACTGCCACTAAGTGAAAAATCAATGCAGTAAGTACTCGTAAGTAAACAAATAAGTAAGTAAATAAATAAGTAAGAAGCAAGCAAGCAAGCAATCAAGCGACCGGAACTCCGGATTCTCGGAGTCACCCGCAACTAAGGGTTGCCGGAGTCACCCGGAACACCGGAGGTGACTCCGGGAAACTGGAGTTCCGGGTCAATACGGGAACCCAGAGTTCCATGTGAATCCGGGAACCGAATGCGTGAACCCGGAGTTTCGTGTGACCCTGGGAACCCGAGTTCCGTGTGACTCCGGGAACACGGAGCTCTGGGTGATTCCAGGAACCCGGAGTTCCGGATGACTCGGGGAACCCGGAGTTCCTGGTGAATTAGGGAACCCGGAGTTCCACGTAACTCCGGGAAACAGAGAGCCCCGGTGACTCCGGAGCCCGGAGTTCGGGGTGATTCCGGTAACCGAATTCGGGAACCCGGAGTTCCGAGTGACTCCGGTAACCCGGAATTCTGGGTCACTCGGGGAACACGGAGTTCCGGGTGACAGCGGAAACCAAAACCGGGAACCCGGATTTTCGGGTGACTCGGGTATGACGGAGTTCCGGATGACTCTGGGAACCAGGAGTTCCGGGTGACGCTGGAAACCAGGATTTTCTGTGACTCCGGAACCCGGAGTTCAGGGTGATTCCGGTAACCGAACCCGGAGTTCCGTGTGACTCCGAAACCCAGTTCCGGTTGACTGGGTGAACCCGGAGTTACACGTAACCCCGTGAAACCGGAGTGACTCCAGTACCCGGAGTTCAGGGTGATTCGGATTACGTAACTTGGGAACTTGGAGATCCGATTGACTGCGGGAACCTAGAGTTCCGCGTGACTCCGGGAACACAGAATTTCTGGTTAACTCCGGAAACCCGGAGTTCCATGTGACTCAGGGAACCCGGAGTTCCGAGTGACTCCGGAAACCCGGTGTTCCTGGTGATTCCGGAAATTTGGAATTCCATGTGACTCCGCAACCCGGATTTCAGGTTGACTCCGGGAACCAAATCCGGAAACTCGGGTTTCCCGGTGACTATGTTATGCAGGAGTTCCGGTTGACTCCTTGATCCCGGAGTTCCGGGTGACTCTGGGAACCCGAAGTTCCGGTGACTCCAGGAAACCGGAATTATGTGCGATTGAAGGAATACAGAGTTCCCGGGTGACTCCGAATACTCGGAGTTCCGGTTTGTTCCGGAAACCCGCAATTCAATGTGCCTTCGGGAGCCCGGAGTTCCTGTGACTCGTGAACTAGAAGTTTAGTGCGATTTCGGTAAACGAACCCGGGGACCCGGAGTTCCGCGTGACTCCAGGAACCCGAAATTCCCGATGACTCTGGTACCCGGAGTTCAGGGTGAATCCGTGAAGCAAATCCGGGAACCCAGAGCTCCTGTTATGCCGTAGTTACGTGTGACTCTGGGAACCTTGAGTACTGGTGACTCCGGGAACCCGGAGTTTCGATTACTCTGGAAACCAGAGTTAAAATGATTCCGGTAACCGAATCCGTGAACCCGGAATTGAGGCTTACTCCGGGAACGAGGAGTTTCGGGGACTCATGAAACGCGGAGTTCCGGGTGAGTCCGGGAACCCGGAGTTCCGGATGACTTCAGACGTACGGATTTCCGGTTTAATCCGGGACCCCGGAAAATCAATCCCAGAGTCACCCGGAACTCCGGGTTCCCTGAGTTATAAGGAAATCGCTGTTCCCAATGTCGCCCGAAATCCGTCTTCCCGATACTCCGCTTTCCCGGAGTAACCCGGAAGGCATGGTGTGATTCCGGAAACCCGGAGTTCCGGATGACTTTGGAACCCGGAGTTCCGGTTGACTGCGAATTGTTTCCGGGAACCCGGAATTCCGATTGACTCCGGAAAACCTGAGTTCCGGCTGACTCCAGTATACTGAATTTCCGAGTGATTTCGGGATGGCGGAGTTCCGGGTGACTCCGGAATCCCAGTCTCAGATTCACCCGGAAGTCCGGGTTCGAATCACCCGGAAATCCGTGTTCCTGTAATCACCTGGAACTCTGGGGATGTCTCCGGGAACCCAGTGGTCCGTATGAATACCGAAACCCTAGCTCCGGTTGATTCCGGGAACCAAATCCGTGACCCAGGATTTTCGTGTGACTCTGGGACCGAAGGTTCTGTGTGAACACGGAGTTCCGTTTTACTCTGGATGCCCTGAGTTCCGGGTGATTCCGGGAACCCGGAGTTCCGGGTTACTACTCGAACCTCGAGTTCCGGGTGACTTCGAAATCCCGGAGTTCCGTGTTAATCCGGAAACCCGCAGTTCCGGTTGAATCAGGGAACCCGGAGTTCCGGTGTCTCCGGAACTTGGAATCCAGGGTGATTCCGTTAAACGAATCCGGGAACCCGGAGTTCCTGGTGACCCCGGAACATGGAGTTCAGTGTGACTGCGGGAATCAAATCCGGGAACCCGGATTTCCAGGTGACTCCGGTAACACGGAGTTCCTGGTGGCTATTGAACCCGGACTTCCGGGTGTTTCCGGGAACCGAATCCTGGAACCCGAAGTTCCGGGTGGCTCCGGGAATCCGGTTCCGTGTTCTCGGAGTCACCCGGAACTCCGGGGGGTGACTCGGGGATAAAGAATGCAAGCAAGCAGGCAAACAAGAAACAAGCAATAATAATAATAATAATAATAAGTAATTCACAGCAGGTAAATGATCGACAGCCGATGCTATAGACTGTTTTGAAGATATGATCTTGCAGAGAAGCATTTTGAAAGTTTCAGGATTCTGATTTCTTATCCGTTAGAAATTTGTACGAATTTCAGAGTACGATATTTCTTCTGTTTTTGAACGATCAAACCCTCGTATGATGGACTGGTTTTGAGACGTTTTGGAGAATATGTCTGTTTCCGTCGTCAAGTTGCAGTGACTACAGAGAAATGTTATTACTTTATAGATAAAGACAAATATTGTGGAAGGTCGGCTTACAACCCCGCCGTAGCATGTCGCCTTCAGCACAGAACGGAGGAAATGTTACTCAGAATCGCTGTGGGGGCCTAAAATATTTCGAGACATGTCAATCGCTACCCTGTTATATGATGCCTTTTAGCCTGGCAGAAGTTTTCATGTTTTAGAGGTGTTGTGCCTCCGTCGTCATGCAAGATCAGAGTTCCGGTACTTAGGCTGTCAGAATAGATACACATAGAGTAGAAAAGAAATAATTTCTTTTTCCTTCAAATCATCTTCCCTGACTGCAACACACTTTTCCATCTCTCCGGAAGTTGCACAAAAGAGTCATAAAAAGGCTTCCAAAGTTATTGAACTTTTATTTGATGGTTACGTTCCTGATGTGCTCGGCGTTTTGAACTCTTCTTCCTTTGACGGCGGCTTTTATTTAAGAAAATAGTCGGTGGGCGCAAGGTCAGCTGAATAGGTTGGGGCCTGATTCCCCACTAAGTCGCAAATCGCCAGAAAGCACTTCACTGGCATGGCAGCATGAGCAGAAATATTGGCTTGCAAAAGGAACCAATTGACCTTCCCTCGAAATTGCGACCTCACTCTCCAAATCTGCTTTAGGACCTTTTCCTGCACCTGTACCTTTGTTTCTTCAAGGACAAATTATCTGTGGATCACAAGCCGTTTATCAAGAAAGTGATATATATATATCTATGTATATATTTACATATTTATATATTTTTTTCCCCCAGAATCCCACCGCAATACCCATGACTCTTCTGGAGTAAAGATGCTATGTAGGAAGTACGGACTCGTCTAAGTTTTCACCAGTTATGACCGTTCGTTTGCTCATCCGCAAGGCTGTGTGGAATAAACTTTCCCCAATCTTTATGCAGAATGTGCTAAATTATCTCTTGCTTAATGCAGTTGATTTTCCACAAATTTCAGGGCCATATTTTGGTCTCCAACCACCAGTTCACGAATTTTGTTACTCTTTTTGAACTGCGAGTAGTTGACGGTTGCCTGCTCCTTGGATCATCTTCAAGATCCTTACGTCCCTGTTTGAATTCTTGACGCCATACCTGCGCGATACCATCGGTCCCAGGTGTTAAGCTTTCGGCGTCATCATCATTCTTTATGTTGGGAAGTTGCAGGTTCATCTGCAACTTCGATACACTTCTGTCCGATTACACGGTGTCTTCGTATTCACCATCATGGGAACCTCAAGTATCGCCTTTAGAAACTTCCTTTATTCTTAGCCTGTAACTTTACAGTAAATGTTCGGACTTTGTAGAGAAGACTAAAAGCTCTTGCTCCTACGGGACATCTAACACCTATTCCTCCTTCGTCCAGCGGTTGCATAGTTATTCTCTGTCTAATTATGTCATAACTAGGTATATGGGGATTAAATTCAATTAAGGTTTGTTGGGAAAGTCAGTTTCCCTCGGCCTTGGAAGGCATTTTCGTGCAAACCTGGAGATCTATTTCCGAAGTTGTGGTGTTTGTCCGAAAATCCCTTAAACCATTTATCTTGGAATATGAGACATACAACAATATGAAAACTACGTTAGTCGAGATTGCTCGGACTTTCAATTTAATCAACTTGCAGGACCAGAGATTATTAATGGTGGGCATGTTGGTATCTCAACTGACCTAATAATTGGCCTTCCTTTATATCCATATATTCTAAAATTATTTATTGCCTTGAGGAAAATCCCCACAATAATTTACAACACATCTTTGGATAGCATTGCGTCCTGATCCAAGCATAGCCAACGCCATGGTGCGGCGAGTTGTGTAAACACTGGCAGTAATAAATCATGCAGCGTCGAAATCCTTCCCTGGGCAAAGCTTTCAATGTACGACACGCCCGCCTATATTTCCATTGCTGACCGTGCATTTATTTGACGGCCGTTTCTTTTGTTTTAAAATCTCGTCTACCTGAACAGTCGTAGCTATATGTAGAACTACCACCTGCTTTAATATTAAAGACAAAAACTATATATTTTACCCACACAGCGTGTAGCTGTGTTACGTGTGATTCTCACATCCAAGAATCATTAATTTGCTTGAATAGAACTAACGGGTTGGACTGTGTAATAGAGACGCCGATTATTTGCTCAGATTTACGTACTGAAATGATATATTTTATTTAGTTGTATATAAATAAATTACCTTGGATAAGCTGTGCCGTAACTTAGCCAGTTAGTTCCTGGCCTCTTACCGCGGGGACCAGGATTTAGACCAGGGCCATTGTACTTGAGATTTTGCGGTGGACGAAGTGGCTCTGGAAAAGGTTTCTCTCTGAGTACTTACGTTTTCCCTTGTTAGTATCATTTTACCAGTGCTCCGTATTCCTCTTGATCTTAATGTTCAAAACTACTTTTAACAGAAGGTCGAAAGGGCGCAGTCTGGGAAATTTGTAAAAAAAAAAAAAAAAAAATA
>Ga0123357_10014131_pt1 | contig 10407 bp, 12 predicted proteins | sample TergutEmb28metaG_FD_89873 | JGI IMG/M metagenome (GOLD analysis project Ga0123357, IMG submission 89873) | Embiratermes neotenicus P4 segment gut microbial communities from Petit-Saut dam, French Guiana - Emb289 P4 | ecosystem: Host-associated > Arthropoda: Insects > Digestive system > Gut ...
CCTTTTTTAATTTTTTTTTATTTTTTTTTTTTTTCCTTTTTTTTTTTTTTTTTTTTTGTTTTTGTTTTTGTTTTTTTTTTGCATTAGTTTGTAATATTTTTGTAATGTGTCATGTTTTCCATGTTCATATAAATTGACTTATTTGTTTGCAGTTGTAAAATTGTTCAACTCTGAGTTAGACATAGAGATTCGTTCTCTAACTCTGGTGTTGAACCGTCCAAAGTATGAAGTAGCAAGAGCCAACGTATCACATTTCTCAACTCAAGTAAGGTCACATGGTGATGATCAGATTATAGTGGGCCGTCTTGGCAGTATGTCTCTGCTTGACCTCACACCACAGGGACTACTATACAGGGAGCGATTTATTTCTTCAGGCCATGAAGCACTTAACTTCTACATGGTCAGGTAATGGGTGATGATTCTTTTTGCATGTAGATATCCATTATTTAGTTCATTTAGTTATATAATGTAACCATCATTCCCTTAAGTGTCAACTGAATAATCTTACAAATTGTGCCAACAACATTGTTGGTGGAAGGTATTGGTGTGTGTGTGTGTGTGTGTGTGTGTGTGTGTGTGTGTGTGTAATGGGGATGGGATGGGGCTTTTCAGCTTCAAAAGCAGTATGTAAATATCATGTCACCGGAATCCATCTTAACCTCATACTTTGTCATATATGTTGGTCATCCTTAACATGGAAGACACAAACTTATGAGGTACTGATTCTGAAGTAATGTACTGTGATAGATGTTTGCTAAACAAGGAATTTTAATTATGGCAGCTGAATGATGTTTTCATTTATCCCTTAATTTTGCAATGACAAATAAAGAATTACTTGACCTAGGAGTATGAAATTTTATATGAAGATGCAGTTTAACATATTTCTAAAAATTTTCAGACACAGGCAACAAAGATCAGGAGCTGATTTGGAGTATGACTCCTTCCTGAAATTGGAGATGTCGTCTGTGTTGTATGTACACACACAGCGATTTGTGGCAGAGATACTTGCATTTTATGAACATTTCTCCCAACTTCAAAGTGTTGTGAACAGTATACACTCAGCAGCAGCTGGAATTGTGGTATGTTGACAATCTGATATTCAAGGATTATACAAGATCTTGTTTTGTAATATTTACTTCCTTCAGCAACGTTTGTTCAGTGGTAATATTTAGTTTCTGAGAACAAGAAACACAGAAACTAATACTTTACATGTGAGAAGAGAGGTTGATGTGAATACAGAGAAAATTATGTGTGTTGTTTCTTTTGGGTGACATTCCACTGGCTGCAATGTAGAGAGTTCTGAGAAAATGAATATTATGATGTACAGAAAACTATATTATTTTCTGTTGCAAGTTACGTTTTGTTGTGGAAACCCATATCATACATATAAGCTGATAAAGAATCACTCTGTTCTTAAATCTAGAGTTGAATGTGCTACTGCACCATATATTGCTAAAATATCAGTTCACCTTAAATGGATAATTGGGACAACACTATCCCATTAAATGCATGTCTATTTCATCAGAAAGGTTAAACAGTGCCCTGCAGTGGGTATATAAATTGAACTGTTCTCCAGGTGCAGCAGAAATTTTGATATTTGAAAAGATGTGCACTAAAGGTCAGTTACTTTCCTCACAGCACTGATGTGTTTGTGCTCATGGGAATGAAGAACTGAATGATAGAGTGAGGGTATATAACATAGCCATATGTAGATTGCGGGCTTATTCGTGACTTTACATAGTCAAGTAGATGGTTGCCAATGATTCGGAAGAATATGCTGCTTTCATCATAAGGGTAGAAGAGGGATCAGAATTGTAAAAGAAGGGTGGCTAATGGTGTTGGGAACATGAGAGGAGCTGTGCAAGGACAACGTGATATGATATGGTATATTTGTTAATTGCAGTTGGATAGCCACCTGGTGGCAGTAGTACAGTACACATTTACACACAAATGATACACAGAACGACACAAAACAAACAATACGTAGAACAACCCAAAAATTTGGAAGATTACAGGTCATATCCCATCTTTGTGGGTTTTACCCTGGCGTTTGCCTTACAACTGAGGAAAAAGCACGGAAAACCCTCAATCACGGTAGCCGAAGAGTGCCAGCTGGCACGATGAAGATACATACACACACAATAAGAATACATAAACATAACAATGAAGATACATAAATTACAGTATTAAACAGGAATACAACCGTATATACATTGATAAAAAATAGAACCTAAAGAATATACAATCAGCAACTTTATATTGTCTATATTTCTTCTAATAATGTTCTAATAATATTACTGAGACCATCACTACACTTCAACACTTCGCTACACTTCACCACACTTCACTGAACTACACTTCACTACACTCATTGACACTTCACTTCCTCTCATTTACATTTCACTGCCCTCTCATTTGGCTTAACCCATATACATTTCCTGTTGTTCTGTTTCACCTCATATCACTAAACAAGACACAGTGCAGTTTTCATCTCCAAACCTATTTCCAAAATAATGAACCCTTTCACTGCCCTAAAGAACCTCTCACCATTTCACTTCACTTCACTTTTTATTTTTTATTATTACTATTTTTCTCACTTATCCTATCAACCCTTCCCTTCACTTTACTTTGCTATTCATATCTACAACTCACTTCCCTTCACTTTTTACGTCTGGGAATATTATATGTGTACTGAAGAATGTGTAACTACATGCACTAAGAAATATAAAAACCTACAGTTTATGGTTTACTTGGCTACTGCTGCTGCTTCTTTGAGTGTGGTTTTGCAGCTTATTTTTCAGCAATGGCCTCTCTGTTGTCAGAGTCTAAAAACAGTTTTTGCGATGTGAGGATGTCAGCCTTATGCCCAACCCCTAACCTGAAGGGCCGGTGTGTCTTTGTCCAACACTTAGCTCAAAACCTCTCTGGTATGTGTAGCCCTATGAGCAGGTAGGCTGTCTCCAGCATGGCTATTGAATTCACTGATGCAGGCAGGCTCCCTAACGCCCCTGAATGTGGTGGAAATACCATCAAGGGACATTTAGCCAATTGCTTCCTTCTCTGATTTGTAGGTGCCAGAGGAAAGGGTGCAGACGACACGTCTGCTCCTAGAACTGCATGCAGGATCTCCAGTAATCCTGTTGCCTGTGAGCTCCCAGTCACCAGAAATAATGGTTGCTGACTTGGGAAAGCTGTCAATCAAAAATACTTTCCGTTATAGTGGATCAGAAGGCACCATCAGCTCAGTACGACAGCAGGCTGAATCTTCATGTGACAAGACACGATTGTCACATAAGATTCATCATGGTAACTGCTTCACTGTCACAGCATATTCTCATTCTGTCAAAGAACATTTCCAGATGTTAACATATTCTAGTTTGGTTAAAGTTTGACGGCAGTAACAGTCACTATATATAAGGACTTAATGCATGTTTCTGTGCTCATCTCAAACATAACCCACATGTAACTTGTATTTGTAGGACTGAAAAATGTTTTGAACAATTTTTGTGGGGAAAATGAATAATTCTGTGCTATCTGAACTGATGGAAGGAAGTGTCTCAGAATTGTTACTCTGTTCATTTTCTAGCTTGTTTAGCCTTTATCCTACTGGGATTGGTATTGGAATTTTAAAGCATGGCTTATGAAAAATGTGAGTCTTTTTTGAACAGATAAAGATGAAATTGTGAAATGAACATGATTTTGTGAAAATAAAACTGAGATTATGCAGCATGTCATAAAAATGCAGTATGTCACGAAAATATATAAAGTGAATTCTAGGACAAATGCATGTCTTTTAAAGTTACAGGTTAACCTTCTGGGTTTTAGTGTCTTATGGTGGAAGAGACGGTAATGTGTCAAGGGAAAAGATTTAATATACCATATAAATACTCATTACCCTAATTTTTTTTTCTGGTAATGATATTCTATCAAAAGAAAAGCAGCTGAGTATATTTAATTTGTATAAATAATTCATTGTTGCATAATAATCCTGAATTCATGTTTTATGACCTGTGGTTTTTTGTGAGGGAAGTAAGACATTATGACACTACACTGTGTAGCTTGGTATGTGTATGAGCAGTGTTCTATAGGCAGTTTTTCTGCTAGTTGGTGCCCCCATGGCAGACTAGACAGTGTGATAGCCCAGAAGACTACATTATAAATCTCTGCTGCTGTGAAGTACATTTCTAACAGATATGACAAATATTTGCTTTTCAGTTCCATGTGTACTTGATGTGATGCAAATTGAATTGGTGAATATGGACCTATATGCCGCACAGAGAGAAGCTGCCTATTCTGATAATAAGAAGCCACAGTGCACCCTGAAGTTAGGATCCTTTTATGCGAATAAACGGGGCCCTTCCTTTCTCCGTGAGAAATGTCGACTAAAGCTTCAGGTGGAAAGAAATCTGGATACCCATTTAAATCATGATGGTAAGGATTTAGAACTTAAGTATATAAATGTAAAAGTTAAGTTCACCCTATATCAGGCCATGAAGGCCCAAAGGAGTAGTAGAGGTATAGCTCTACTCTTTCTTTAACCTCGGCGCTAGATGGAGGTGGGTGGTCAGTGCCATGCCCCGGCTGCTTTACCCCTGGGAAAGACCAGGTACCCGTTGTATAGTAGGCTGGGTGGGCCCCAGAGCCTGTCTGGACTAAGTGTATAAATGTATCAGAGAGAGTAGCGTACCAGTATCTTGAAGATTTTGTTGTTTAGTATGTAGTAACCCTGTAGTGGCCTCTTGGTTCAGAAAGAGTCCAAGTAACTTGTGTACAATGGATCAACTTGTGAGATTTGTCTGTGCATACAAATTGTGGTCTTTTGGTTTTTGCCTCCATGTTCACATTGCCATTGTTTATTCCCTACTTGTTTACTCCTTTTTGCATTAATGTTTCTTGCCAATATAGATCACTTCTTAATTTATTCCTCCTCATTTTCAGTTTAATGCCCTTTGGCTGGCTGTGACCTAGCACATTATTTATTGTGGGAATATCATTTTGGATTTATGCCTTTCTGGTTTATGCCAGCTTTTTCAGGTACACAGCTATGGTGTAAATGAAGGGCTTGGTGTAATCTGGTATATGAGTACCAACATTTGAAATATGCATCCTGCATACTTCATTGTAGTTAGTTACTCCAAAATGTTGGTACCCATATATCAGATTCCTTGTACCCAGAAAACAGCAGTATGAATCCTGCAAGATTTGAGGTCTTTTGAGTTGTAGAACTGCTGTCATAGCATAACATCCCAGAAGACTTGAATCTTTAGTATGAATATTACTTCATCTTATGAAAACCTAAAATCATACTTCAGTGACCATATATATGTAAAACATTTATTGTACTGATTTAGTATTTCACTTTCCTGAAAATAATATGGCATTTGTCTTAAAAATTATTTGAATTAAAAAGTGTTGCTGTTGCTATTATGATTGAGGTATATGTCTTCTTCCATAACTTGTTGTTCTTACACTGTTTGGATCCAGGGAATGTAAGTGTATACATATGAACTGATCATCCTACTGTTTTAATGCTGCATAGTTTCAGATACTGATATTGTTATTAAATAAACCAGAAATAAATAAACTCCATTATGAATATTTATATAAAGAGTGTAGTGGAACCTAGGATATATTGCTTGTGATAGAAGGGCTCATATATATTTGTAGTATTCATGTATGTGCACTTGTTTTACAGTTCCAGACGTCAGTGTGCAAGGAACTCTGTCAGCACTCGATGGAGCTCTGGATCTCTCTCAGTATAAAATTATTAGAGGACTGTTGTCATATAACATATGTGAAACTCTAGATGATATTGAATTCAAGAGCTCTCAAAGTACTGAGGTTCATTTGCATGAGCAGGTGTGTTAAGCCATTACTTAAACTGCTTACCGCTTTTGAATTAAGGAGCACATTTTACGTTGATTGGGACTGTTGTGAAGCAAGTAGTCAGTACCATTACACACATATCACTGTCATATTTGATTTCTTGCAATATGAGTTTTGTGCAAGTGCAGTTAGGTACAGTGTGTCCTTGTTTTACGGGGTTGCATTCGTGAAAGTCACAGGATACCATGAAACAAGATAGAATGCAGCAGTATTGTCCATAAGAATAAATTGAAGTACTTGAGAAAGCAAAATTTATTTCAGTCTGGGCTATGTTCCTTTAGTAAATTAAATGTAATTATTATTCATTCCATGCACAGAATGAATTATGAAATTTATCAATTCCCACAGACAAGAGTTGTCCATCACTGTAAGTTCTTTGAGTATTTTTGTCACTGAAACTTGTCATTGTTAAAGCAAAACATTGTTGTTCGGGGTAACATTAAACAAGGACAGGCTGTATGAAACAAATTGCTATTGAAAGTAGTAGACTAATCTGAGAAAATATCATCTTCCACCTCAGCATATTTGATGTTATCTTCCTTTCATATTTTCTATGCAGCTATAATTAAAGCTACTGATAATGTATGTTGATTTAATTATGTGCAAAACTTGGTATTCAAAGGAATTTAAAAGATGTTGGTTCTAATAGTCTAAAGCATCTTGGGCCTGTATAAAATCTAAGAGCGTGACTTGTGTTTGATATAGCATGGTGTCCCTGAAAGGGTGTGGACACATATGTCTATTCATCTGGACCTGGTGGATGTGATTCTGAAGCTGCAGCTGAACCATGGGATTGCTTCTAACAGCTGTGAATCATCTCTGGCCTGTATAAACTTCATAAAGTCACGGCTCATGGTTGAGACGTACAGTAACCAGTCTCGTGACGTTGATCTTATCTCCCAAGAAATTCTCATCACTGACACACGTTTTCAGGGTACTGAAATCTAATTGAAATTATAATGTTTCGAGAAAGCTACCAGTGGGAACCAGTTTTTAGTGTTTGTGTGGATGCATGTATGTGTACATGTGTGCACACATGTATGTTCTTTATGTGTGTGTGTTTGTGTGTGTGTGTGTGTGTGTGTGTGTGTGTGTATGTGTGAGAGAGAGAGAGAGAGAGAGAGAGAGATATCCCTTCACTGAAATATAAACTTGAGTAAGAAGAAAGATACACAGAGGAGGGTATTGAAAGATTTATGTTAAAGCTTGTTAGAAGGTGAGAGAACAACATGAACAGTCCTATATGAAAATACAGCACAAACAGTTTTGTTATGTCTGTTTTAACATTTTGTGGGCAGCTAGCAAACAGTATGAGTTCCTGATGAGAAGAATGTTTGAAATATGCATAAACATCTGGTTGAACCACAGTAATGCATCAAGTATAAGCACTGTAAAACCATCAAGTTCAACCCTGATCATTTCTGGATCTGGTTACTGGGTCATAGATAATGTTCAGGACTCACCAAACATTAGTAGAGGTGTCTGGAATATGGCTGCATTCTTGCTGTCTTTTCAACACAAAGTATTTTGTCACTTATGCATGAAGTTTCCATACAATTACACACTTCTGTGCAGGTTAACAGATTGGACTTCATGAGAGATATGCTGTTCTTTCTGTGAGGTAGGAATTTAGTTTTTAGATGTTATTTAGATGGATGTTATATTTGGAAAACATGGTAGATTGTGCGAAATAGTATGGTACGATGGACGGCTGACAGTCTTTCTGTGATTGTTGCAGCTGAACCTGCGAACAGGCGATCTAATGTATTTACCAACATTCTGCAGCCAATTCACCATTTGGCTGGCACGGAACTAGTTCAAGCAGAAATTCATCACAGGTAAGACAAACTTGTGTGTTACTGAAAGGTTCAATATTGTTGTAATTTAACTCATACCATATAGGGTAGTAGTAACCTTTCTTCATATGCATTTAAGAATTTGTATCATTTTAAGGAGGAGTGTTTAGACACACATTATTTCAGTCTTTACGTTATCTTAGACCTGTATCTCGTATCTAGTTGGTGCTGGGTTCTCTTTCTTACTGCATAAAACTAACAGAATGATTCTGACCACTCAGTTTTATTCAAGTACTGATGATTAACCCTTTGACGCCTAATGACGACTGTAGTGGTCGTACCGCACCACCAACCTCTAAACGTTGCATTTTATATATTTATTCAATGCATACAGGTACTGAATATTTTAAACATGGTATATACTCTCCGTTTTTTTCTCTTCAAAATGCAGTTTGTTTCATAAATGTAACTTATTTGGTTCCTGTTTTATTCACATTTTGTATACAGAGTGTGCTAAAATTGAAAAAATAATTCCGGCGCCAAAAGGTTAAGAAGAGTGGACAAACCCCAGGCACCAGGTCATGTGGGTTACTAAATTGTGTATGGTGGCCCTTAAGATTGGTAGTGTCCATAATATGGAACTTGCCTTGTGTTGCCCTTCTGGCATGTAGAATTTTGAGGTCGCTTCTAGATTTTTGGAAAATTTGTGGGCCCCCGGTTAAGAAAGACCGGAACCATGTGCATAATAGAAGGCCAAGTTTAAGAAGGGCTAGTGTTGGTCTTTTGACAGTCACACTTAGTGGTAGTTTTAAGTCTTTAGTTTTTGAAGTGTGCAGGAGTATGTGAAATTTGTGAGGGTGTTTACCTGGAAAAGTGGTGTAATGGAATAATACAAGCATTAGTACTGATACTGTAGAATACCTCTTGTGGGTTGAAATGTGTATGTCAAGAAACATTCTGCTGACAGAAGTGCAATGACAGCTGCCTGATTTTACAGTCTGCAAGTATTAAAAGCTACACATTGTGAAAAATTGTAAAGTGATGTCAGTACTACATTTTGTGAGTTTTGGATTTTCTTGATTCTGGACAGGAGGAGGCGAGATTTCTCCAAATTCACTATCTTGTTGAACAACATGCGTCTCATGGCCATCTTGGATTGGTGGGAAGCTGTCAAAGACTTTATTATGGAGAATATTGAGAGTCCTTATGGAGGTTAGTTTGAAGGGTATCTTGTATATGGGGACTGCATGTTACAAAATTACACATTTATTGCTATACACTTGTATGCCATTTAAAATCCATGTGACCAGTAAACATGTGTAAACTACTAACAGTACTTTTGATTGGAAAGACAAATGCTTGTGCCTGTGTTTGAAATCAGTAGATTTTTGATTCCAAAAAGCATGTGCTACATGACACTTCTGGGGAAACTGGATGATGGCTGTTGCAAAAATTTTTCGGAATTTGTATAAGGTGGTATGAGCTGTTGGTTATGGAGAAGGAGCTTGTGCCATCTTCAGAGAATATGTTGATTTGTATACTGTAAATTTTATAGCTTCAGCATGTATTCAAACTGACTTCCTTGTTGCAAAGTGTATTTTGTCACTGTATTGTCTATTCCTGTAAATACCTGAACTTCTGCATACTGATGTAAAGAGTGGGTATTGTTGTGTCTATTTCAGCTTTAAGCAATCAGAATGGCCATACTAACACTGCAGCAAAATCAAGCATGGCAGCTAATGGAGCAGCTGGTGGTGTGAAGGGTCGGCCAGTTGAAGAGGTTTCTTATGAACTCAAGCTTAATATCACTGACTCTGAAATTGTAGTTGTGGAAGACACATCTCAGTGGGATACAAATGCAGTCATTCTCAAGGTAACTGGAGTTCTCTAAGCAAATTTGTTTTATAATGGGATTCTTACTGCACCTGTTTACCGTACTGTTGTTGTAATGTGGCATGTAGTATGCTTGTTGTATTCCTTATGATGCTTGTACACACACACACACACACACACACACACGCGCACACGCACCAGTTTTGCAGAGATTAAGGTGTTCTGCTGCCTGGATGGTGCAGTCCAAAGTATAGAAGGTGTATTTCTTAAAACTTTGCCTGTAAAATTTGGGTTTGTCATTTTAACTTGGACTAATTTGTAATACTTGCACTGTCACTTCCATCGTCTTACTATCCCAATTGTCCTTGCCTATAAAATACGCCTATCTTTTCTGGCACAGCTGCTCTTATTGACAGCTAGAACCTGATGCCATCAGCAGTTCCTCTGAAATGATGGTAACTTTACCTGTCAACACTTCACCACATCCCACAGATATGAAATACAAGTACTTCTGTGGGAACCTCAAGTCTCACACATACATGGTTTATTTTCAACATTAGAATGAACCAAGTTAGGAAAAAACATGGTATTTTTGCCTGGACAATAATGTATTCTCTACGCTATATTTCATTATATGGGGGAGAACATAGTGCATTTACCATTTTTGACTGGATTGTTGCATCGTTCATGTTTGTGCACAAAGGCCAGTATCACATTTTCTGAAAATAAATGCCGTTATGCCCCACGTTAAAATTTGGCTACCTGTACCATTCTTCTTCTTCTTCTGCTTTAGGGCCCGTCCGCTAAAGCCCCGGATGCACTGCAGCCCATGGCTTATTGTGCAGCCCCAAATTCTACTTTCAGCAAAGGTTCAGTATCCCTGTGCCTCTTA
>Ga0123357_10014132_pt1 | contig 10406 bp, 4 predicted proteins | sample TergutEmb28metaG_FD_89873 | JGI IMG/M metagenome (GOLD analysis project Ga0123357, IMG submission 89873) | Embiratermes neotenicus P4 segment gut microbial communities from Petit-Saut dam, French Guiana - Emb289 P4 | ecosystem: Host-associated > Arthropoda: Insects > Digestive system > Gut ...
CGATCTTGTCAGATCATCATCAGGGAGCTTTGTTCCTTGCTAAAGTTATATTACAGTATTCACAATTCAATTCGTATTTGCAAACGAGGTGTTGTGGCAGCATATCATGTTGTGGAGCAGTGGTTAGGTGTGCGTCGTATACGACTCACACCTAGCCACTGCTCCACAACACATTTATAATAATTAAACACATTTATAATAATTAAACATAGTTATAATAATTAAGAAATTCATTAATGGAAATCTGTGCTAATTTGTAGGAGTACAAACTCCGGATACCGGCACTTTAATTTTTGCAAAAACTTTTACCCATGAATGTACGCATCACTACCATGCTCTGATTGTTAACATGTATATAATTCTATGCTCCAAAACATCAGGGATGGCTCTGGGTTCGACCCAGCATCCTGTTCAATGACTATCGGGGGCTCCTCCCCGGGTGTACTGCGACCAGGACGGAAAATTTACCACTCACCTCCACCTAGTGCCAAGGTTAAGAACGGGTGGAGCTGAACCTCTGCTCCCACAGTACGCCTGTATAACATGGACAGGGAAACCCTTGCTTTTTTACTTTAATGTGTAAACTATATATCCCGCGCAATTTGTAGGCATGTTTATTATTGACTGACACGAAACTTTCACGTTACCAGCATCGATGACTACGTCATTACATATTGCAGTTTGAACAAACATTAAACGTGCGCAAAATATCACTGTTTTACATTACGTAAAAGTACTGCTTTAGAAACTGGCATATCTCTAAGAAGATCTGCCGACAGAAAGAGTGTAGGACATTAGGATAAGAGGGATTACGTCAACAAATCGAAATATCGGCATGTCGGTACTACGATAAATTTAGGAAAGTACAACGACACATTGGTCTTCAGCGATGAGATGTTCTTACTAAATTTTAACAAAAAGCGTTCTACTGATCCAAAAATTGTTAAGAGAAACAGCTGCAGGAACATCATAATTCTAACACATACAAATCGTCTCTTATTAGATGTGTAAATAAGGACAAACGAATTTGTGAGTCAATTCTTGCTTGAACAGATCTTTTTGAGACGAATCCGAATAACTCATAATTGATACTACAATTGGCTTCGACTCCCAGCAGGACCTTTTCTCACCCTTACTACGTCCACACTTGTTTCCCAACTACCCTCCCTTCCATCAAGTGTCGAATCGTTTTTCCTTAAGGGTAAAGTTGGGGGGAAGCTGACTACATAAGTCGAATCGGTGTCGATATTTTGAAACAGTGGAGCTAAACCTCGTGCCCTAAATACAGAATCATAGGCTGGGATTTATGTTTAAGCGTTACCCTACAACGTACCGAGAGAATTGGGACGTTAACGCAGTGTGCATATAACGCACAGCATTCGCGAAACCACCGTTGCCGTGGAAAAGCACTAAGTATTACATAACCTGTGTGTGTGTGTGTGTGTGTGTGTGTGTGTGTGTGTGTGTGTGTGTGTCCTTCGTTATCCAGCGTGCAAAGCGCATGCGCAACATTGTCATCTGTGGCCTGCCCGGCTGTACCATATTTTTCCACATTATCTCACAAGAGGCACGATTGCCGGAAAACACTTATAGAATATAATTTGTTCCTTTTTGGGTAATTCCCCGGCGTCTGAATTCTAATTGCCGACGTTTCGGAACTCACTATCGGTTCCATCTTCATAGGCAGGTGAATGAAGTATACTTCATTCATCTGCCTATGAAGATGGAACCGATAGTTCCGAAACGTCGGCAATTAGAACTCAGACGCCAGGGAATTACCAAAAATGGAACAAATTACATTTAGAACATGGCGAAAGCTTAAAACCAAGAACTTATAGAATACAAAAGTGTGGTTTTATTTTCTCTACAACTTTTGTCTGAAACATTTCTCATTCTAAGAACTGAGCAAGAGATGATTAAAAATGTTGAATAAAGAGAGACCAACTTGATGTCACTTGCTTTGTTATTTCATTACTTAATGCTCAACATGTTTAGGATGTTAATACATCCATCCTCAGGAGTTTGCGAATTATTTGTTGAGTTATTTCATGCGTTGTATTGCTCTGGTTCGATGTGTGTTGGTGTTACGTTGTGGTTTGGCTGGGGTGGTGTGGTGTGGTATCCGTATGCAGGCTGAAGCCTGCATACGGATACCACAATACAAACCATGAAATAACTCAAATAAGTCGCAAGCCCCTGAGGATGGATGTATTAACACCCGAAACACGTTGAGCATTAAATAATGAAATAATAAAGCAAGTGACATCAAGTTGGTCTCTCTTTATTCAACTATCAAGATGATGGACGGTCCAATAAACATAAAGTCAAAAATATATATTGATCTTCATGTAAAGTGCCCGTTATTCTAGTCCGATTTTAAAGAAACCTGAATTTTCTCAAAATATTTTCGAACAATACTTAAATACCAAATTGCATGAAAATACGTCCACTGGGAACTGAGTCGTTCAATGCAGACGGGTAGACGGATAGACAGACATGAAGTTAATGATCGCTTTTCGCAATTTTGTGAACTGGCCTAAAAGCGAAAATTACACATGCGTAAATTAGGTAGGAAATACAGTATTACGCTCTATAAATATATATCCTAGTTCACCCGGGCACGCTCTTGGTTTACTTAAGGCTGTCGTTAGCGGACTGCACAGTGCCTGATTACACTGGGCGATAAATCGCCAACTGCCAGGGCGTTGAAGGAAGCACTCGTGGCCTGATTTGACATTCTAGCTCGTCGTTCGCTGTAGGACTGAAGAAGATCATGCGAACTTCAGTCACAATGACGATCTTAGAGCATAAATGTGAACCCAGAACCACCCAAATACGAGCCAGGGGTGTTAAGCTTTCAGTGCAAAGTTCGGTTCGACATTAGATTGATCATCTCTCTGTATAATACACATTTCAGAGCGTTATTCGACTTTAATTTCATGTGAGGATGGGATAACTTGCCTACCCAACTTTTATTATGTTTAGGTCTACATGTTTACGGTTTATTTAATTATTGTTACTAGATCCTATCAAATAGCATCGAATGGTAGGATTATGGCTGAATAATACAATCAACTGTAAGCGAGGAGGGAACAAGCGGTGACCTACTGCCCGGAATTTGCCTACAAGGACTCTGGAAATCCACACGCCTACGCCTCAGTCAGGACGGTAGGTTTCCGGGTTCGGATTTGAATAAAGGATCTGCCGCAAATAAAGCACAACGGTTATGACCCAACAACGAAGTTCGTATTTGTCATAATAAAGTGGCCTTTTGAAGATCAAATAGCCCTATTACGTAAAGAGAAGATGAATGACAGTTCTACTACGAAAAGTAAGTGGTTAAGGCCAGAGGTCAATCGCGCAGACAGTTAATGACAGGATCAGGCCACATGGAGTGGAATGAAGGCATGCCACTTGCAGTCAGACGGTACGGTATCGATCAGATGAAGTGCAAGGTCCTGTTGTGCGGTGTGGAAGTGTAGAGGTTAAGTCTGTGGTTTGATATTTGTGTCGTGGATCGTACTGCGATGATGACAGGAACGCAAGAAAGAGGGAGGAAAAGAGAAACAAACGAACAAAAAAAGAAAGAAGGAAAGAATGGAAGAAAGAAGGGGGGGGGAGAGAGAGAGAGCGCGAGAGAGAGAGAGAGAAGGAAAGAAAAGGTACGAAGAAGCAACCGTCCCTTTCCTTCCGGTTTCTCTAGTTCATACAATCCCATGGACATATAAAATATTTAACAGCCTTACGCCACACTTTGGGTTTCCAGAACGGAAAAACTTTCGGTCAACTTCAAGAATTGGCCTCACTGGACCTTTTTATTCCAAATAAGTATCTCCTGTGGTCAATCCTTCTCAATGTCTCTAACATATTCCTTTGTCTCTATAGACCACACGCTGATTTTTCATTCTGGGATATGATTTTAACTTTGCCGCAACTTCACACCATTTCCTTTGACAATCTTAAATTACAATTCCGGTCCAACATCTTAACAGTTTTATTTTTTATCCCGCAGCATTACCTCCACTGATCATTTAGAAACCTTTGTCAGCAGTAAATCGTATATTGGACCGTGCATCATTTTGATAGTTGATGAATAAGAGATCAACTTGATGTCACTAGTTATTAAGTTTTATTTCACTTCTTCTATGCTCTACATGTATCCGTGTGGCAGGCTTCAGCCTGCCACACGGATACCACCCCAACTCAACCAAACCGAAACTCCAGTTCACATCGAAACAAGAACACACGACCAATGTGGTGATACAATAGAGAAGTCACAGGCTCCTGATGATGGATGTATTAATGTCCGAAACATGTAGAGCATAGAAGAAGTGAAATAAAACTTAATAACTAGTGACATCAAGTTGGTCTCTTATTGTTGAACTTTGTCAGCAGCTTCAGAATAGTATTTCAGGTTCTGTCGAACCTTATCTGCGGCATAGAATACACTTTTTTATGTTTTGCTGACCGTGCATCTCAGTATAATCTTAGCAATTTATGCATTAAGTTGGTCAACTGCTAAGATTATAAGAATATATGTTTGAGACTTTTCTTATAGGACATTTAGCTACTCGTAAGAGCTGTACATCTTGCGGTCTGTTTAGTTAAGTCATTCATTCGACACAGTTCTACTAGTTTTGTGGATGAACGGGGCCAGTCCCCATCAGGGCACGGGTTCTCCCCTTCGTCAGAACGGGTGCAGAAACCCTCCCCAACTGGCACCGGAGACAGCCGGAACGTAAAGCTGACAGCTCAGGTCCATTCCGTTCGCAGGTTCAGAATGTACGTACGTAATTTTACTTCCACTTCCCCATACGTCTGCGAACATGTCGGTTATTTGTGACAGCAATGTCACAACTCAAAATGTGTGATTTTTCAGGAGAATCTTTTAACGGTTGTGAAGTGCTACAATTTTTGTACGAGTGCGACGACGACACAACTGCTCTCCAGCGGCGAGTTTTGCAAATTGTGTTGTGACACTATACCTGTTAAAAGTGCATCTGCAAACGTTTCTTTTTTACACCAATAACTGAAAAATGCCAAATTTTGAGTTATGACACTCTTGTCGTAAATGATCGATGTGATGCTTAAGGACGGACAGTTTCATTTACGGCGACACACTGCATTCTCGACTATAGGCGAGAAAAGTACTTAGTGCTAGCGGGGCACAAATCACGAGCGCCACGTCGCCCAAGCGACTAAATTTTGTATGGTAGCGCGTAATACTTGTGAGTAATCAGAATTGAACTTACGTCTTGTCAACATTCTGGCGACTGTAATTTTGAGGTGGCGCCTACAATTTGGAAAATTTGAGAACCAATGCTTACTACATTTTCAGGTGAGAATCTACGCTAATTAGCAAGTATTCATTTCCAGGGTTAAAATACAAGTATTCTGAGGCGGAATTTATGGTTCTTACAAACATTTCACATTTCATGCATTTTTAATTTACGTCATTATGCCACTCTCATACGTCGGTAATGGTATTTCTAAGCGGAAAGTTTATCGTCTGTTCTTACAACTAAAATACTCAATACTTGTGAGAACAATAAAATCGCACTGTCCCACGCCTCAGATATCTCTCTTTGCAAACCGACAATATGCTCGACTGCACCCAGCCAGTTACATACTGCTATCACATACACCCGGCCAATAAATTACATTCAGACATATCTGTTTCGTTTAAAACGGTTCTACTTCAAGGTACTCCCTTATCTGTTGGACACAGTTTTAAAAGAATACATTAAGGTATTTTGCCACAAAACCGGGAATTGAAGGCCGACTGCCAATTAATGCGTGTGGGAAAAAACAAAAGCGGAATCTTAGAATTTCTCATGGTATGTCTGCCCCATACACACACACACACACAATATACATATATAGGCAATCAAGACCTTCCGCAGACGACAAAAGCACAGATGAACCATTGTTTTGTGCAAAATTCCTTAGACATTACAGAAATAAAAGAAAATTACGCTTCTCCATACAACAATAGTGACAACACAATTTACAGCCCACTTTGTTACATTTCGTAGCGTAGATCAGGGTTGGCCAGCTGACATTATCATTTATCCTCCGTGTCTTATTTAAATTTCTAATTATGGATTCACTTCATGCTCTGAAGAACGCAGAGACTGGATATCAAACCATCCTGTGTATGTTTAATATTCGCAAATTAGCATACAGCTTAGGTAGCTTCACTGGCAGGTTATTTCAAGGAATCGTATTCACTACTAAACTTGTATGACGTCTACTAGTCGAGAAAAAATGAAAGTGAATATTTATTTGTTGAATCACATCATACAATTCCAGGGTCCTACTTTCTAACATCAGGTTTCTGCAGTACACCTCTCTTACATTAACTTCGTGTTCTATATTGCTTATCACATACTAATCTTGAATTTTACATTATTTACCATACAATATCTTTTATTTTTTATCTCCCCCTATGACATTTAGTTTCTAGGTCCAATCATATGATGTTTATAGCCTACCAACCCTACACAAGAACTGGTTGTTGTTCTTTCAGCCTCAGTTCTGATTATTTCAACTGCTTTTCCCCATTAACATTTGATCGCATGTAAAAGGGTACGTAAGATTTTTCAGCCCAGCATTCCTACTACCAGTGAGCAGCTTACTCCATGGTATTTCCTCTTTCATACTTTTGCAACAAACAGCAAGATGGGAAAGACGAAGAAGTTCTGTCTTAAGGCATTACAACGCCTGCTTGCCGTCATATCTTTCCTTCGCTGAAGACAGCAGAACACTACTGAGCAACAATTAGACACTTCAGTATTCTCTGTTTGCGCCAGATCCTTCCAATCCCTCAATTCAGATTTCTCAGACACAATCACTTTTGCTCCTGCCTTCGTGTTCGTAATTTGCTAACACTGTATGTGTTACGGGGGTATGGTGCTGTACAGCTGGTCTTCGTCTATACGGTGTGGTGCTTTAAGCAGAGGGCCATCATCCTTCGAAACACACATTATGTAACACGTAGTTAGAAGTTCGTAAGGCCGTCAAGACTGTAATAATAATAATAATAATAATAATAATAATAATAATACGGAATTGGAAAGTACAACTGGTCTGTCACCTTCAACGACATTATGCGAAATTCAAAACAAGACCGGCAAAGTACGTACAACGTAACACTGAGGCACACTCGTGCAACCATTGTTGCAGTGCAAAAGCAATAAGTATTGCATATTCTGAGTGTGTGTTTGTAGCCTTAGGTATGCAGCACGCAATGCGCATGCACCACACTGTCAACTGTGGCCGGTCCGGCCCTATAATATTTCCCCACATTATCCCACAAAGGGCCCGATTTTCGATAAAAAAAATATTAAACATAAAAATGTGTTTTTTTTTTATTTTCTCTACAAGTTTTGTCTAAAACCTTTCTCATTCTAAGAAGAAATGAGCTAGATATCATAAATGTACATAAGTCGTCGTGTAAAGTGCCTACCTGTTTGATGTTTGTGTGACCGTGCATCACTGATACAATAATATAAACAGCCAACTAGATGCAACAACAATAGTTTTGTTAATAATTACAATCAGCTCAACATGTTTCGGGAGATAATTTCGCCCATCCTCAGGAGCACTAGACTGTGCTTACAGCTTGAGGTATAAAGCACCGACGATGCTGCCTGCTGGTCACTAGCAGGCAGCATCGTCGGTGCCTTATACCACAAGCTGTAAACACAGTCTAGTGCTCCTGAGGATGGGCGAAATTATCTCCCGAAACATGTTGAGCTGATAGTAATTATCAACAAAATCTGTTATTGTTGCATCTAGTTGGCTGTTTATATTACTGAATCAGTGACGCACGGTCACACAAACATCAAATGTACTGAGAGTATTGAACAGCTACGGCTTACAGACTTTTCATGGTGAGGGTACAGAACAGAGGGTCATTAGGAAGAATTCTGATTAATGTTTTTATCCCCCCTTCTCCCCGCCATACAGTATGAGCGGTTATTAGGGTCTGTGCAGCCCGCAGTCAGATTCATTCTATGGATTCGTTTCAATTTTTAGGCCCGTAGCTCGCGCCATTTCGCACTATTCACACAATAGCCAGTAATCGCCCTTACGCGCTCCCCGAAACTCAGGTCTGGAGGAAGAGTGAAGCAACTCACGACTAAGGGTACGGTCAGCAACACACAAGTTATTTTTATATCAGCAAAACCGCCTTAGAGTGTAATCCGAACTCATTAACAACACGTTTCCATTCCGACAGCTACCTACAAACACAAACACGCCACATTGACTGAATATACCTACAATCGTGAATTTTCATTTCCCTTCTACCCCTAGTCGTCGTCATTCATTTAATTTTTTACCTGCGTTCTTACTCTGTTTGTTTCTTTACTTTCTTCTTTCGTTGAATAATTCCTGGAATTATTTCTAAAGATGTTCCTGTGCACGCCATGAAGGAGTATGGGGTGAAGTTATAGCTCCACACATCATCAACCTCCTTCACCTGGGTCCTATATGCGAGTGAGTGATTAGCTCCACGCCACGTCCGCTTCACTCCCAAGGACAGAACACGCGATCCCCACTTTTTAAAAAAAGTTGGGTGCCCTCCAATTTTGGTCTGGACGCTTTAGAGGAGAGAAATCTCTTGTATCTGCCAAAAATCGAACCAGTATTTCTCAGACTTTCAGTCCCAGTCACTACACCTAACATGAAGTACTATGTGTGTGGCTTAATTATCAATGGTTGGGTTTCATACTCTCGAAAAATTCAGATAATTGTTCCTTCTCATGTAATCAGAAAATTTTATCCAAACAAGCAACAAATACGCGTATTTAAGCGGCTGCCATTGCATTCATGTTCTTCTGTGTCGATTCTGCTCTAAGGTTTTTCGTTTTCCGACATAATTTCACACCTCTTTTCTCCCTGTATTCCATAGTGTGGACGTTTGCACACAAGGTAGGTTTCCGTCAAATACTTCCTGTGATGATGTAGAGCGGCGAAAATGTCAGGTACGTTTCGTAGGTACGTTCTGTCTCCATATTCAGGGTAAAGGATGGAGATATCCGATTCCACCGCAATGGGCAAATTCCTGGTAAACTACGTGGTGACACATCCCAAAAGAGACAGGTGCTCAGTTCAGGTTTCGTTCTACATAGTTACAGCTGTTGCTGTTGGGTTTGTCTTGTAACGATATGAAACTGGCTTCCATAAATTTGTTCTGGACAAAAACGAACCAGTGGGGTTTGTCTTGCAACATTATGAAACTGGCGTTCACAAATTTGGTCTCGAGAAAAACGAAGCAGTGGGGTTTGTCTTGCAACAATACGAAACTGGCGTCCACAAATTTGGTCTGGAGAAAAACGAAGCAGTGAAGTGCACCTTATCGATTTTCAGTTGACAACACACAAGACAAATTTTAAACACTTCTTTCGATGTCGCAAATTAAAAATACATTGTATACTGGCCATGCTATCATACGATCATTCTTACCCAAATTGTTGAGCTGGAAGAAGAATTAAAGCGGCTACAGACAGAGAAATAGGACACATACAATATTTGCGCTCTTTCTGGAATAGTACCCAGCATAGAGTGGTAATTCCGTACCGACGTTTCGGGACAGCCTATCTGTCCCATCTGCAAAGGGTCTTGGACTTCTTGACCCTTGAAAACGGGACATTTTGAAAATACGACTTTTGTTATGAGATTCGAGTTTTCTGAATGTGGGTAGCTATTTACCAGATCCAAATCTTCCGGGATGTGACACGACGTCATATCGCAGACGACTTGACTCTCTCACAGCAACACTGCTGTGAGAGAGTCAAGTCTCACAGGGTTCATGTCTCTGTTAACCCCTCAATACAGTGCTGCACAAGTTCTACTAATGAATTGACCGTATTTTGGCGGTCACAATGGAAACAGTGACGCCCAATGGCACGGACCTTACATAATTAATACTGGCATTAATATTAACAGCCACAATGCCGATTAGCGCCTTCAAATCACGATCACTGACTTTTTATCATAGATGTGCTCATAAACAGCGATAAAAATGTCTTTCTCTCTGAAATTCTTATATCAATATGATAATTTAGGTCTTACCGTGATGTAGAACGAGGTCACGTCAAAGGATAGGTTATCACGTAGAATCTTGCAAAACTCACCTAAAACGAAAACAAAGAATGATAATTAATTGAGCTACTTAATATTTATTATTGTAGGGCGGGCACACACACACAAACACACACTTACACACATTCACACACATACACACAACACACACACATACACAACCACACACACATACACACGCACATATAAACACACACAACACACACACACTTACACACATTCACACAACACACACACATACACAACCACACACACATACACACGCACAACACACACACTTACATACACACAACATA
>Ga0123357_10014133_pt1 | contig 10405 bp, 6 predicted proteins | sample TergutEmb28metaG_FD_89873 | JGI IMG/M metagenome (GOLD analysis project Ga0123357, IMG submission 89873) | Embiratermes neotenicus P4 segment gut microbial communities from Petit-Saut dam, French Guiana - Emb289 P4 | ecosystem: Host-associated > Arthropoda: Insects > Digestive system > Gut ...
CATTCACCTGCCTATGAAGATGGAACCGATAGTGAGTTCCGAAACGTCGGCAATTAGAACTCAGACGCCGGAGAATTACCCAAAAAGGAATAATTTACATAACATAAAACTTCAAAACAGACCAGTAATTTGCACTTCTGTGTAGGTATTAGTTACATGGCCTTCGTTCCAATAGTTGCGCTAATGTCGCGATAGGTTTAATGCATAAATAACTCCTGTGGTCATAATAGGCAGATTATTGCTTGGTCAGTACGGGTGGTTAATACTCTGTGTTTGTGCGTGTAGGGGGGGGGACACAGGTGCGTGAGCGCTGTTGCACAGTCGAGTTGCTCACGTTTATTTGAATTTTCACTTTTAGAATTGAAATTAACGAAAAGCTACAGAAATTACCAAGAAAATTTCAACACTAAGTTTAATGCCCAAAATATTTTTATAACGTGTAAACTGCAGTAGCTCGCTTACAGTGTATGAACTGTGAGGATGAACCTAACGTAACGGTCTTAGTTACATTCTGTACCTCGCAATATGTGTGTATCTCTCAAATTGTTTAAAATATTGTTCCAGCAAGTTTCACATACGGCTGTAAAATCCTTATAGAATAAGAATTTTAAAATAATTTTATGTGAATGTTGTTGGATCAGTTTCTGGACATGTAGGGTCTTAGTTAATGTATGTGAATTTTAGTTTCTTTTGTTAATTCCGAAGTATATTTACTACGAACTGGCTTACGATAGACTTCAGAGTTTGTGAAGTCGAATGGAAATGTTGAGAGTGGAGAAAAGGTGACGATGTGAAAGTGGAAGTGTTATCTTTGTAAATGTAAAATAATTTCAGTGTAGCCTGACCTCGGTAACTTATTATGGGGTAGAAGTGATATCTCCTGCACAATGGCATTGGGTAAAATATTCTAAGTACAGCTGTGTGGAGAAGTAAAAATTTTCAAATTCTTAACTGAAGACTCTCAAAATTGTAAGGATTTACAAAGAATGAGATTAGTAATTGAATGCTTAAGCTGGCTGTGTAGTATTTAACTCTTTTCTGAAAGTGCTGAGTTTAAAAATTACCTTTGATCTTTGAATGCTAGGGTTTACAGGGTGATTGAAAATTTTATGTACAAGGTGAAATGGCTGTATCTCGTAAAACGGAATTACGTATTGCTACAATTGTCACACTGTTTCAAAGCTTATATTCTATCATTGTATTACCAACATAGTTTTTACGTTGTTGCATTTAACAGTACGTATTCACTTTTCAGCCATCCTGTATATGCTTACATGGAGAGAATGTTGTCTTCATGTGTCCCTAGGGCTGATAGTTGGAAACACGCATTACAGTTGTCGTGAAGAAGATGCACATAATTTACAAAGCAGTGTGCAATACAGGCAGCTGTAGATTAGTATTGTTTTTACAGAGACCCTATTAAAGGTGTTAAAGTTCCCATGGATCAGTCTGAGAGGTCTGTTGTTCATTATAACGAAATATTTTAATTAACTCACACTTCTGACGTGCAGTCCCGAACTAGTGCACGGTATTGAATTTCTGAATTGACTTTACGAACTGCATGTGTTATTCCTTTGACTTTATTGTGTGTCAGACAGGTTTATATTCTGGTACAGGTAAAGGTAAAAGGTAAAGTCATCCCGTTACAGGCCCGGTGTGACCCAGAGCGTGAGTAGAGGTACTCTTCCATGACCGCGGCACTAGAAGGGGGTGAGTGGTCAGCAGCACGCCCCGGCCGCACTTTACGCCCGGGAAAGACCCGGTACCCATTTTACAGGAGGCTGGATGGCCCCAGGGACGGTCTGGACGGGCGGAAAATCTCATCCCCATCGGCATTCGATCCCGGATCGTCCAGCCCGTAATCAGTCGCTATACCGACTGAGCTACCGGGCCCACATATTCTGGTACAGACAACCTTAAAACACTTTTTAGTCTACGATTATGGAAGGCCACATAAATAAATAGGTCTCTGTTTCGTCTCTGAAAAAGATGCGGATTCCAATACTAGTGCATAGGCTCTTCTGTTTATCTGACAAACAGGCCTATATTTCTTACTTGCTGTTCGCTGGCTCTTCGTTTCAACGTAGACCATCATTCGAAAGTCTAGACGTGCGGTGAACAGCAGCGGGAAATAACATACGGCATTTGTCAGATAATATAAAAACCTAATATATCGTATTTGAAATACGTAGAACAGTTATGTGTTTTAAATGAAAGGGATGCTCCAGTAATGACCCCTGAACAATACACACAATAAGTTACTATTACATTAAATATTGTATATTACTCTGCACATCTGCTTGTGAAGGGTCACATTTCTGTTAGAATGGAACGCTCGTGCGCATGATGTAAAGGATATGTACATTCAAAGAGATTACTTAAGTTCATGATCCAAGTTCATTTTAAGCCAGTGAATAATGCAGAAAAATCTTATAGTGAAAACGCAGGAAGTAGAAGTGTAAAAGTAACCCACATTTCCGTAAATTCCGAGCTTGAACTTAGGGCACTGCTTTATAGACACTTTTCAAAATGCGCAACACAAAAACCGGAACAACAGGGAGAACATTTTCTTGTTTAACAATTCAAAGCCTAGCGTTTTTATATCTCCGTGTTTGATGTTTAACTTAAAATGTTTACATTTTGCCCACAACCCTCTATTTTGGCTTTGTGCATGTATCTCAAAACAGTGACTTGTACTTCTTACACCTTTAACTGATAGGTTTTTTATAACCGAGGTGCAGAGTACAGCGCGGTGCGGACTGTAAAAAGTAATTTCTTTTCGGCCATAAAGGTTTAGGTATTTTACACGAGACAGTTGTCTGCGTGAATGTTTTGGAAAGAAAGTTATCTACAACAAGCAGAAAGTAAGAATTTGACAAAAGTATGCATAGGAATTCATAGTGCTTTACGTAATTATAGAAACTACGAGTAAACAGGGTACATTGTAGGATTAAAAAGGTTTATTTTGTAATTAATATTTGGGCATTCCTTTGAGTGGCAGCATGCCACTGACATACAGCCGTCTCTAATCCAAGCAGTTGTATTGGCATAGGCCTAATGCTGTGATCTGCACAGCGTCCCACTAATCACTTCCCTCCCTGAGCAAAGCAGCTGTTGCGGAGAGCTGTGTCACCTGAGAGACCTGCATCTGTCGGTAAGTTAGATTCCGTATTTCGTCTGTAGTTCACCTTAATCTTGACTTCAGTTTAATCTGATCTCATAGAAGACATTACAACTGCCGACATGGGCTATTCAGCAGGCCTCGCATCTTCTTAAAACGTTTCTCGGCACGCGACGGAGCTCTTGTCTTGACACATTGGTAGTTTTTGTTTGAATATTATCTTACATTTCTTGCCATAAGTATATGGATCCATCTCTCATGGTTCTCCCAGAGATAATAACCATATGCATACATATCAGGAAATCTAGGAGGCCATAATTCGCGAGTTATCGACCGTTTGTCTAATATTTGTTGTGGACAGTATTGAGACGTTAATTGTTTGGGCAGTGACATCACTCTGCCTGAAGTAACCGTATATTTCTTCTTCTTCTTTTTCTTATTATGATTATTGTGCTAATGGCGCCAGAATTGACCAAACATAGCGGTAGGAATTTATTTCTTTGGGGGGGAAAAAAACCCCCGGTCCTCTAATGTGGCGCGCGCTGCTGCATGGCAGACAGCACTGAACCTGTCTTTCGAAATGCCCCTCCGTAGTCGAAACATATCATTAAATTGGGCATAAGTAATCAGAATAATTCACAGATACTTGTTAACATGGTATCCAGTAGTGTATATGTATATTTACAGAATACTTGGTTAGGAGCCACAAACTGCGGTAATGAGAATGACAGAGACAAAGGGAAGACAAGCGGTAGAAGTTGAAAAAGGGGGTAATAAATCTGAAGGGACAATATAAATATGTGTAGCGTACTGACGAATTTGTATGAGACATTTAGAGTCAGTAATACCACACAGCCAAAGAGAATCAGACAGTGCAACCAGTCAAGTTGCAATGAATCACAAATCAGCTGCATTATTATTGAACAGATTTTACATGTTTCGGCCTTCTTGGCCATCTTCAGGTACATAAATGCATTTGTGATACAAGAATGTGTTCCTTGTTGGTTGCAGGATTTGATAAAATAGAAATAAAGATAGATAAATATTGCGTAGACACTGCTTAACTAACCCGAAGGGGCTCCATTAAGACGAGCAGGTCTACTTATCAACCGTCAACTGGTAAATTAGTGGAATGTAAAGGCAGATCAAACATCTGCTCCGTAGATACTGTACTGTGTACAGCCATGTAATAAAGCAACGAAAACGAAAGAGACAAGACAGGCAATGTACATATAACACAACATTGCGGCGCGTTCGTGCAACCATTGTTGTAGAGGAAAATCCATAAGTATTACACATTCTGAGCGTGTATTTGTAGCCTTAGGTAGGTCGATAGTGTGGTATGTCGAGGAGCGTCTGTACAGGCTTGCAGGAAGAGGTGGGAAGATAAGTCACTACACAAAATGGCTAAAGACTGCTGGCAGAAAATAGTTGATATGAAACTGCTGGGCTAAAAGAGATACTGGAAATAGAATGTTTTGGCGAATATGGCAGTAATAACATTATTATTATTACCATGATTATATTGGCACAATAAGCTGCATACATAATAATTCGGACGTTTAGTTTAGATTGTTAACTTAAAAAACCCCACACTTAGAAAAAAATACAGGTCGTTGTACATAGTGTTGTGAGTAAGTGTTTCATGTGTTATTTTCCTCTTAAAACAGGAAGTAAAGTATCTGTGAAACGGAAATGCAGTTTATAATTACAAGATGTGTTTTCCCAGTGGGCCAATTCGTCGAGTATTTACCTTACAAAGATCCTGGCTCTTTATGAAGCTGGAATAATCGTTATTGGAACAATTTCAAGCCCCGGGATAATTTCAAGTTAAGGCTGATTTTTAAAGCAGAATAAGCCGTACAGATGAGCAACTAATAAGCAGTAAACTGCGTACAATTATTTTTAATTGTTTAATAAATTTACCGATTGGCACATACCGTTTCAGTTGGCCTAAAATTTCCATTTTCCGTGTTTGACGTCTTACATATCAAGCTATAACTCTAGGTGAGCCAGTCTCAAATTCTAACATAAGCGAAATACAGTCAGCTGTAGGCCATACCGGTAAGCATGATGCTACAGGTACTCGGAACAGTGAAGCCTATATAGACGCTCCAAATCATTACCTTTTCTCTAATGTCAAGAACATTAGCATAACATAAATAACGGCCTGTAGTGTTCTGATGTGATTACAGACTTTAATTTTAATCACATGTAAGAGTTGCAAAAAGAAACCACAGGGATTAAACTTTGCTGGAATGTGTAAGATCTGCGTAGGATGACAAATATGGCTTATGCGAGAGCTGGGGGGTGGGGGAGGGGGAGGGGATTAAGCCTTTCTTAGAGATCGCTGAACACAGTGATTCCATTAAATCAAAGAAGGAGGCTATTAGATACGGCCGTGTTCTGTAGGTATGAACGGTTGCTGGTCATACATTACCATACATTACACTTAATGATGCAGAATTCTTACGCCAGGTTCATCAAGATGATTGTCGTCATCACAAGTAAAGTAACATCTGTGACTAAGCACTACACTATAGGCGTGTGGGTAAAAGCTGTACGTATTGTCAATCTCTGTGACAGTGGCACTTCAGGAGTTTAGCTTCTTGCTTTGTCCGCTCTGCTCCCAGAAAGAATGCGCAGTACTGACGAGGAGGCTTATGTGGACTTGGTAACCAAGAGTGGAGGGCCTAACCTCCTTCTCTCCTATTCGAGCAGCCATTGTATTGTCGCTTTGCTGTCTGCTGCAGCTTGCAAATTTGTTGAAACCGCTGTTTAAATTGTAATTATCACCATCGCCACCACAAGTATCACCAGTGCCGCTACGGCCATTATCATCACCACTTCCATTACCAGCATCATATTTATCATCACCAGCACCACCACCAACACCACCATCCTCACCAGCTTTACCACCACCACCACAACCAACATTAAAGATTTAATATTGCGCACATTTTTAGATTGATTGCAAAGTATTATTTTTTGTGTGTTCTGAGGCATCGTGTAGCTTTTTAAATTGTTAAAATATTTCGGAGTGACATACTGTTTCCACTTCCAGCGTAGAATGACTGTACTAAAGATGGTGGCAGCATGACCTCCGAAAAGTTGGTACCTATCTACCACGCCACAAGACACCACATCCCAGAGGAAATCACTCTTCGTAACTAAAACCATATTCGGGACAATTCGGTGATAGATGACGAAACCATCCCCCCAAGAAACACAATATTTCCAACTTCATGTCTCCTCTACTTATGTGCAGGATTTCGAGACTGAAATAGGCCATGGTCCACTGAGTTTCCTTTACGACTGTCCTGAGCGTCCCGGCGTTCATAGGATGTTCCGGCGGATGATGGCTTTGTACGTGATCAAACCGCCGTGCATGGTGCAGTGATAAATGAAACACTCTTATATATAACAAACACAGGATTTTCTGCACTCTTGTCCACTCTGTTTCCGGTTAACCACTGCGGCATAAAGGAGGGTAATACTTCATATTTCATACATCATACAATAAACGTTTAAAAATAGTTTTTTTGTGAGAGGGAGACAGTTGACTTAAGTGGTGTGTATTTCGTGTGTGTTATCCTTTGTGTTAATTTAAAAAGAAGTGAATTTATTCAGAAATTACGCAAAATGTGTTTACGATTCGGTAATAAATAAACTTGCTCACATTCTTACGTTCAAGGGGGAAAACACAAAAACTTCCGCTTCCTAAAGCACTTTAAGATAAAACAGTCGTCTGTCGATTTGTCATAAAGCAGTGTCCTGTTTCGGTGTACATTTATTAGTGTCGAACACAATTCACACTCACAAGACCACAACTTCTCACCCAATCGTAAAATAATGCTTAAAAATTGAAATATTCATGATGTGTTTATTTCTTTACTGTTCATAACGTAGGTCACGTTTCAGTTGCATTTAATGGTATAAAATATTCGCTGGCTCCTCGCACTTTGCCGACTGAAACCGGCCTATATGTAATGCATCGGTCGCAACCAGTGAAACAAAGGCTTATTCTGGTAAACACGCTTATTTGCTTTTGTATGCCCACAAAAGAAGAGGCAGTTGAATAACGGTAAAAAGTAGTTTTCGCAGTTGTTGGCCGGCACTTGTGTATGCAACTCTATAGTGAAGACTGACATAATACGTCGTGGAGGAAAAGCGTAATTTTCAAATTTCTACCATTTTTTCAACAAGGATAGCCATCTTCAGGGAGCACGTTTGAAATTCAAAGTAGAAATTAAGTTCAACTTAATTTTTTTAATGTTATAATATGTAAATATTTTAGGCTTCATTTTAATAACATCTCGTAAGTCTTTTAAAGAAAATTTTACTTTTTTTGGCATTTTCTCCCTGATAGTGGCCTCGCCTAGCCGAAACTAGTGGAGAAGGAATATTAAACTTACGTTTGTTCTTTATGACATACTGCATACTGTGTAGGTGTTTACTGTATAAATTCCACAAATTTTCGTCCTGTGAACTAACAAGTTCCATGTACAGCTTAATGGCATGGCCTTCTTAACTGGAGAACTGGGATAGTGTGTGTGATTCTCCACACTAAACATTTGTGTCTTGTTCCTGCAAAATCTGTGATAAATCTTAATATTAACATTAGGTACAATTTACTCATATTTTGTAGCAAAAGTCATATACGACTTCCCTTCTTTCCTTCACTGTGAATTTCTTCCTTCCTTACGTTTTTTATTTCTTATTTGCTTTTCTAATTCAACTGCTATTCTTCTTTTGTTATCCTTTACCACCTTTTTTATTTAGAATGTTTCCACACTTCCACCACTTTCTATTTTCCTGTGTATGACTCCGTATTTCTCGCCCCTCCCTTTCATTTCATACGAACAGTATTCCTGGGTCAAGAGTTCATTTCGAATCCTCGATGTGCCCATTCATGCGTCTGTTCGACACAGCTGTGAGGTATTAATACATTATCACCAGTAATGTGGTAGCTTTACGCAACACGAGCATCGATCCGTTGCTCTTTTGAATACACAGCACACACCATGTTCATTGACTAGTGTGCCACTCGAACAATTGAAGAGGTAATCACGCTCTCTCTCTGTTCTATGTACGGACGCTTTGCGTTCTCTTCTCAGAGGAAGTCACACTGGATATACATATTGGCACAATGTTTTCATCTTTGCATTCTGTTTCTCAGGGCAAGTGATCTTCGCCTTAAACCAAATTATACGTAATCAGATATTAAATTAGATACAAATTTACTTCGAGAAAGTGAGATTTTTTTTGCTGTTTATAAAGGTAACATCACTGAAAAAGGACAAGCACTTAGTTCTGATTTAAGCACTGCAAGATCTGACGTCATTTTATTAGAAACAGTCCCTTATATTTACACCATCGTGATGCTGGCACATTTTAACTCATAGAAGGAAACGTTCGTACAAAACTTAGTTTACAGAAAGAGTTTTGTTTCCAAAATAACCTCTATATACTAGTAGAGAGTTCCATTCGAGTGGTTAAAATTCTTCGTGACGTTCTGAGATTAAGTAGGATAATTCATACAGGACTTACAGGCCATTTTAAATTTTACGTGTATATTGTGCACGAAAATAATGATCTTTCACCAGATTTGTTAGTCCCAAAAGCAGGATAAATATTTATGCAATTACAGTTTCTTGAACACTGTGAAAATGAGGGTGAGTGGTGTCAGCTTTATAAGAAATACACAGACACTCGTACACTGTGGGAAAAAGATAGCGTGGCACGTTTACTGACAACTGTGCTGCAGAGGATTAAAATGCGAATAACATTGAAGCTATAACGCCAAAATGATTGCCAGTGTGTTAGAAATCGGTTACATTCATGTGTCCATAATCATGACATTTTGTTTCAGACTGTCCGGAAATAATAGCCTTAGACAACACATCAGACCTCACGTACATGCAGGAAATTTGAAACTAAGAAATAAGAACTGGTGGACGGGTAATATAACAAAATGAGGAGTGTTATGGTCATTAGTAGGCACTTCATAATGACCAAAGTGTGCGTATCGAAGAAGCCTGGATTAGAGGGGCATGTAACGTACATGGCAAAAAATAATAGTAGGCCTATAACACATCGTAGGCCTAAATTTTCGGTCGCAGAAGCTTGGCAACATTCAGACCCTCTGGGAGAGCTGGGCCTAGACACGGGGCCAATGTAAAAAATGAGCCTTGGGGAAACAAGATGTGAATATGTTCAGTATATGCAACTGGCGCTGTATAATGTACGGTGGCCAGCTTCTATAAAATCCTCAATGAAATTTCGGGTATCATAGAAGAAGGTAATCTAGTGACAGCTTAAGTTGAGCCGTTGAAGGAAGATTTTACTATGCAATTAGTTCATTCATAGCATCTCAGGGAATAATTAAAATACCGCAGGAATATAAATGCGTCTCTAAGCTCACAGAATTCATAAAATGTATACAAGTGTTCAGTCTAACACAACATGTATTATATAAAATATTAAGTATGAGATATAAAAATGTATTTAACATTTATTATATCGCATTTTTATATCTCATATTCTAATGTAAATGAGATCTCTTACTTTAAAGACATTGCCAATTGTGAGTTTGACATTCAGAGGACCGTGCATCGTGATGTATTCTGATAATAAAACCAACGAGATGCACTAATTTCTCAAATTTATTTTTGGAATAGAACTCTACATGTTTCGGGCAGTTTCTCTGTCCATCATGCTAGCAAGCAGTCAGCATAACCTGTATGACATATACCTGTTGCTGTTTATACAGTACTAGACTCCTGACGATGGACAGAGAAACTGTCCGAAACATGGAGAGTTCTATTCCAAAAATAAATTTGAGAAATTAGTGCATCTCGTTGGTTTTATTATAAGAATTGCCAATTGTATATCAAAAAACGCCTCTTGATTTACAGCCTGAAGATGGCTTCATAAGGAAGCCGAAACATGTCGCTAATTTAATTATCTTTTTATTTATATTTTATATAATAAAGGTTGTGTTAGACGAAAACTTGTGTACATTTGTGTTAATTATTGGAAACAACGGCAACGCCTCACCTGTACAGCTCATAGAAATTAAGTTCCCTACCCTGACACAGCAGACGATGCCGACGCTAAGTGTCAGAGTGGTTGTGATAATACCGAAATTGACAGCAGTCAAACAAGCAAGGCACAGGCGTGAAATCTTCCCAGGTTTATTGATAAGGACACAATGAGTCGCGCGGTAACAGATCGCCGGCAGACACAATGAGTCGCGCGGTAACAGATCGCCGGCAGACACAA
>Ga0123357_10014134_pt1 | contig 10405 bp, 9 predicted proteins | sample TergutEmb28metaG_FD_89873 | JGI IMG/M metagenome (GOLD analysis project Ga0123357, IMG submission 89873) | Embiratermes neotenicus P4 segment gut microbial communities from Petit-Saut dam, French Guiana - Emb289 P4 | ecosystem: Host-associated > Arthropoda: Insects > Digestive system > Gut ...
CTGCCACGCTTGCAGCAGAGCATACAGCCGACGGGTCCTCTCCGGCTCTTGCGAAGCCAGGTTACGTGTCTCCGACGGATCGTTCACCAGATCGTAAAGTTCCAGGTGGTTGTCCTCGAAGAATTTGATGAGCTTCCATCGTCCGTCGCCGGTGACCAGTGATGCGGCTGGTGCTCCGCCCTGACCGGAATAATGTGGATAGTGCCAGAAGACGGCCTCTCGCGGCAGACTTGCGGCGGGATTCTCGAACAGCGGCACCATCGACAGCCCATCGACATGCTGCTTCGGTCGTAGCGGCAGTCCCGCCGCCTGCAAGAATGTCGGATAAAAATCCGTCGTCGTTACAGGCGTATGACACGTACTGCCGGCCGCAATCTTCTTCGGATAACGCGCAATCTGGCACACGCGTGTTCCGCCCTCCGCATTCCACCCCTTCCCCTCCGACCAGGGCAAATTGCACGTCGGCGCGCCTTGCGCCGTGGCAAGACCGCCATTGTCCGACGTAAACGTCACCAACGTATCCTCCACAAGCCCCTCTTCCGCCAGCGCATCGAGCAATCGCCCAATGTTGGTATCCAGGTTCTCGATCATCGCCGCATACACCGGATCGGACTGCACGATCCGACGACGCACATGCGGAACCGCTTCGCCCTCCCGCAGCGGCAGAAACGGCATCAATTCACCCTCCACAAACGGACTCGCCACATCCAGATGCATCGCCTTGGCCTTCGCTCGATACTTCTCCACCAGCTCCGGCGGCGATTGAATCGGAATATGCACCGCATAATGGCACAGATTCAAAAAAAACGGACGCCCCCGATCTCGCCCTCGAATCAACTTGATCGCCTCATCCGTAATTCGATCCGTCAAATACTCTCCCTCCGGCCCATCCGCCAGCTTCGGATTCTTATACGGCGACCAGTACCCATTCCGTGGACCGCCCATCCAATACCCGCCAACATTCACATCGAACCCATGATGTTCCGGATAAAAAGGCTCATCCCCAAGATGCCACTTTCCAACATGCCAGGTCTGATACCCACCTTCCCTCAGCGCCCTTGCCACCGATACTTCCTCCAGCGGCAAATAATGCAAATAAGGCACACTACAAAGCTTCCCGGCAACAGCATCCCAATGCGGCCAACCCGTCGCAATCCAATTCGTCACACCCACGCGAGCCGGATACTTGCCCGACATCATTGCCGCTCGCGTCGGCGAACAGACCGGGCAGGCCGCATAGGCATTCGTGAAGCGCATTCCCTCCTTCGCCAGCGCATCGAGCCGCGGCGTTTCATAAAACGTCGAACCGAAGCAGCCCAGGTCGCGAACGCCCAGATCGTCGATCAAAATAGATATAATATTCGTTGCCATTGTATCCTCTGTTTTAGCGGTTGCCCTTGGGCAACCCATTCACTATGTCCCATGCACAAATATGGGTGAAGACCATGCGATGCCGCCATCGACCTGAATGATTTTCACCCAATAGAAGTTTACGCCGCTTTTTACCGTGTCGCGATAGGTATTGCGATATTCAGTGACTTGATTGATGTACCAGGACTGCGGGACGTTGTGGTAACTTTTGACCAGGTCATTGTTGACATAGATGTCCACCCGCTCAAAAAAGCCGTGGCAGACAGCGTGGAAGTCGAATTGTATGTCGCTGCCCGTTTCCATGAACACATCGTCGCCCATCACCGCGTTTCCTCCCCCACCACTTGCCGAGAAACCCAGCGCGATATCCCCGAAATACACGCCGTACCCTTGAAGCAGCGAGGGGCCAAACGGGTTGGTGCGAGAAAAAAACTTTCCGTCTCGGGACGCCAGCGTGAGCGTATGCCACTTTCCATCGTCCGGAACGGTAAACTCCCGCGATATCGCCGTGTCCCCTCCCTCTCCTCCGGCAACGGTGAGAATGCCAAGAAAAATCCTGTCGTCCAGTAAAACATCCAATTCCATATCCTCGCCAACCCCAATGTTGGAATAGATATCTTCCACTTTGACGCAAACCGTTTTGTGAGGATCGACGTTGTTGATGTCTTTGACATAAGCTTTGATGCCAGACGCATCGCCGCCCGTTATGTCAAACATGCGAGCGTCCTCACGAGGCGAAACGATCCAGGGCGCGTCCGGTTCCGTCTTAACGCCTAAACGGAAGCCGGCGCCAACTTCGCTGAAGCTCTGTGCCCGATACCCTCTTTTCCCGCCCATGTGGACCGTAACGATATCCCCACGTCGTAGCACGCCTTTTTTAACGGACAGCGAGAATCCCTGGTCCCATGGGTGCCAGCCCGGTTTGGCCTCCCATTGTAATTCCGCCGCTTCGCTGCCCGAATGGAAGGTGATGTGGTTTTCATCGTCCGGATTTTGACATTGCGCATCCCCGAAGTCAGACGCGTGCCGCATGGCGATACACAATATCCCTCCCTATTCCCAAAACCACCACGACGTATCCTGCCCAGCTCTCAATTTTGGAAAGCTCGCCAAAGATCAGCAATCGCAAATGGCAGAGCACCAACGGAATCCCCACAAAAAAATAAAGTCCCAGCATGTCTATCACGGTACGGCCATCCCAGCGATGCACCGCCTGGCGAAAAAACCTCGCCGCGATATCCAAAGGCGATATCAATTCCGCATAGTCCACAAATGGCAACACCAGTGCAGGCAAAAGGCACAGGATCACAATCAGTCGAACGCCCGTCGGAAATCTCGCCTCCGTCGCCCTCGGCAGCGGCGACTCGTATTCCAGAACCCGATTCTCTTGCGACATGATTGTTCCTGCACGCCATCGAAACGCATCCATCAATCATCATCGCCGCAATCGTAAGATGACGCAGCCACAACCGCAATCTTACGATTGCGGCTCTGATGTTTTGTGTCCCAATTGGCCGATAAATGACTCGTGCCTACGCCCCTCGTCAGTTTCGTCATCGCCACTCACAACCGTGGCCCGACCCTCATCGACTGCCTCCACCGCATCCTCTCCAACGGCCTCCCGCGATCCCAATTCGAAATCCTCGTCGTCGACAACGCCTCCATCGACGGCACCCCTGACCTCGTCGCCCAAAACATCCCCGAAGCCACCCTCATCTGCCTCCCCCAAAACCGCGGTCCAGTCGCCAAAAATATCGCCATCCGCCAATCCCGCGGCGAATTTATCGTCCTCCTCGACGACGACGCTTTCCCCCACCCCGGCGCCGTTCCGCAAATGATCCGCCATTTCCGTGATGACAACCAGCTCACCGCCGCCGTCTTCGACGTCACGCTTCCCGACGGTACCAAGGAAAGCTCCGCTTATCCGGACATTTTCATCGGCGCCGGCACAGGCATCCGCAAATCCGTCCTCAACCAGATCGGGGGGGGCGGCCTGTTTCCCGCCGACTTCTTCATGCAGGCCGAAGAATACGATCTCTCCTTCCGCATCCTCGCCGCCGGGGGCTCTATCCAGCGCTTCTGGGATCTCCCACTCACTCATCTCAAATCCCCCGGCGCCCGCATCAGCCAACGCACCACCCGTCTCGATGTCCGCAACAATCTCTATCTCCTGGCCAAATACATTCCCGAACCGCTCTGTCATCAACTCGCCGCCGACTGGCTTGCCCGTTACTTCATGATGGCTCTGCAACGTGATTCGCAACAGTCGTCGCATCCGTTTCTCGGAACGCATAAACAATGCTTCATGAAAGGCGCCGCTCAGGGCCTCGCCGAATGGTCCGCCAGACGCGCCGGTGGCAAGCATCTGCTCCCCGCCGATATCATCGAACGTATCTTCAAGTTCGACAAAATCAAATCCCGCATGGCACGCGTCGTGGATCGTATCGGTGGGGGGGGAAAGGGGGGGGGGCGTCGTGTGATTTTCGCAGACTTCGGCAAAAATATGCTGGCCTACTATCTCGCCGCGAAAGAACTCGATCTCGACATTCTCGCCATCGCCGACGACCATCTCGCCGCCCCCTCCCGCGATTATCGCGGCATCCCCATCCTCTCCTGTTCTCACACGCCTTGGAGCGACGCTGACTTGGTCATCATCAGCAATCTTTCCCCCGTCCACGCCCCCCGCCGCGCCGCAGCGCTCAAGCGAACTTACCCCATCCCGGTCATCGCTCTTTTTTCACGACAGGATCCGCTCCTTCAAGCGGTTCCGCATGCCCGTTCCCCTCATGCACTCTTCTCCCCTTGAACTGCTTCATCGTTTCCGCCACCAGCTTCGGCAAATTCAATCGCGTCAGCACCACCACCGCAATCTCCGTGAACAACTGGTGCAACATGCTCCTCTGTCCGCGACTGCTGCCGTTTGCTTTTTGATCCTGTGCCTTGTCCATATCCGGCATAAAGCTCGTCGCCTTGGGAAACACTTTCCGCATCAGTATCCGAAACCCTCTTCCCATTTTCGCCACCAGAGCTCGCTGTCCCCCGCGTCGCCCCCCCAGTCGCGGCGCCAGGATCAACCCCGCCAGCACCGCGACCCCCAGCGATATTGCCATATGTTTCCGAATCGCGCGATCCGCCGACGTCGCCCGCCGAACCTCACGCTTCGTCCGCAGATAAGTGGCATGCAGATGCTTCAATTCCGCCCGCCGCCGCTCCTCCAGCAGTTTCAACTCCTCCTTCATTTTCATGAGCGTTTCCTCCCCCGAATCGTCCGCATCCCGCCCACGAGCAGCGCCACCGCCGTCACGATATGCCCTCCCGCATAAATCAGAAACGTTCCCCACGCCGGCACCCCCGCCACATCCGTCAGCAGCCGAAACACGCCAACATATAAAAAAATGACTCCCATCAGTCCCAGCCCAACCGCTCCCACCGCCATCCCCGCATAGATCGCCACCCGCACCACCGTCATCTTGGCGCGGAGCAACACAATTTGGTAATGCACATCCATCAGCCGAGTAGTGCTCGCCAGCATCCGCCGCACTCCACCCCCCCCCCTCCCTCGCGGCCTCCTCGCCCGTCGCCCCTGCGCCTCCGCCGGTATTTCATCCGTCCGAGCCGCCTCCATTGCATACCTTCCTTCTTGAACTGTCATATAGCCCCGGCTTTAGCCGGAATCCGCTCTCCTCTCAAAGGCTATCCCGGCCAAGGCCGGGGCTATATGAAAAAAGCTTATCTCCGCTTCAAAATCAACCCCGCAACAAACCCAATGCCAGCCGCGATCGCCAGCGCCTGATATGGATTCCGCTCAATCGACTCCACTACGCACGCCTTGACGGAACACATCAGTTCCTTCATCCCTTCTTTCTCCTCCACCTGTGTCGCCGCCACGTTCCCTTTTTCCTCCGACCGCGTTCCGTTCTCGATTTCACTCATGACGTTCTCCTTATTTTGGTGGGTGCCCCTAGCCCCCGGCTCTGCCGGGGGGCGTACCAGTGATGATCATTTCTGGTTTGCCCCCCTGGCAGAGCCGGGGGCTGGAACTCCAAATGCAACTACGTTTCATTCTTCTCACAGGATTGACGTTTCGAGTTGCAAGGAGCACCGCGTGGTAACGCGGGGGTTTGTACTCGCATGCCCAACGACCTCCGCGTTGCCACGCGGTGCTCCCCCCCTTGTCACCCTGTCACCCCTGCACCTTGTCACCTTGTCCCCAGCGACAGAAAAAATGGCAGACTCGAGTTACAATGTAACAATACGTCACTCATTGCCGCATTGACTTCGAGGATTGCCGTGCCCACCTTTTACGTCTTGCAAGGTCCCGACAAAGGCCGCCGTTTCGATCTGCCAAGCGACGAGTCCATCTCCATCGGCCGGTCCAGCGAGCTCGTCCCCCTGACCGACCTGACCGTCTCCCGCCGCCACGCTCGCCTCGAAGCCACCAAAGACGGCTGGCTCATCGCTGAGGAAGGCTCCTCCAACGGCGTCTTCATCAACGGCATCCGCGTCAACAAATCCGCCAAAGTCAAAATCGGCGACCAAATCCGACTCGGTTCTACCCTCCTCGTCTTTGGCTCTCCCACCCAATCCGTCTTCGTCAACGCCTCCACCACCAACGTCGATCCCAAGGGCCTCGCCAAGTCCGGCGACTCCGCCATCATCAGCACCGTCCCCTCCTCCGACGATTCTGTCATTCTCGCCGCCCCCGAGCCCTCCGCCGCCGCCATGGCTCATTTCCGCGTCCTCCTCCAGGTCGCCTCCGCCCTCTCCGCCCTCTTCGACATCGACCAAATCCTCAATCGCGTCATGGACCTCGTCTTCGAGCACCTCCGCGCCGACCGCGGCTTCATCGCCCTCATCGAAGGCGAACATCCTAACAACGTCAACCCTCAAGTCGTCCGTTATCGCGACGACGACCACGTCACCAAGATCGCTGTCTCCCAAACCATCATCCAACACGTCGTCTCAAAAAACGAAGGAGTCCTCTCCTCCAACGCCATGACCGACCAGCGGTTCAGCAAAGGCAAATCCGTTCAGAACCTCGCCATTCGCTCGGCTATTTGCGTTCCCATCAAAGGAAGGGGGGGGGGCCGCGAAAAAATCCTCGGTGTCATCCACATCGACTCCCTCGTCGCCAACTTCTCCTACGCACAGGACCAACTCCGCCTCCTTACCGCCATTGGCCTCCAAACCGGCATGGCCATCGAAAACACACGCCTCTACATGGAAGGCCTCCAGCGCGAACGCCTCGTCGCCACCGGCGAAACCGTCGCCTCACTCTCACACTCCATCAAAAACATCCTCCAGGGCATCCGCGGCGGCGCCGACGTCGTCAAAATGGCGCTCCGCAAAAACTCACTCGACGAAGCTCGCACAGGCTGGAAAATGCTCGAACGCAACCTCGACAAAGTCCAGACCCTCACCATGAACATGCTCGCCTACTCCAAGCCCCGCCTCCCGACCCTCGAACTTGTGCACCTCCCGCACATTCTCAACGAATGCCTCGATCTCGTGCAAAACGCCGCCGCCGACAAAAAAATCATCATCCTCACCGAGATCAGTTCCACTCAGCCGCCCGTCCCCATTGACGCCGACGGCTTTCACCAGGTCGTCCTCAACCTCCTCTTCAACGCCATCGACGCCGTCGAACCCGCCCGTGGCGTCGTCACCCTCTCCTCCCAATACGACCCGCTCGCCCAACTCGCCGTCATCGAAGTCCAGGACAACGGCGTAGGCATCCCCGAACGCGACCTCCAAAACATCTTCCTCCCCTTCTTCTCCACCAAAGGCCAACGCGGCACCGGACTCGGTCTCGCCGTCACCAAAAAAATCATCGAAGAGCACGGCGGCGCCATCGAAGTCCTCTCCAAAATCAACCAGGGCACCACCTTCCGCCTACGTCTCTCCGTCTCCGCCACACCCGCTACCTCCGACCAAACCCTCGCAAGCCACTAATGAAAAGTTAAAAGAATAAAAGTTAAAAGTTAAAAGGTGGAGAATGGGCATCCCCTTTCCTTTTAACTTTTAACTTTGTGACTTTTAACTTTCCCTCGTTTCCATCCACCTCCCCTTCCTCCCCCGTATTCCCCCCATGTACCTCAGCCATTACAACCTCAAGCACTTCCCTTTCCGCAACACGCCCGACCCCCACTTCTTTTTCGAAACGCCACGTCACAACGAAGCGCTCGCCAGTCTTGTTTACGCCGTCGAGCAGCGCCGCGGTTTCGTCCTCCTCTCCGGCGACATCGGCTCCGGCAAAACACTCCTCACACACATGCTCATCCGACGACTCGAAGACCACGCCCAGCTCGCTCTCATTCGCAACACTCACCTCAACAGTTCGCAATTCGTCCGACTCCTCTGCGACGAATTTTCCATCAAGCTCCCCGACCCCCCACCCCATTCTCCCCACTCCAACAAAGCCGCCATGCTCATCGCCTTCAACCAGTTCCTCATTCATCAACTCGCCGAGGACCGCCTCGTCGTCGTCATCATTGACGAAGCTCAGAACCTTTCCGACAAGGTCCTCGAAGAACTTCGCATGCTTTCCAACCTCGAAACCTCTTGCGAAAAACTGATCCAGATCGTCCTCGTCGGCCAGCCCGAGCTTCGCGACAAAGTCTCCCAACCGCACCTCGAACAGCTTCGCCAACGGATCGCTCTGACCTACCACCTCGCTCCGCTGACGCTCAACGAAGTCGCCGACTACATCCTGCACCGCCTCCAAATCGCCTCCGCGGAAGGTGGGGGAAAAGCCCTTTTTACCCCGGAAGCCATCGCCCGCATCGCTCATTTCTCCCGCGGCACCCCCCGCATCATCAACGGCCTTTGCGACAACGCGCTCCTCTTCGCCTTCTCCGCCGGCACCACCCTCATCGACGAACCCCTCATCGACCGCGTCCTCAAGCACTCGCTCCACCTCACCGCCCAGCCACGGATAGGAGGAGGCCGCAACTCAATGGTTTTCACAAAGAACACGGTGACACGGTGACAGGGAGATGGGGAGACAGGGAGCACCGCGTGGTAACGCGCGGTGGTTTGCTCTCGCACTTCCAACCACCACCGCGTTGCCACGCCGTGTTCCCCCTCTCCCCCTCTCCCGGTCTCCTTGTCACCCCGGATGCATGACGTTTTATGCGGGTGGCCAAACGCAGAGCCGTTGGCGAGAGAACAAGGTTCTGAGCATCACGAGTTTCCTCACCCTGTCACTTTGTCACCTTGTCACGGATCAGCAGGCGGTGGCAAATTTCGGCGGACGGAAGGATATCAGCCAGCGACGGGCGAGGAGCACGCTTCGCTAAAAGAGCGTTGATGAATTCGGTGGTTTCCGCATATTCGCCGCGAGTGATGAAGGCGGGGTCGGTGGATGTCGTGGTTTCTTCGTGGACCAGTTCTCTGTTCTTCCAGCATTGGAGCGAGGATTGGCCGTTTTGCTGAGTGACGAGCTTGGCGCGGAAATTATCGCCGAGGAAGTCGTAGGTTTCTTCGGCGATGCCGGTGGAGGTTTGGATTTCGAAGGAGCCTTGGGCGCCGGACTTGAATTGCAACGAGGCGGCGTACCAGACGATGGAAAATTGATTTTCGACTTTTGATTTTTGATTTTCGATTTCTCCCCTTCTGGCTTCTGGCTTCTGGCTTCTGGCTTCTCCCCCGGAGGTGCGGAGCGAGAGGTCTTCGATGTCGCCGGCGACGTGGCGAATGGCGTCGACAAGATGGACGCCGGTTTCCCAGACGAACCCGGGTTCGGTGCGGTTGTAGCGGAGCATGTTGGCGCGGAGAAAGCGGAGCTTCCCCTGTTGGCTGACCCATTCTTTCGCCTTATTCAGCGGCGGCAGGAAACGGCGGTTAACGGAAACCATGTGCGGCGTGCCGGTCCTGCCGGCAACTTCGACGAGGCGACGAGCCTCGGTGATGTTGGCGCCGATGGGCTTTTCGACAACGCACGGAATGCCTTTGCTGAGGAACTCTTCGCTCACCGACGCGATCAGCGGTACAGGCATCACGAGGACGACTGCATCGGGTTTTTCCTGGGCGAGCATCTGGCGGTAATCGGCGTAGGCTTTTTTGAAGCCGAAGTCGTTGCAGAGGGCTCGAGCGCGTGCAATGTTGAGATCGACGGCCGCGACGAGTTGGACATCGTTTGGACGCTCCCTGGCGATTTTGCCCAGAGGGGGGGCGTGGAAGAGACTCGCGTGTTCGCCGCAGCCGATGAGCGCAAGTTGAAGCATGGCGACTCCTTGAAGTGAAGGGGGCAATTGTAATGAGAAGGGGGACGGGGGGACAAGGGGACGGGGAGAACGCCGCAGCAGTTTCGGGATGATGGTGCAGATGGACGGTTCGCATCATGACTGGTTTGAAGGCCGTGCCAAGACCGGCGAAACAGCCCGCCAGCAAACCGCTGCTCTTCAATCCCCCCTGGCGACCGCCACCCCATCATCCCTGGCGTCGTGGCCTGTCCGGCGGCTTGGCCGCGTCTGCTCCGCTACGGTCGTCCTCGCTTCGCTGTGCCTCCCTCCGCTCCGCAGACGCGGCCAAGCCCCCGCAGGAGTCAGGGCAATTGCATTCTCCCAAGTTTAGTATGGAGGGCGATTGCTTCATGGCGTGTTCCAAAGGTCACGGACACATCGAGACGCGGACCTGCTGGTGTACGCCGGAGATCACCGAACTCCGGGATAGCGGGCACTGGCCGGGACTGGCAAACGCCATCGCCGGCGATGGCCCAATCACCAAGGGCGGCAAGACCACCGGGGAACGCCGCAATCTTATCAGCTCTCTGCCCGGCGATGACGCTCCGTCTCTGGCCTGTGCGATCCGCGGTCATTGGGGCGTCGAGAATCCGCTGCACTGGAGTTTGGATGTGACTTTCGGGGAAGATGCCAGTCGCGTGCGTGTGGGCCACGCCGCCGAGAACCTTTCTCGTTTAAGACGGATAGCGTTGAACATGCTCCAACGCGAGACTTCGCGAAAAATCTCCTTCCGCGTCAAACGCTTACACGCAGGCTGGCACCACGATTACCTCCTGCACATCCTGCAACAC
>Ga0123357_10014135_pt1 | contig 10405 bp, 3 predicted proteins | sample TergutEmb28metaG_FD_89873 | JGI IMG/M metagenome (GOLD analysis project Ga0123357, IMG submission 89873) | Embiratermes neotenicus P4 segment gut microbial communities from Petit-Saut dam, French Guiana - Emb289 P4 | ecosystem: Host-associated > Arthropoda: Insects > Digestive system > Gut ...
GATCGAAACATGTCGGAGTGTTTTAAAGTGTTTTAAAAGTGTTTTATGTGAAATTATATGTGCATTCGTTGGTTGATAAATTGAAGTGATTCTATGAAAATGCACGGTGCTACAATAAGATTTGGTGCTACAAGACATATTTGAACATGTTTTGTATATAAATTTACATGACAAGTATAGTTTAGTTACTCAGTAGTTTAATACAGTGTTACAAAAAGAACATTTTTGGACCCTGAAGATTACTGTCTTCTGAAATGTAATGCTCTGCCAACATTTGAAAGGCACCTGCTGTGCCCACTGTCAAGATGGATGAAATCCCACTGTTTGAATGTATTGTCTTTTCTTTGGTTTAAACATTTTTTAACTTCATATTAATTCTGTACCCTTACGTTCCTTTATACACAAATAGATGACCTGAATTAAACATCCACACACACACACACATATATTTTGCTCCAGATCATTGTACTACCAATCATCAATGCAACCATCAACCATCAAAATGTACCATGTCCCATTGTATGGCAAACCATAAACCATCAAATAATACCATGTAATATTGTACAGCAAACCCTTATTTTCACAGGGTTACATTCCCAAAATCCCATGAACAGTGAAAATACGATGCACAAAGTTTAGTCCTTATGGGAAAAACTGGATTAGGGTAACCAGAGACAAGTGAAAATTGTAAAATTTTATTTCATAATTAACAAGCATGAAAATATTTATGTTGGTGTGCACTGAAATGACATCAGTGTTCCTGGCTGAAAGTTTTCAGGGTGATGGAAGGATGTAATACAGCATGGTGGAGGCAGAGACCAAAGATTTAAAGAACAGGTGATCTTCATTTGCATCGCTGTCTTCTGCAAGTCCTCACACACTGTATATTGTGCCAAGACAGCCTTCATTTCCATCTTCTAGCCACATACATAAGCCTTTTTTTTTTATCTTTTTGAGAAAGGAGTCATGATGACTTATACTAGAAAATTTCGTTAGTGGAGCACTGGCCTTAATGTTTCACTTTGTCGTGTCTTCATTTCTCGCAGTTGTTTTACACTGTAATGCTGTCTGACTACAGCAATGCTCATTCCCCTCTCCCATCAGCATGTATATCACACTTTGCAGACATCGTTAAAACAAGAAAGTTAAAGTTAGTTCTGAATTTATGAAAAGTATGGAGCAGGTACATTGCATATCACAACATATAGGTACCTAGTGAGTCAGACAGGGGAGCAGATGCAACCTCTTGTGTATTACTCCATACACTTACGCCAGTGCCATGGGAAATAATCAAGGGTCCTACATTGCCTGTATAACAGATGCCAAAACAGTTCTTCCACCTAAATAAACCCTTAATTTGGAAACCCCCAGAAAAGGAAGGAACTGCTATATTGCACTTTCATGGCTTTATACATACACTGATATAGACTTAAATTTTCAATCAATAACTACTCCTGGTCTACAGTCACCTCTGGAAAATTACCTTTCTTGTTTACTTAATTCAGTGTTATGACAAGATGCTTTATCTGTTTGGTAATTACAGTCTTGCTCCAAAAAGACTAACAACAGTGTAAGAATGCTCAGATTAGGGTCTTCTTGGATGTTATGCCATGTATATTGGTAGATATGGTCCTGTGAAATGCTGATATCTATCTACTGAACTACATACAGCAATACTCCAGATTAACATAACCTCCTTTTTCACAGCACTGAAAATTTCAATTCTCATGCAGCAGAAAAATAATAAAAATATAGGTTATGGAATGATGTATGAGGTGGGTATAAACAGTATATAAACAGGGGTGTGAAAGGAAGCAGTAGACTTAATTTTGAGGTGCTATCCCAACGGAAGTCTCTATAGGGACTGAGGAGAATCATGCAAACAAAATTACTGAACTAACACAGAGTAGGCACATGACTTATTAATCTTCTAACGTGTAAATTTTTATGCATCCTCATACCTTCACTCACCCTCACTTTAGAATGCAGAGTTATTCACTTCAAGGAGACTCCAAGTTAATAATTATAAATCACACAAGAATTTACCAGTGAAACCTAAACCTGATGATTATATATGTTGGTTGATGTATTCCAAAGCTGCTGTAGTGTAGGGTGTTCGGCAGAAGCAAATCTCACACTGTTCGTGACACAAAAAGAAACATTACCAACCAAAATGTTGCAATTCCTCCTGCCATGTTCACTGCAGCATTTGCAAGCATTAAGTGTCATGTAATATCTGTCTCCAGATGTGAAGTCAATTTCAAACATCTTATACAACCTAATAATTACTACATCTGCTCACAAAGTTTCATTGTGTTGTTATTATACATATTGTGCATCATGTTTAATAACACTATTTATTAAAACCAACTTTTATACACTATATAGAGTATATTAAATCACATGCTAATTTTTACAACAATGCATTTCAGCATGCATTGATGCTATCTTCAGTTCAGTCTTACAGTAGGTTCTTCTTAGCACATCCTAATGGTGACTTCACACAAGCACCTTTGGCACGACTAAAATCACTTGATATCCATCTGTTATATGAACATACTGTAAAAATTCACAGATGCACTTTTTTTAAACACCACAAAGTTTTTCAGTCATACGTGTAGGTGTCTAGTAAGATGGTTATAACTTAAAACACACAAAATCACTTAATAACATGGATGCTGTGATTATGAACAGGCATATTTGGATAGCGGAGTGCGATGGCATCTGTTTCACTAATATCTTGTATTCATTTTTTAAGACTATGTCATTCCCGAGTTGGGTGAAGTCAGCAATTTGTACTGTTATTACATTGTGTGTGTGTGTGTGTGTCTGGTGTATCAGCCCAAGTCACACCAGATACATATTACAGCATGGTTATCAGCACAGCCAAGTCACACAAACTCAGGTCATAGTACCAAATGCAAAACAAAAATGTAATTAGATGTTAGATTTTTAAGTTTAATTTTAGTGGCAGACATTCAGTTTAAGGCTGTCAAAACAAATTTCCAACACAAACTGTATTCCAGCACAGCTAGCCTTTCATATTATGACAAAGAATAGGCTGTATGCTCACGCGCACACACACATTTCATAGATACAATATCCGTTCAATGATGGTTGAATATGAAACATGTTAACATAATATTGGTTAGAGTTACACAACTTCATCATAAGATACAAATTAAATATCCACAGGTTTCACAAGGTACAGTCACAATGACTAACAACAGAAATACAATGTGTTGACTATTAAATATGAAATATAATAATTATTCAGAGTTATGAAAGAAATAGTGCTACAAGTCATTCAATACAATATATGATTCACTTGTTAAAAGGACTAGACAAACATCCTCATCATTTGATACTAACTCTTCTATAGAATAAAATGCATGCATAACAAGATACTTTCTTAATGCAGACTTAAAAATTCATTTATCATTTTGAAGTTTCAATATACTTGCAGGTAAACTATAAATATCTTGATAGAGGAATAAGTAGCACCTGTTTGAATGGAAGAATATTTCAATAAAGGTATTTGTAATTGATTTTAATGCCTCATGTTTATACAGCATGTTGAGGAGTTAGCCTGAAAGTTATCTGGATTGTTAACAACAAACATCATCAATATACAAAAAATATGCAAACTTGGAACCATTAATTTGTCAAGTTTCTTAAACCAATTTCTGCATTAGCTCATTGGACCTATTCCCAACATAATTCTAATTATCCTCTTCTGAATCAAGAAAACCTTATGCATAGTACTTGCAGTGCCCCAAAATATTGTACCATATTTTATCAATGTGTGAAAGTGACCAAAATATAAGATCCTCAGTGTATCAGTGTTCAGAATATGAGATAATCTTCTCAATTTAAACATACAGTACTGACCTTATTTACTGAAAAGTTTATATGAGACTTCCATGTGAGGTGGTTATCCAATTGTAAACCTAGAAATGTTTGTCTGTTTCAAAAAGAATTTGAACAGCATGTTAAATTTAATGGGTGGTAGGACTTCAGTTGGTGCAAATTGTACTGTACTTATTTTATCTTCATTTAATAGTAACTGTATTCTCCTTAATGCCCAGATGTGACATAACAAATATTTGAGTAACACATTACAAGCTTGCAAGGTGGCATCACAGAGAGTTATGGGAAGGCGGTTTACTTTGATAAGCTGCCTGCATAAACATGATTACTTTGCTCTGAAACTGTCACATACGTTACGTTCAGCATCTTTGTTGGCAACCCTAATACAATACCATTACAACCAATGTAAATTCTAGGTTGTAAATGTGTATAATAGGTAACCTCAAGATGGGCACAAATAAACGCAACATTGTTTACGTATGAAAAACGTGGCACTGCCCTTACCTGTCTCTTGTATAATTAAATTCAGTTACCTGATATATCAACAACATCGATTGTCTTTGCTTGTGGAAATCGGTGGTTCAGAATATCTCTCACTTTCTTCTCTGTATTGTTACCAGACGCTGCTTGAGTTCCATTCCAAAGTCGAGATAGGAGCTATAAGTTATAAAAATTACATTTATTGCACTTGTAAGAAAATGGGTAATATTTCACCTGTCAAATATGTATTCTAACCGAAAATTGCCGTGAACTTGCTGCAGTTTTTGGTATGATACTCATGATCTCCTTACGATGTTACGTAAGTTTTAAAATTAGCGCATAGGTGCAGTCATTTTGTCATATCCCTTTAAATTTGAGATATCGCGGCGTTACTAACTCTTACTAACGCATTGAGCCACGGTGATAGGCACTAATCGAATGATCTCACGGATAATATATTGCACAGATGAACTCGTAAGGTAAGTGAAACAATGTCGGAATCTGATCCATGCGTTTGTTGCAACGGCGCCATTTCACATGTATCGTCGTCTGCTGTATCATATGACGTCAAAATTCTGGCCATGTTGCAGTGATGGCTGGTGGTAGCGGTGGAGGTGAACTGATTCGAGTATAAAGTTAGAATGAAGAATTACACGAGTATTTAGTTAATTAATTGATGGAGTAGGAAGTATCGTTTGTGACTTCCGATATTAAGTGTCAGATGAAAATGAGTAAAATATGAACAGTTCTGTTCTGCTATAGAAGAAGACGACAGGCTAGTTGCATACGCCCCCAGTATTATAATTTTTTTTTTTTTTGAAGAGAATATATTTCTCGTAGTACATTCGGTTAGCGAGTGTGTTTTGAGCAATACAAGTCTTTTGCGTCCACCATGAAAGCACGATGACTGTGGTTGTGAAAGTGGTCAGCGTAGGGTCGTCTGTTGGCGGAATGTTAAATAAGTCACAACGTCTCTTGTTGGGCCTCTTTGTTCTTCTGCTAGTTGATGTTATATGGGTTTCTTCTTCGGAACTGACGAAGGTAAGAAGAACTAAAGAACACACATTACTCATAAGGGTGCTTCAATGCAATATTTCCTTCTCCGGTATTGATAATTTAGCTTAACACGTTTCACAACTGCATGTCATTTTAAGAACTCATAAGACATGAGGTTGTGCATGATTGAAAGATACTAGGTTTTACTGTACTGTAGTGTTACAACATAGCGACTGGAGTATTTCTGGGTGTCAACTTTTAATGTAATGAAATGTGCGTATGCGTTCTGTCCCCATTTTAACCATACAAACTATCTGCTACACAATTTTTGCACAGGTATAATTTTACAGTATCTAGATTGCTTTTAAGGCCACTGTAGGCATACATTATTGTGTCTATGTTCATTCATGTCCATATGTTACCTCATATACATACATACATGTATGCATACATATATGTGCATTTCATTAATCCACCACGGCTATTGGATATGAAACAAGTCTTTTAACACCGTACATGATCAATATAAGTTAATATTTTACAATTAAAAAATCATAATTGTGCTCATATTAAAACAAATTTAAAATAGCTAAAATAATAAATAAAATTGTTATGTAAATCTCTTTGAGTCATCATCATTCCTTATCTTACATCACTGCTTCTTATTTGTTACTAGTTCAGCAGGAGATATCAGTAATGCATTAAATGTATATATATATTTATACCAGCATAATAGATACCATTCTGATAAGATGTCAAGTTAGCCACTGGTCTGTGGAGCTGTAATCTGATTCTTATACTTATATTGTGAATTGCAGAATTAAAGGTGAAATGTGCCAGACTGTTTGGCAAAAAATGTTATCAAATATAGTATGTATTGAGATGGAAGAGTTAGTATTTCTAATATTTGGAATAAAGTTTTACAGAAGTTCTTGATTTAGAACCTGTCATGATTTTTATGGTTTTATTTTGCAATTGCACTCCCACAATACATTTTGTACAAATTTAGGGATTTTCATGAAAATTGATATGGACATACAATAAGTACATTGGAGAGTACCCCACCTCCATACTTTTAATTTAGTGTCACTGATAATTCTTTCCTGGTGGAAATTGAATTTCAGAGCCGGAAGTAACACTAATGCCATGGAAAATTTGTGTTGTAAAAGGTCTTAAAAAACAAGAAAGTCATGTTAAAGATGAGCTTCTAATTTTCCTCGATATGACACCTTGTTGTTTGGTAGAGGGGTGCAAATTTTTTGGATGAACCTGCTGCTTACATCTTAATGGTGTCAAAATCTATAACCATCTTCCACCAACCCTTAAACAACTATCATATGATATTCCTAAATTTAAAGCGGCCTTAAAGAGATTTCTTTTTACAAAATATTTTTACACATTGGAGGAGTATTATAGCTGGAAATAAGGATCTTGGTTCTTATTATTATATTTTAACAATACTATAAATTGTTGTATTGCTATTTAATTATTGTTTAATTCAAATCATTTATGATTATACATATGTGTTATCATATACATTGTATGTGTTGAAGACTAGTTACACTTTCAGCATTGGTCCCTTAGGCCATGTAAGGATTGATGAATTGTGGTGGTTTGACTGATAATAATTAACCTGAACAGCATGCTTTGCTATTAAAACTGTTATAACACTATTGTCAAGAGAAGATTTAAGGATATTATATTTCTCTTGTGTGCATTCAATCATGACTTATGGCATAATATACTACGTACATGTGAGGGAAGAGACTGTGCTTTTACTTCTTGTGTTTTGTAGGAGTTACTATAAAATGTACTTTATTATATAATTATTTTATATCTATATTACATTAGCATTATGACAAACTCTGTATCCTATAGGTTGGTTGACCTTGTATGGATTGACAGAATGCATAATAAATGAATGGTAGATCCAAACATTGGTGCCCATCTATGAAACTGCATGGCTTCACATCCCAAAAGACTGTAATTTTGCCTCTCACTGCTGTGGCAGCCTTGAGTATCACATTTATTAGCAACAGTTTCTAGAATGAAAGTGTGATTGTTATATGGAATCTTCATTTAGCCCTGCTTCAAGTGGCAGTTACTAATGAATAGTGAAATTAGAAAAGCAAAACTGTTTATGGATGTAATTTGTAAATTTGTATGTAATACCTCAATTATATTACACTGTTATATGACACATTATATGCACATTGAAACTTACAAATTTGATGAAGGAATGCATTTAAACATCAGGCCTAACATCTCTTATGCAGAGAGAATCTGCTCTAGATCATTGCATAATATATATCTTAATTCTTGATAAGGAGGAATTAAAAGGAAAGTTGGTACTGTTAATTGTTTAAAATACTGTTTGTATACATTGTAGTCTTCAAGTTTTAGGGTATGCCATGGAAAGGGAAGAGAGTTGGTCTGCTATTATCCCATTGAAAAGGTCTTCAAATTGCACTGTGCGCATCCATCAAGCTACATTCAAAAGCCAACATGCCCCTCCTGTAACAATGTTATCTTGTTTTTACACTTTTTTTGTGTGTTTATGGACAAATAAAATGAATTATTTGACCAAAGAAGGATCCCATAAGAGTATAATGCAGCTACCTGGTAATGATATGACCAAATACTGGCACATTCTAACCATAAATTGAAAATACCATAGAAACTTGGTGTACCTCATTGGACAGTCTGTTCACCCATGTTCCAGAAACAGTATTCATTGCCATTGAGTTACTTCGTTGATGTGCCGAGCCAAAGTCACTGTAGTTGGTGTCTAGTAATTCTAATAGACTTACAAGCACGATGTATTAATACATCTTTATTTAAACACTTAATTCCTTTTTTAGTTTATAAAATTTGAATTTTGCTGCATTATTTTTGTATTTTGTTTCCAGTATCTATATCACAATGAAGATTATGAGAAACCTTTCTTCAGCACATATGTAAAGACGTCCATGTTTACTCTGTATCTACTGGGGTTGTGTTTTTGGCCACCTTGGCGAGATCAGTGTAGTAAACCTGCCACATACATGGTATGTTCATCCTGTTACAACAAAAAATGTATTTGTATGTGTGCTTTCATGCATCTCCCTTTTTTTTTTAACAAGCATGAATTTGCACATTAATTGGACCAGGAATATGTCTGTATTAATTCAATTGTTTGCATGTAATACAGATTGTTACTTTATCTGACCTATGTTGTTGGTTACTGCACAGTCTGTTTCATATGACATTAAGCATTGTAGCACTGGTGCTATTTAAATTGTCTGTAAGTTGGAGTCCTTGCCTTGTATATTAATGTTCTGTTGTTGATGTTGTTACTCACGGGGTTTACTGAAGGTGCTGGAAATCTTTCATTTTATTGCTAGTACCCATAAGTTCATTTAGTGTATTTAAAGAAAGTGGTGAAAATGTTTTCCTTTGTCTTGCAGACATGCATCTGGCTTATTAAATATATTCTTCTTTTTATGTCATAGTTTTGTTTGTGAAACTGAAGACACTGAATGTTTCCATTCAGACCATTTTGTGCAAGGATTATTACTACACACTTTGCCCTTTTAATGTGTCACCCAAGTAACATTTCATTGCAGGGGTTCAGATCTGGCAAAGGGAGAGGCTGCATTTGTGTGCTTGTGAGATAGGTGGTGAGAAAGTGGTGTAAGAATATGTGTAACATATGGGTGTGAATGTATAGTTTTACAAAAAGAATAGGCCAGCAATGCTTGTTGCACTCATAGCATACCATGTACCAATCAGAATGTCAAGTAATGGCACCGCAGATTAATACAGGATTTTCTGCAGACTAGTACCTGCTATTTTGGAAGTACACATACCTGCTGAGATGAAGCCAGGTGTCGCTGCTAAATGAAATGTGTGGGGGTCTATTTTGTGTGGATTTGTGGCTTTTGTTGTAGGACTGTTTTTTTAGCATATATGTATGTTATACAGAATCATGCGGTGTATTTGACAGAGGACTAACTGCATGATTGGAAACATGTAACAACTGTGCAGCAGAATGAGTGTAGGTGGCTTGGTGATTTAGCCAGGTTTCCTGCAGTAAGGTAGCTGACAGGAATGTACTAGCAATATGGGTCAGATACTACAAAGGCCACTATATGGCAGAATACATAATGTATTTATATGGAGCTGACTTGTGAGAGTAAGTTAGCATTATATGAAGAAAATGTGATGGAGTCATAATTGAAACCAATCAAGTATAAATGTTTAAAATTTGATTTGTATTGTTATTGTCAAAGGCAGTGTGTGTACCCACATTTGGATGTATTTGGAAACTTACATTCATACAAGTTTGCAGGAGTGAGAGGAACCTGCCAATGGGAAACTAAACTGTTTTGTTGTTGAAAGTAGCCCCCTTTGTATTAAGTAATGTTCTTGACATTTATGGGGTATGAAATTGCGGGTTAATTGTTGTTTCAAGGGAGGTATTAAATGAAGAGTATACCAGGACGGCATAATTAGTAGCAAAGAATTAACACTTATAGATGAATGCTGAATATTGTATAACGCTTACTGTTCAAGGGTCTATACATATTGGAAAGATAAGCCAGAGTGATGTAGGTTTCCATTTAACCTTCAATATCATATCGTACTAGAACCATTGTAGACTAATAAACACTGTATTGATATTGGTTGAAGATGAAATTTTGTTTTTCCTTGGGAGTATGATTCTACAGAGAGGTCCAGTTATCATGTGCTTGGTTTAGGAAAATATAATCTCTTCAGGCATGGGTCTGTTTGCTGATAGAGTAGCCTCAGATTGTCTCAGTGCACTTGTGAAATTTATACATTTGAACAAAGGATGAACATTGTCAATACGTTTGTAAAGTGTGTGTCATGAACAAGTATATTTGATTTTTTTTTTTTTAATCCAATGCCCCACATGTCCTTATGGACTTCGTGGTCCTCCCTCCCGTGCATGGCAGGAGTGTAACCGACTTCTGAGGTTGGGAGGCCCATGAGGCGCGGTTACGTTGTCCCAGTGATGTGAGTGGTGATATAGGAGGATGTAGTGCCAGGAGGGCCC
>Ga0123357_10014136_pt1 | contig 10405 bp, 13 predicted proteins | sample TergutEmb28metaG_FD_89873 | JGI IMG/M metagenome (GOLD analysis project Ga0123357, IMG submission 89873) | Embiratermes neotenicus P4 segment gut microbial communities from Petit-Saut dam, French Guiana - Emb289 P4 | ecosystem: Host-associated > Arthropoda: Insects > Digestive system > Gut ...
CACAAGGTAGCCCGAAACATGTTGAGCAACTTATAAAGGAGAAATAAATATAATACTAAGTGACATCTAGTTGGTTTCTTATTCCACATTGAACTACGATGCACAGTCAACCACACATCAAATCCAGTCTCTTGTTGAACATTACTTCTTTATTGTTGTTGTCTTCAAACTTGTAGTATCTGTGGAACCCCTGTAAAGTGAAGTGTAGTTTTGAGTGTAAAAATGAAATAAAACTGTAAAATATTTACACTTTATAAAAAACAGAGTTTTATTATTGCTTTTTTTACACTGGAAATAAACAGAGTGCCAATTATGTACAGAGATGAGGAGGAAAATAAAAAAAATAATGAAAAATTATCAAAAATTGATTAATCAGTTTCATTAGAGGGAACCTGTGAAAGTAACCCACGTAACCAGACGCACAGTTTGTAGACCAGTGCTTCATTGAATTGCAAGTATAAACACTTACATAAAAGGGTTGCAGTTAACTTGGGGAAAATGTGTATGTCCGTCATCACTGTGTTCCAGAAGTTAAAATATAAGAGTCTTCTGAAAGAGTGTGAGTGAATGTGCAATTTGTTTCCAAAGGGTATCTGAGCAGGTGTCTTGAGCTTCCATTATTCGAGTGAGAGTGTTTCAGTAGGTGCCCCCTCTATGTATGAGAGCTGTCACTTCAGGAAGTCAAAATCTGATGAGAATCACTTGGCCTGTGAGCTGTGTATTGAGCTAAAAATTCAATTTGATACTGAATTTTATCCTAATCACCTGCCACAAACATTTTGCCAAGGGTGAAGAATATGAACAGAATAAGCTACAAAATGCTTGGAAAACCTGTAGACTTGTATACAGAAGTGTTTTTTTTTTTTTTGCAGTTGGTGTTCATTCTAGAGCAGTTACATGCTATAACATCAGTTCCTCCGGAGACACCTCATGAGAAATGGTTCCAGGAAAAGTTTGGTAAGTTTCATAGCAAGTTTCATAGCAGGATTTTATATCCAGTAAGAAGAGAAATGTTTCAGAAATTTTTGCTGGTACAGAATGCTTCTTGGGCAGTGGAGTTGCTTGGCTTATCAAGAAATATCCCATTGTTTGGGCAGGCTAAATTTTGCATGCACAGAGACAGACCATCAGAGTCCATCTTCAGCCAGCTCATTCCTGCTTATATATCCACAGTTCATTTCACATATATTTTGTAATATCATTTTCCTATCTACTAGATTTCATTTACCAGATTTTGTAATTACCCGAAGATGTCACAACAGAAATGTGGGTTGTGGGTTGCACATTTCCTACCCATGTCATCCTTCCTGACACGTTTTTCTGAAAATATTGATTGAAGAATTCTCATGTGAAGCTCATGATTGTGCATTTTTCTCTGTTTCCTTTCTTGTGTCTGTATTATCCTTGTGTCTGTCTTCTACATTATCATTCACAGTTACTTCTTAGTCAGACAAATGTTGTAACAAACTGATGGGCCAGTGATCTTCTTGAGAAGGTAATAATGGTTCAGCTAGTTGAGAATTTCCTCCCCTCGCGCGGGACATCAAGGTTTATTACCACATTTACAAGATAACACCAACACACATGCTTGCCCAGAGCCACATTAAAATAGTAGGGAACAGATTTTGTGCCCATGTATTTATCAGATGTTTTATGTGTATGGGTGAACAATTTATACCCGTATGTAAGGAGGAAAAATTTATGTTTCTGTGTAGAGTGAGCACGTGGATTGTACGTCTTTCAAGGGATGTGAAAATGTAATGTCATCCTCATCGTCCTCCTTTTTCTTCAGTATTTTTGCTTTCAGCAGGTATTTATTTGACCACTTCATTTTTTGCTCATGGATGACTTGTATTGGCTTACATGTAGAAATATGACTGTTTAATTTGATCAGATTTTGTTATAGTGTTAGTCAGCTTGTATCTTAGTTCATTCTGAGTTTAAATGTTAACATGCTTCATGGCTTCATTAGAGTGTTGATTGTAATGGATTATAAATAAAAGACTAAATTGTTGATACGTTTTATTAAACACAGTGCCATGAAGAAATATTGGGAAATGGAGGTATAGGTTCACACAATCTTAACTTTGGCACTAATTGATGGTCTTAAAAACAAATGAGGGGGGGGCCCGAATATTTTCTGCAATTCGAATCTTCCACTCGAATGAGACGTAGTTCAGGGTTCTGCCACTAGGTACTGCGAGCTTACAATATTCTGAACTATTCTGCCAAGTGATGTTGTGCTGCATGTTTTGTGTCATTTTTTCCTGGTGTTTTTTATAAGGGTTTGCAAGTATGTTTGGTGATTTTTTTTAAACTGGAATGGCTGAACTTAAAGAATGAGTCTTTGGGAAATTTTGTTTCCCTTTGGGTAAAACTGCAGCTGAAACCATCACAGTGCTCAAGGAAGCTTTGAAGGATGAGACCACGGGTAAAACACAAGTGTGCATTTGGTGTCATTGTTTCAAAAGAGGTAAAATGTCAAGTGAAGACCACCTGCATTCTGTCCACCCTTTCATGAGCAGACCTGACAGAAATTTTGCAAACGTTTGCCAGACTGTCCTTGCAAATCGATTGTTGGACCATTGACAAAATTTCTGAAATAACAGGCTTGTCATGGAGTTCATGTTAACACATTTTAACATAAGATTTTGTTTTGAAACGGATTGCTGCAAAATTCATGCACCGTTTGCTCACGAGGGGGGGGATGTGGTATTTTAACTGTGATTTGCAGGAAGAGTTAAAAGTGACCCTCAGTTTCTCACAAAAGTTTTAACATGTGATGAGAGTTGGTGCTATGGCTACAGTCCTGAGTTAAAGCAGTAGACAAGTCAGTGAAAATCACCAAATTTGCCCAGACCAAACAAGCACTCCAAGTTCACTCAAGTATCAAGACAATGTTGATTTTTTTTTTTATGTTGATGGGATAGTGCTCAGTGAGTTTGTTCCTCCAGAAGAAACAGTGAATCAACAGATTTACTTGAATGTGTTGAAAAGATTGCATGAGAGCCTGTAACAAAAACATTCACGCAAATTTGCAGAATGGGGATTGGTTCTTGCACCAAAACAGTGCCCCTGCTCACACAGCCTTGAGTGTCCAGCAGTTTTTGGCTAATAACAAAATGGAGGTTGTGTCCCCCCCCCCCATACTCGCCGGACCTCACTTTGTGACTTTTTTATGTTCCCATGGATGAAACAGGGAGGCATTTTGCTGACGTTGCAGAGGTTCAACGAGAATTGCTAGTAGCTCGTGACAGCATTTGCGATGAAGATTTTAGACGATGTTTCCACCAGTGGGAGCAGTGCTGGGATCACTTCATCCAGTCACAGAGGGACTAATATGTAGGGGACTAAAGTTTCATACTTGTTCCAGTATTTTAAATAAATTTATTTAACAATTCCAGGAATTTTTGGGCCCCCCTCATATGATGAAAATTTTTTACTGTTGTATTTGTAGCTTATATTCATAGCAAAATAAATGTATGCAAATATTTGTGTAGGAGACTATATTGCTGATGCACTGAATAAGCTGAAGGCACCGTGGAATCCACGTCGTCCACAGGAATCGTGGCAGCCATTGAAACAGTTGCAGTCACGTCTACAGCAGCGGGCACAGAAGCGCGCTGCTTACACAATTCACATGGTGGATATAAGCCCAGCACTGGCTGGTCTGAAGGACTCTCTGATTGCCATGCCAGGTGTTGCTTCGAGATCTGGTACAATTATCACTGTGTCTGCTGTGGACAACAACATTGCCATATTGCCAACCAAAACTAAACCCAAGAAGCTGGTGTTCCATGGCTCTGATGGGCAACTGTGAGTCTATGTTTTTAGTACATTAAACCTCTTGGTATGAAAGTTCTGATGTAAATTTCTGTTCTTTAAATATACATAGTAATAGCAGAAATTCAAATGCTGGCTCTGTAGTATCTACTGTGCTTGTCTGATTGGGGCCTGTGTGCCTTTGTCATGTTCTGTAAAAGAGATGTCCCTTGAATGGCCCCTTTTATTGGTTTATCTTTGAGATATTCGGATTAATATTGTGGTAACACTGAAAGGGCTTTTGGAAAATTATTTTCTCTTTTGTCTAGCATGATGTAGGTGTTGAAGTGAGAGAATGGAGTGAGATGGTAAGTTCACTTCATTACCTGCCTTAGAGGCTGTGTTTCAGCAAAGGAATGCAGCAGGGAAGAGTGAGGCCTTAAAGTAAATTTTGGAATTAGAGAAATTATTGCTTCACTTACGCAGATTGACATGAAACTAAACTGCTTGTTTCTTCAGTAAATATGAATGTATTTATCATATCAGACACACAGTATAAAAAGACATAAAATGCGATGCACTGCACTAGTAATCTTGAAGGATGAAAATTGTGTGCAGGTGCCATTATAGCTGTATCCCTAGCAAACATGAATTTGTTGTTCTAACAGCAGTGCACGATTGTTTCTGTGTAAAGGGGCTGAAAACTGTAAGTATATAAAAACAGGGGTGCAGTTGTTAAAACTGGATATGAATGGAAAAACCTCTTTTTTGGTGAGGAAGGTTATGAGAAGGTGAAATTGTTTATAGGAATTGCTGTTGTTAGTGTTAAATCTTCAGAATTTATCAAAGGGGAAATTGGCAACGTTTTTAAAGCAGCTGTCATATTCACATGTATTTTGTAACAGGTCATTGTTCCTCTATCTTTACTTCTGTCACCTGTGCAGTACTGTTCATTTTTACCATACTGTATTACAGGTACACATACCTATTCAAAGGGCTGGAGGATCTTCATCTGGATGAACGTATCATGCAGTTCCTTAGTATTGCCAACACGATGATGCAGCGTAGCAGTCTGACTTCAGAGTCGATGTACAGAGCTCGTCATTATTCAGTGATACCTCTAGGCCCACGCAGTGGACTCATTAGTTGGGTAGATGGTGTCACACCTTTATTTGGGCTTTACAAGAGATGGCAGCAGCGAGAAACTGCGACTGTTTCCCTCCGTGGAAGCCATTCTTCAAGTCTTCAAGGAGGCAATGGTGAGTCACAGGGAAGTAAGATGATAATAGCAGCAAATAGAAAGAATCCAGTAATGGCATAACTGCTGTAGCTTTAACTATTGTTTGCGCTTAAAGGTTTTCTCTATTGTTTATCTGTACTTGTGTTTAAAGTGGATGGGAGAATTATATTCATTATTTCTTATGTTGTGAGTTTAAGGTTCTCGCAGCAGTGCTGATGAAGTTTCAGGTCTTCTGGGATGTTACACCATGTCATCTGCTTTGAAATGTTGGTAACTGTTTATCGTTCTGCGTGGTGTAACATCCTGGAACACCGGGATCTTCACCAGCATTTCTGGGAGAACCTCAAATCTTGTCTTTTATGCCTTTACAGAGAAGCTACTCATTGCTTTGCTTGGACTGCTTGAATCTGAAGATGAATGCACTGTGATTCTACAAAAGTTCAGTTAGTATTATTGCTGTGGAGTAACATGTCAGAAGACTTGAATCTTCATTTCTTAGGTTACTTATGCTATCCTTTCACAAGTGCACATTACGGCATGGGTTGTGAAGGTGATTAAGGAATATCATGGCTGGTTTTTATGTACTGAGACAACAGCTACCAAGAGAGATGATGAAAATTATGAAAAGCTTGTCACTTATGGTAGATGTTATCTGAGGTAAAACCTGAAGCCAGAATATCTACTTATGTGTGATGTTCTCTGGAAATAATACTGTAGTACATTTTAGGCCTGCAGGTTATGATGGTATGAAGATAATTAATTAACGGAATTGATGTCAGTGCTCATGTTTGTGGCCTGACCATGTTATCCTTGGTACCTATTGGGTAGGAGGTTTGGAGGGCCCTTTAGCTGGTCTTATGGTATGGCAAAGAGAAAATGATCATGCTGGGTATTAGATTCAGATACCACAGTTGTTCACTCTGTAGCCTAATTGCTGTGCTGACTGGGCTGTCCAAGCTACTTGTGAAGATAGGAACTGATATAATAATCATGGGACTGTGTTTATTGGTGGGCTATGTAATCATGTGAAGTTTCTTGATTGTCCAGTTGTTAACCAGAGTTACATGCACTATTCTGTAAAATATATATGTTATCCATGGTTATTGCTGTTGGAATCTGATTTTGCCATGCTTGTGATAAACTTCCAGATGTTATGTGTAGTCTTGGTAGAGAACATCCCATTGTGTTTGAGTATAATATTAAAATGAAATAAAATATATACTTCATCAAACACAACTATCTTATGCTTTATTAATTTAAATAATGGCGACTAGTTTCGGCCTATGCAGGCCATCATCAGGCCAAAATGTTTACAAAAACGTAAATGCCAGTGTATACAATGTATTGTTCGTCAATGTCATGGGATCCCATTTATAGTCGTATAGTTCTTTATAAGTAATGCCTGCTGTAGTTGTGTTGTCTACGGTAAGTTTAACATAAATATTGTACATATATTGTTAAAATATTAAAATTATTAGGCTGATTTAAGAGTATGATGGCCTGCATAGTCCAGAACTATTCATCATTATTTAAATTAATAAAGCATAAGATAGTTGTGTTTTCACAAAGTATATATTTTGTTTCATTTGAATGTTTTGTGTAGGCATGTTTCGTGAAGACAAATATAACATTATGAATAATGATTTTGAAGAGTGTTTCCTAATCTGCGATGTGTGCTGGCTTTAGACCTGTTAATTTATTGCTTAGTATGTTTGCTGTGAGGAAAGGAATTAGTTATGTAATGTTTCTGTTTCAGGCCCAGGGCAGGTCATGCGTCCATCAGAGCTGTTTTACAGTAAACTGACTCCTCTTCTAAAGGAAAGAGGTATTTCTAATCTCGACAGTCGCAAGGAGTGGCCACTTCCGATCCTTCGTCAAGTACTTACCGATCTTATGGATGAAACTCCAAAGGATCTGTTGGCAAAGTAAATTATATATGTGTAAATGATTTAACTCTTTTTTTAACTTTTGTATCAAAACATCATACAAGTCAGTTTTGTTTCTTCACTGCATTTGTACCAGATTGCAGGAGTGCTGGAAACTGCCTTTTGTGCTACACTGTGCACGCACGCTCCTGCTTTTATATTGCCGTACTGTTACCATGCAATTAATAGTTTATTATTTACTTCAGACAGACTACAGTAATGCAAGTGATGTTCAAATGTGTATGGTAAGCCTTCATGACCTAAATTTATATCACATCAGTGGCAAGTTTCTTGGTCTTCTAGGGAACTCTGGTGTCACAGCGTCAATGCAGGCAGTTGGTGGCAGACGACTCGGACATACTCGTATTCAGTTGCCGTCATGTCTATAATTGGCTATATCATTGGCCTTGGCGACCGACATCTGGACAACGTGTTGGTCGATTTGTTAACTGGAGAGGTATGCATTGTGACGTAACTATAAAGTGATTTTGATCTAAAATTTTGGAGGGAATAATTTACTTAATCTGTTACACATGTGCATAAAATTTGAAATGTTTGTCTTAATTTTGTATACAGTTTTTGGTCCTGATGGCAATGTGTATGATAATGATTCTTTTGGTGTAGAGATTTATCACATGTTTTTGTTTAAAATGCTCCTTGTTAGAATATGGATGGGGGTAATGACTTCTGAAGTTTATTAGCTTTCTTCATTCACTGCTGGCAGGTATGTAGAATAGGTCACAGTAAATTTTGTTACATAGTCTGACCAGCTCGCTGTTCTTTGCATAGTCATTTATAATTTGACATCATCATACATTGGCCATATCCACATGGCAGACAGAGTTGCGTGGTCTGAGCGTGTCAGAATGGATCTTTGAAAGATGTATTTTTGTGATGTGCTCTGGTTTGATATGATGCAGAAGGCATTCTTTAATTACTGGACTGCTCATGGTAGAGGGAACAACATTGCTGCTGGGTTTGACAGATAATGCTACATGTCTAGTATACTACTGTTACTCATTCCTGCTTGGTATGTTGTGATGATGTTTCGTAAATTGTTTGCAGGTGGTTCACATAGACTACAATGTCTGTTTTGAGAAGGGTAAGACACTGAGAGTGCCAGAGAAAGTTCCTTTCCGCATGACACCCAATATTCGCACTGCCCTTGGTGTTACAGGCGTGGAGGTGAGTGTAACTATGTTTAGTTTTTGTTGTTTTTCATTGGTGGTCTGTTTGCATTCCATCACTCTTCATGTTTGCATTTCTTACATCCATGGGCTTGATGGATCAACCACAGTTACAGTGCTGGACTTAGGCCTTTTAGGTCTTTATGACTATCTCACTGTGTTTTGAATGGTAACAATTTCTTTGTTGAAGTTCGTATTTTAGTAATGATTTGGTACTAAGTCAGTTTATCGTACCCAATATGCAAGGGGCATTTTTAAAGAAGATATCCACGAGTTTCTGTTACTTTTTCATGTTGTGCTGAGTAGGTAACAGTACTATGATATATGTAGAAAGAAAGGAAAAGAAGAATGTTAATGTTCATGTGCTGAAGTGGTCAAATACACTGGACACAGATGAACAGCATTATCATAAATCTGCACAAAACATTAGTGTTTGTTTGAGGTGTAAATATAAGGAGCAAATGAGCAGGAACTGTTGAATCAGTGGTTTAATTAGTTTATGACTATAATTTTACACACACATCTATGTAATTTATATCTTTAATTTCATGAAAGTCTCATTTAATTGGATATCTTTGCCAGCACTGGTTATGAACAAATGCATTTTCACATGGACTCTCACACAAAATACAGCTGAGAGACATAAGGGAGAAGGAAAGCGGGAAAGAAATTATGTCTCTTTGCATACTGACGTTATGAGAAGATTTGTTATAACGTTGGACTGCAGTCTGCATGGTTGTATTTTGTTTCCTTCTGTCTTTATTTTTTACTTTTTTTGTAGTATTAATTAATGTTTTACATTTAAGTGCATGGTTCTTGCAGATTGAGGTGATGTGTGATGGATCGACACTGGGATTAACTTCTTGTAAATGAAGTGTCAGGCATTTATACATAGAAACTTTTATTCTCCAGTGTTTATTATACTCTACATAATTGCAGTGTCGAGATTCATAAGTTTGCACAAAAAGTAATTTATATTTTTTCCATTTTTTAAGCAAGGTGTTAATATCTACATATTATTTACACTTGTATGATTTTATGTATGACTGATCCATTAAGTATGTCACAATACTACGTGAAAGCAGGACATTTATTATACTACTCACATTACAGTGCTAATTTTTCTTGTTATGTGTCCAGAAGCATGTGTAATGTAACTTTCAAGAACTAAAATGAGGTGAATTGGTCTGGATATTTTCCTTGCTGTGAATGTTCACACTGAGATGCAGATTAATTTGTTTGCAGTTTGTCTCCTTTGGGTAAGGTGGTGAGTGTGCCCACCTCATAACTAGTGTACAGTGTAGAAACATCATGTTTTGAAGGATGGTTCTTGTAACAGAGAGCTTCGATGTCCAGTGGTGCTATGTGAAGCCGCAGTTGTCTAGGTTACAGTAAATTGTTAGGCGTTGTTTATTTACCTTGTTTTTTAAGATGCCTACAGGTGTTTAGAAATGGGGTTTGATTATCTGTGACACATTTATTCATCAGCTGTTGTCTGATGTTCGCTGCTGTCCACATTTGTGCCAATTGTCCGAAACGAAATCTTATTTGCTGTGATGTATGATGGCATAGGAGGTACTCTGTTAGGTGAACTGCAGCGCAGGAGTCGTTTGATAGTTTGATGAAATTCAGGGTTCTTCCAAGCATAGATGATAGGATTCGCACATGAATTGACCATTGCCAATGAGAATGTTGCTTTGTAGCCAAGGACAATGTCACTGGTACATACCCCAGAGAGTATTGTGCATGTTACAATCATGTATGGCAGCCAGCATACAGAGAAACTGCCTAGTACCAGCAACACTACCTGTAAATGGTACACAGAATATTTGTTATGGTCTAGATATAAGTCCCAACAAAAGATACTGCATGGTGGTTGATAGCTGTACACCTCAGATACTGTTTGATGAATACTGACTCTGTTTGGAATGTGTGATTTGGAGGAAAACTGAAGTATGGTGCATCCATGCATTAAGGACATCCATTTCGAGAAATTTTGTTCTTACAGAAGTTATAGAAATGTGACCATATAATTCACAGTGTTGACCATAAATTTGCCCTTACAGAAAGTCTGGACAAGTACAGTGATACCTCGGCTAACGAAGATAATTTGTTCTGGAATCACATTCGTTAGCCGAAATCTTCGTTAGCCAAAACGTGATTTCCTATAGGTTTCTATAGAAAATCGTTTAATTCGTTCTGGATGCTGCCCACTATTTAAAGATAAGTTTTATAAAATAGTAAAAAGCACACTATAAAAGGGCAAAAACTCACCAAAGGCTAAGATGAAC
>Ga0123357_10014137_pt1 | contig 10405 bp, 7 predicted proteins | sample TergutEmb28metaG_FD_89873 | JGI IMG/M metagenome (GOLD analysis project Ga0123357, IMG submission 89873) | Embiratermes neotenicus P4 segment gut microbial communities from Petit-Saut dam, French Guiana - Emb289 P4 | ecosystem: Host-associated > Arthropoda: Insects > Digestive system > Gut ...
AAACCTGTATGGCATATACCATTGCTGTGTGTACAGTGAAAAACTCCTGATGATGGACAGAGAAACTGTCCGAAACATGTAGAATTTTATTCCAAAAATAAATTTGAGAAATTAGTGCATCTGGTTGGTTTTATTATAAGAATTCTCTATCAATTTTGTCCTATAGGGTCACTGCCCTAAATTACATATATTCCCCCTCTTATATTGCCGCATTCAGACCAGCCTCGTGGTCTAGTGGTCAGAGTCTCTGACTACTAATCATGAGGTCCCGGGTTCGATTCCCGGTTCTACCGTGGGAATTTTCCCCGAAGGGGAGGATTCCCACGGTGACCATGGTCTGGGTAGGTTAGTAGAAATTAGGTTTAAGGGCCCTCCTGGCACTACATCCTCCTAAATCACCACTCACATCATCGGGACAACGTAACCGCGCCTCATGGGCGTCCCAACCTGAGAAGTCGGTTACACTTCCGCCATGCCCAGGAGGGAAGGCCACGAAGTCCGTAAAGGACATGTGGGGCATTGGATAAAAAAAAATATTGCCGCATTCAAACTACACGCCCCCATCACCGTGTTCTTGGTTCAAATCGGGTTAAAATCAAATTACGAAACCCATCGCTGTTGAATTTTGTCCGCTCACTCATATAGTTTTTATTAAATCAAAGTTTGCAAAGCTACGGGTCTTTCTTACTTTATTTGGTTCATAATTAAACAATATTTGAGCTTCTTAGTTTCTTCTCTATGTATATTTAATGGCAAATAGAGTGAAGTTCTCCAGTTTTAATTCTGTAACACCCCTAACAAGTATAAGATATGTAGCCTGCGCTGACGCTGTAATTTGAAGTTAAGTAAAGGCACATTTTTGGGTTATATATTCACTAACAATGATTTGAAACTTCGGATCACAAATAAAAGTTCCACAAAATTTCGTGTTTAAAACATAGGCAGGTGGAGGACTGGAGGTAAGGCTCCACGCATTTTATGCTCATCATAGATAGGATTGGTCAGCCTCATGTCATGGAAACTAGCCTGCTTTAACCATTGAATAGGAGGCTGGATGGGCCTCACAGCCAATTTGGTCACTTTGCTACACTTCGTTTTCTTTTTAGACGAAATTATAGTGATAATCCACTTGCACAGAAGAAACCCAACACCTGCTCAAGGTCCAGTTAAACTGCACGGATATTACAGGCATGTAAAATTACATTTATGTATCACAGTCACACATCCCATGCGTCAAGTTTAAGTTTCAGGTCTAAATTATATTTGTTGGCGAACAGTATTTTTTTTTTTTTGCCTTTTGTTTTATGGTGTAATCACTGGCTGTCATGGCAAACACAGTATTTAGTTTCCAGTAATGACCTTACTTTTTTCATCCTAGTGTGTGAACTTGACATCGTCTTTTACAAATTACTATTCAGGCCGTTCAATCAATCTTGTGTAGGTTTTAGATCAGCAGAACAACATATCATGTGCTGTACCTTATTACCCTGCAGGTTATTATTACACTGCTGGTCTCCACTCTTATTACCTGCCAATCTTATCCCCTTGTTCACCAACAGCCACTCTTCTAGCTGTTTTCATAATCTTCTTGCCAACAGCTATCAGTCTGTGTAGTGCAGTTTGTGTGTCCAGACAATTTCCCTTGTATATACTTTCATAACTTCATTTCCTTAGCTTACGCTTCGCAAATTATTAAACATGACTTTCGCCTGTTCATACTCCTCCCAAAAAAAAACGCAGATGCACATGCTTATGACTTTTTATCCTATACTCGTGCAGCTTGATACTCAAACTTCATTTCGGAGTGCCACTTTCGTTACGAGGCCAAATCGTACCGGACGTTTGGTAGAAGAAGTGAGAACGTGTTTGGCTTTTCTCCGGGAACTTCGGTATTCCTGTGTCAGTATAATCCCACCAGCGCTCCGTATGCACCTACCATCGACACTATATAATCTTAAAAGTAAACAGCCTACTTAAACTGATCACACTTTCTCGTTTCCCTTCTTTTAAGTTACTTAAGAGATCCCAGTGGCCGAGCGGTCTAAGGCTTGGGTCTGCACTCGCTCGCTTGCTGGGTTTGTGATTTCCAATCCCGCCGGGGGCATGGAATCTGTCTCTTGTGAGTGTTGTGTGTTGTCAAGTAGAGGTCTTCTGCGTCGGGCTGGTCACTCACCCAGAGGAGTCGTACCGAGTGTGGCGTGTCTGAGCGTGATCGCGAAGCCTCAAGAATGAGGAGGCTTTGGCCCACTGGGGGCTGTTGCACCATGGTAAAAGAAATTATTTAAAGTTTGCCAGCGAGCAAAAATTAGAAGGTGTGTTTCTGGAACATGAAACTGTATGGAATTATGGCAGGTTACCGCAAATACCTGGGTCCTGTCTTCGGGGAGGAAAGAAGGTAGAAGGTATTTGGGATGGGGTACTGAGGACAGTGTGTGTGGGAGGCTCGATAATATTGCATAATTAGAAGCTTAGTCATTTATAGGTTTGCGAAAGTTGAGATTTTCACAGTAACGCTGATGAAGCTTGAAGCCATCAAATTGACAGCGACGGGTAAATAATTAAGTAGGTAAGAATATACTTATCGATATGGTATAATATTCGAGAAGACTTGAATATTCAGATTGTAGGTACTTCCGACCGCATCTTTCTTTCCAGGGTGGTAAAGTGAAGGCCAGTGGCGAGAGCAAAGCAGTATGACGTATAGGAGAAATGACAAAGCCTTGCAAAATTTTAGTTGGGAAAGATCAGGAGAATTATGTACCATTCCTTTTTTCAGACTAAATTATTTATTCTTTACGTTTCCACTTGCTACTACTATGAATTTAATTCGCTTGCAGAAACTTGAGTGAAGTAACTTGAAGTATAACACAGCATTATCTGGGCGAATCTGAGTGAAGCTGTTCATCAGATGCCCTATTGTTTCTGTGCTCGAATGTTACTACGCTGATCCCAGTGGCCGTGGCGTCTAAGACGTGGATCTACGGCCGCTCCCTTCATGGGATTGTGGGTTAGAATCCCGCCGAGGGCATGGATGTCTGTCTCTTTTGAGTGTTGTGTGTTGTCAGGTAGAGGTCTCTGTGTCGGGCCGGTCACTCGTCCGGAGGAGTCCTACCGAGTGTGGTGTGTCTGAGTGTGATCGCGAAACCTCAAGAATGAGGAGGCCTTGGCACACTGGGGGCTGCTGCGCCTTGGTAAAAAAAAAGTGTTTTTACAGAAACGTGCCACTGGAGGATCTCCTGAATTTATTTCCCGTCTTCAAGGCACCCTCTCCTTAAGATTAATGCTGTATGTCACTGAACCTAAGTGGTTCTATTTCATCAGGTTTCACATCTAAAACAGCCATCCCTTTTCTGCCTTTCGTTCTGGCTTTCCCATTTTGAATCCCGAGAAATTGCCGGGAATCCCGGATAAATGATAGGTTAGTAGTTCGACTTAGACAAAGATGATACGTAGAATAGTGACGTAACGGCTGGGTCGATTAGACATAGTAGGGCAGGACATAATAAAAATTTGATATGAATGGTAGATAAACAATTTAAAAAAAGAGATTTGGGCTAAGAATTTAAAGGAACAAACAAAAAACTATGACTATCATACCTTTCTCAGAATCAACCATGAAACATTACATGCAGAGTCCGTATATTAATTACAGAAACATGTAAATGTAATGAAAGACAAATCTCCTCCGTGGGTAATTTTCGAAACAAATGTTAACTAAATATTTTCGAACTAATATATGAATGGGGTCGAAATTACTATTTGGAGGTGTGTATAAGTAACGACAGAAGTAAAATAAGGGGGTTGAAAGTGGGGATTTGAAACTGCGAGGACTAAGGGGAAGACGTAAGAAGGGAAAATGTCCCCTACGTTTGGGGAATGAGGATATCAAACTATATTCTTAAAATGTCGCGAAACGAAGAAGTTGCAACAGGAACTGTTGGGTAGCAAGTGGCTGAATGAGAACGAAAATGTAATGTAGTGGGAAGTGTTAACTAATACAAATGTAGCAGAAATAAAAATAAATAACACAATAACTGAAGAATAAGAACCAACTAGACGCTACGTATTGTTTTATTGTACTTCTTATAGGCCCAAAATGTTTCGGGCACTACTATGTCCATCATCAGGAGCACACGACTATAATGTTGATTACCAGACTGGTAGTCTCGTTCTTGGTTTGCTGTAGGTTGGAAGTTGGGAGCGGGTAGGCTGGAATAGTGTCCGGACTACAGGCTATAGCACAACTATCGTACTATAGTCTGCAACACGGACACTACTGCAGCCTAACCGCACCTAACCTCCAACCTATAGTAACCCAAGAACGAGACGACCAATGTGGTAATCAACATTATAGTCGTGTGCTCCTGATGATGGGCATAGTAGTGCCCGAAACATTTTGGGCCTATAAGAAGTACAATAAAACAATACGTAGCTTCTAGTTGGTTCTTATTTTTCAGTTATCACAATGTTGCACGGTCCAACACACATCAAATAACACATTATCTACCTAAGAATACAAAACATAAAGCCAGTACGTTTTAATCCTGTGTGAGGCTACAGGGAACAGGAAAACCAGAACTTTGCTAAGAGATGAGGTATGGTTGCTAGTTGTGTAGAGATACAAAGAAATATGTATGTGGGAGGAAGGGGATGAATGAGGAGACAGACCAATGTAAGTGCATGATGAATGCTGAATCCCATAAAAACCGGGCGTTGTAAGGGGCTTAGATGTATTTGGGACTCAAGAAAATCAAATCACATCAAGTCCACTAGTCCACTTTAAAGTCTGTTCTTGCTTTCTCTCACTTCAGGGTTCATAGCTATTCTCCCATGGCTCAATCGACGGTAAGTAATTTCGGCACTCGATGCAGCGTCGTAACATAAGTGAACGGGCATAAAAACATCTGAACATGAGCGTCAAGAACAAAGAGTATTAGGCTGTGTACGTGACCGCCGGGTCCAGGATGTGCCGTGTGAAACGAAACTGTGGAGCGCGTCAGACCCCGTAATAAGAAACATTAATCTCTCTGACGGCTCTGAGAGAATTGACAAGTCTTTCTCGTGAGTTACCGCATGGCATCAGCACATCAGAACACGCCTGCTGCTGGCCGTGCGATGGTATGTAGCACTCACGAGATCTCACATGCGAGTTCGCCGTATTGTGAAATTGTTTAAATATCTAATTCAGGTGCTGAATCTGTTATAAATCTAACATATCGTGCCACTAACAGCTAATACAAATGGGGATAGCTCAGTCAGTACAGTTACTGGTTATATAATAGATGACTGAACGTAGATTAATTATTGTCAGGGGCCGGGATCATCAAGCTCATATCGTCTGGGAGATTCATGCATCCACTAATGCACTGGCTTTAAGTGTTAAATTACTTATACTTCTGAATGAGCAGTCTCTACACAGATAGCAAGATTTATCTCCTAGTTTCTGCTCTACGAACACCTGAATGAGCTGTTTGGAAGCGCCTTAACTAAAACCAAGGAACGAGAGTTCTCTACACAGATAGCAAGATTTATCTCCTAGTTTCTGCTCTACGAACACCTGAATGAGCTGTTTGGAAGCGCCTTAACTAAAACCAAGGAACGAGAGTTCTCTACACAGATAGCAAAGTTTACCCCTAAGTGTATGCTCCACGAACACTTGCTCGGGGAGTCTGGAGGCGCCTTAGGTGCAGCCAAGGAAGGAAATGTCTGTACACAGGTAGCAGGTGTCTGCTGCACAACCACGTGCACAAGAAGTCTGGACACGCCCTAATTAAGGTACTGGACCAACAGTCTGAACACAGCTACAGACATTCTCTTCTACATTAGTCGCACACACGAAATAGTTTGGACGCACCTTAAATTTATGAGTAATTTAGAAGCTAAAATGCTTATTCTGAGATTAAAAAAAAAGCGGCGCTCTTTGTGTATGTGAACCGAATAATAGATAAAAGTAAGCAGGTCATGTAGATTTAATTGACAGTTCTGACCTACAGACAATAGTGTTACTGGTTAGGTGATGTCAAGAGCGGATTCCTGAACGCCTATTGCTAGATCAGAGTGGACCACCAGTAATTTGGGCTTCCACTATAAATACACCTCGTCATAAATTACTCGCAGTTCAGTAATGAAATTCCTGACAGATGACCCAGGCAGGTCAAGAGTCAGGGGACCCATCGATACCGCCTGCCTGGCTCTCACCCGACAGCGGTCAGTGGAGTTGCCTGCCCGCACTCACACAGAATGCCCTCGTGACTGGGGCTGTATTCTCGCGACGTGTGACTGACAGGCACCATACATTCTTCACCGCACCTGTGTTCGTAAACTTGGAACTGACACCGCGGGAAAGTCCATCTGTCTGTCAGACATCGATGTTTCGTAGCCATCGAAAACTCTAAATATTTGGTGGAAAGTTAAGGTACCGACCCTCTTGATGGGGACACAGCGGGACTACGAAGCTTTGATTCGTAGTCCATTAGTGAAGCGCTTGATAGCCTGGGAACAGATCTGTGTTTTTCAAAATTATTGTGCCTTATTGTAATGTTACGAGCCAAATTTTATATGGGTAAATGCAGTGAAATATTAAACCAATAGATGTGTATCATGTTGGAAAATGTCCACCGTCCAAGGAAGGTATGTGGGATGTATTTCTGGACTTAGATCTATTTCCGCCCTCAGGTGAATTAATGATTATACTTCCATCTTATAGTGATGGTGGTCCGTAATTGAGCCTAGTTTACGTGAAATATAAATGAAATTTTCTTTGTAGCCTATTTTATAAAAATGGCATTTCTACCTGGTGTGGAAGACTACCAGTGAAAGTTACTTTTTTATGTTCACAGGTCTGCGTTTTGTCAAACAGATAGTGCTGTCTACCTGCTGGTAAGCAGACAGCAGTATCTGTTTGACAAATGCCTGTTGCTCTATGTACAGTCTTGAGCTCCTGATGAGGGACGGAAAGACAGTCCGAAACATGTAGAGTGTCATTCCAAAATAAAATAAATTTGATACAATGGTGCATCTAGTTTGTTTTACTGTAGAAACAGTGAAAGTAACGTAATATTTGTAATTTTCAGCCCATTTCATACAAAGCATAAAGTGGTCAATGACATAAACGGTTAAACTTGCTGCAAGTAAGGTTAATACACTTCGAATAATACAATTAGTTATTTTATGAAGCACGCTCTTTCCGCTCTTGCTTCTTGCATTTGTTAATTACTTATTTTTAAATTAAAAATTCGGCCAATTAAGTAATTATTGAGTAGGTTTTAGGCGTTCTTAACAAAGTAAAATTACACCTTTTGTGGTGGTCGTGTCCCTGTGTCCGTCCGTGACTTAGCAGTAGCGCCTAGACGGTAGAACAAATCCTTTCAAAATTTAACATGAGACGCTTCCACGAGTAGGCTGTCGGCAGCTCCGATGCCCAGGCACAGTGATTCATAACAAAGACAAACTACTTAATTCTGTACATGTAATTTTATATAAGGTATATATATATATACACATAATGTTATGTAACACTTATGTATAATAAAGATTTCAAAGATCTTCTGGAATTCCACGCGGTAAGCTTCCACCAATCTGTGGTGGGAAATTTCTATTTTCGTGCCTCGTTATTTATAATACAACCTAATTTATATAAACCAATAAATTCACTTTCCCGTTTATCCCACCGGCTGTTTTCTAGATTTTGTTAAAATTACTTGCGCAAAACGTTCTCTAATTTGCATTACGTTACTTTCATGTTTAAGCATTTTCATAAATTTCGAAGACAATTTTAGGAAATTTGTATGTTGCATTTCAAGGACAATCTTAGGAATTTTGTATGTTGCATTTCAAAGACAGTCTTAGGAATTTTGTGTGTTGCATTTCAAGGACAATCTTAGGAATTTTGTATGTTGCATTTCAAAGACAATCCTAGGAATTTTGTATGTTGCATTTGAAAGAAAATCTTAGAAATTTTGTATGTTGCATTTCAAAGAAAATGTTAGGAATTTTGTATGTTGCATTTCAAGGACAATCTTAGGAATTTTGTGTGTTGCATTTCAAAGAAAATGTTAGGAATTTTGTATGTTGCATTTCAAAGACAGTCTTAGGAATTTTGTGTGTTGCATTTGAAAGACAATCTTAGGAATTTTGTATGTTGCATTTCAAAGACAATCTTAGGAATTTTGTATGTTGCATTTCAAAGACAGTCTTAGGAATTTTGTGTGTTGCATTTCAAAGACAATCCTAGGAATTTTGTATGTTGTATTTGAAAGAAAATCTTAGGAATTTTGTATGTTGCATTTGAAAGAAAATCTTAGGAATTTTGTATGTTGCATTTCAAAGAAAATGTTAGGAATTTTGTATGTTACATTTCAAAGAAAATCTTAGGAATTTTGTATGTTGCATTTGAAAGAAACCCTTAGGAATTTTGTATGTTGCATTTCAAAGAAAATCTTAGGAATTTTGTATGTTACATTTCAAAGACAATCTTAGGAATTTTGTATGTTGCATTTCAAAGACAATCCTAGGAACTTTGTATGTTTCATTTGAAAGGAAATCTGAGGAATTTTGTATGTTGCATTTCAAAGAAAATCTTAGGAATTTTGTATGTTGCATTTGAAAGACAATCTTAGGAATTTTGTATGTTGCATTTCAAAGACAATCTTAGGAATTTTGTATGTTGAATTTCAAAGATAATCATAGGCATTTTGTATGTTGCATTACCTTTCCTATTTCGTCTTGATACGTCTTTCTTTGTTAATGTGTGGGTCAGCTGACCATTTGCTTCTGAGCGTGGCGTGTGTGTGTGTGTGTGTGCGTGCGTATGTGTCTGGGTTAAATAGCATCGCATACAGCACATTTCACATGAGGTCTAACTACACATTTGGGCGCACTGCCCAGCAAGTTGTGGGTCAATGTAACACCATCCACTCCACTAAATCCATCACCGTGAATTAGCAGTTTAGTGAAACGAGGCTGCTGCGCCTAATTGGTGCAGTGTGTGCACCGGGTGTTTATACGTTGTAGGTTGGAGTGGCCATGATACTGTGCTTGTCAAGTACAGTTAACGCAAACAAACGTCAGACAGACAGGGAATAAGCGAAACAAACACGAATGTAGGGATCCAGGTGTTTAAAAATCAAAATCATGACTTATGACACAAAAATGAAATAATAATAGTACTAATAACAATAATGTGAACCGCGGTGGCTCAGTGGTTAAGGCGCTGTGCTACAAATCGGAAGGTCGCTGGTTCGATTCCAAATGGTGTCATTGGAATTTTTCATTAACATAATCCTTCCTATCGCACTATGGCCCTGAGGTCGACTCAGTCTCTAACAGAAATGAGTACCAGGAACATTTCCTGGGGGTAAAGACGGCCGTTTCATAGGGCTGACAGCCTTACCACCATCCTGTGCCGTTATCATGTAATCTGGGAACCTTAACTTCCTGGAATCCTCTGGGCCACTCCAGGCCTGTAACGGGACTGCTTTACCTTTTACTAATAACAATAATAATAGTCAAGACCAGACACTCAACTCTCTTACTGTTTTTCCTGTATATATCCGTTTCTCATCCCTAGCAGTCGCAGCCCAGATTCTGTAGTCACTAATATTGACGTCATTCTGTCGCTGTCCTGTCCTTCCTGTTAGTGGCTGGTACACTCGTCCTACCCGTCCTACTCCTGCAGATACTTCCGCCTGCCGTGGGAAAGTCAACATTTGCGTAGGCATTGTGAGATGTATTTTACCGTTACGACTCGCAAACCCCGGGATGTTTGGAATGCTAAACTGATTTCTGCGGGACAACAGGGCAGAGCCCTTTCAAACACATGAATATGGGGCTACCCAGAGAAAAGCGGGACGAATGGGATTCCTACAAATACGGTGTGTTTCTTCTGATGCGCTGCGTTTTGCGATAGATTTTAAGGGGATTTACAGTGTTTCTAAAATATTAGAAGGAACCAAGTCACACGTCTATATTATTGGAAAAAAAATTCAAGCTTATAATATTTTCAAATTGGTTTATATCTTCTTCGGATGATTGTTAACGCGCACAAAATATTACACTTTAAGGTAGTACCACTAAACTGTACTTCACTTAAAGCAACACCACATTATCTCTTTGACTTCTTATTTTTTAGTAAAAATTTGACGTTACTTGAAATGACAGCTATCAGTAATATAATAACAGCTGCAAACAGTTTGTGCAGGCAAAGGCAGTATCGACCAAACATACGTATCTTGCTATTACGCTCACGATAATTTTTGTCTGCGGCGATGGCTGACATGTTTCGATAAATATAAGGCTATATCTACTGTATAAATATAAGGCTATATCTACTGTATAAATATAAGGCTATATCTACTGTATAAATATAAGGCTATATCTACTGTATAAATATAAGGCTATATCTACT
>Ga0123357_10014140_pt1 | contig 10404 bp, 9 predicted proteins | sample TergutEmb28metaG_FD_89873 | JGI IMG/M metagenome (GOLD analysis project Ga0123357, IMG submission 89873) | Embiratermes neotenicus P4 segment gut microbial communities from Petit-Saut dam, French Guiana - Emb289 P4 | ecosystem: Host-associated > Arthropoda: Insects > Digestive system > Gut ...
CGGAAAATCAGAGCCGCGACCGTCAGGGAGCGACAGGCGTTATTTCCGCATTGTCGCACGGATCGCTCCCTGACGGTCGCGGCTCTGATCGCCCTGATTTGCCATAAAAAATGGCCACACCCCTCGGATTGCAATTTCGTCATCTGACGATTGCGTTATTGGGACGGCAATCTTACGATTGCGGGTCTGATGGTTTTTTCTTCCTAAAGGACCTTTCATGCAAGTCTCTAAAAATACTGTGGTGACTATCGATTACACACTCACGGGGCCGGAGGGGAATGTGATTGATTCGTCGCGCGGGAAACAGCCGCTGGCTTATATCCACGGGACGGGGAACCTCATTCCGGGGCTTGAACGTGTTCTCGAGGGAAAGGCGGCGGGAGAGAATGTTAAGGTTACGATTGCTCCCGCTGGCGCTTACGGACTGCGCGATGATAAACTCGTTCAGAGCGTTCCGCGGGCTGCCTTCCAGGGCGTTCCGGAAATTAAGGTCGGGATGCAGTTCCGATCACAGAATAACGCCATCGTTACTATCACCAAGATTGAGGGCGAGAATGTCACCGTTGATGCTAATCATGCGCTCGCTGGCGTTACGCTCACCTTCGACGTCGATATCAAGGACGTTCGCAAAGCCAGCCAGGAGGAACTTGAACACGGACACGTCCACGGATCGGGAGGACACCATCACTGAGAAGTTAAAAGTTAAAAGGGAGAGAATGATAGCTTTTACCTTTTAACTTCTTTTTATTCTTCTACCGAGGTTCACATGGCTATTGATCCATCGAAACTTATTTCTCAGCGGGCGTTTGATATTGATGCTTCGGGTATTCGTAAAGTTTTCGATCTTGCGGCTAAACTGAAAGATCCGATTAACCTTTCTATTGGTCAGCCGGATTTTGATGTGCCGGAGGTTCTGAAACAGAGCGTGATCCGGGCGATTAATTCGGGGAAGAACAGCTATACGCCGACGCAGGGGATTGCGCAATTGATCAATCCGATCAAGGCACAGGTGACGGCGGAGAACAAGTGGGAGGATCCTGGGGTTTTGATTCTTTCGGGGACTTCGGCGGGGCTGGTGCTGGCGATGCTTGCGGCACTGAATCCTGGGGATGAGGTGCTTTTTTTGGATCCTTATTTTGTGATGTATAAGCATTTGCCGAAGCTTTGCGGTGCGGTGCCGGTGGCGGTGGATTCTTATCCGGATTTTCGGTTGCATGTGGATCGGCTGAAGGCGGCGATTACGCCGCGGTCGAAGATGTTTATTCTCTGCTCGCCGGGGAATCCTACCGGTATTACGTATACGCAGGAGGAATTGCAGGCGGTTGCGGATATTGCGAAGGAGCACAATCTGCTTGTGATAGCGGACGAGATTTATGATGCTTTTTGCTATCAGAAACATCTTTCGATTGCTCCGCTGCTGCCGGAGCAGTGCATTGTGCTGAAGGGGTTTTCGAAGACTTACGGCATGACGGGGTGGCGGCTTGGCTACGCGGCCGGGCCCAAGGCGATCGTCGATCAGATGACGAAGTTGCAGCAGTATACTTTTGTGTGTGCTCCTTCGATGGTGCAATATGCGGCGATCGATACGTTGACACCACCGGGTGTGGATATGTCGGCACATATCGCGAATTACAAGACCAAGCGAGATCGTGTTGTTAACGGGTTGAAAGATCTTTTTGAGATCAATTTGCCGGGCGGGGCGTTTTACGTTTTTCCGAAAGTGCCGGAATGTGGGGGGAAAGCTGTTTCTGCGACGGAATTCGTTCATCAAGCGATAGAGCGTAATGTGTTGATCATTCCGGGGAACGTTTTCTCCGGCCGCGATAGTCATTTTCGAATCAGTTACGCGACGTCCGATAACAAGCTGGATGAAGGCATTGCCATTTTGCGGGAACTTGCCAAAGATATTCGCCGTTGACATGGGTGCATGTAAAGATGCTGGAAGTTTCTTCCTCCGCGGGAATTCATCATGTCACGTTACGATCTTCTGTTGTGCAATCGCATTGTCCAAGTGACCCGGCGGAGGCAACTTTCCTTCTCCAGTAAGGCGCGTATTTGCGACATCATCCACAATCCCAATGCCACCTTCCTCCCGCTGCGCATATCGCATCCAAGGCGAACGAGCGTTGATCTTCGATCAACGGCAAAACCTTCATTACCCGGTAAAGCCCCGCATTACCATGCGGGGCTCCATTTTGAAGGTTGACAGGGGTGCGGGCGCGCGTTACGGTTCGTTGGCATTTGTGGAGCGATCCCGGTGCGTGGCAGGAGCGCGGGATTTCCGCTTTCCTTATCCCTTTTTTTTACCCACAAGCGGAGCAAACTCGATGCAATTCAGGCGGCGGTGGAATGCATGGGCCTTGGCGGCCGTTCTTTTAGCTTCCGTGGCAGCCTTTGCCGCCCCGGTTTCTCCTGACGAGGCTGCGACCAAGTTTAAGACGGTCAAGGGTGACGACGCGGTCAAGCTGCGTGAGGATATTTTGGCTAATGCGCCACCTAAGACGGCTATCGCTGATCGTGAGCGTTATGTTGGGGAGATCGGGAGGGCGTTTATAGATCAGAAGCTTTTTTTTGGTGAGAACGTGGAAGGGGGGAACGTGGAAGGGCCGTTGAATGCGGCGATTACGATCTCGCAGTTGCAGGCAGTGGGAGCGGACAAGTGTTTGAATGCGATGCTGTCGAGTCCGAATGCGGCCATCCGCTACTGGGGCGCTAAGGGGCTTATCGATATTGCCAGCAGTATTAAGAAGGTCGGCGGCGGCAAGGCGATGACCGCGGCACTTCATAGCGCGTTGAGCAAAGAACCGTCGCATCTGGTCAAGAAACAGATTCTGGGGGCGATCGTCGCGCTCGATGACGTGGAGAGCATGATCGGCGCCCTTCAGAGCATCGCCACCCAGATGCAGAGCACCTTTCCGGATCAGGATAATCTTCAGGTGATTATTACCGCGCTCTCCGGCAGCGGGGCGGATGCGAAGTATTCGCTTGCCTCGCTGGCGAAGCAGGCGTTGAGTCCTTCGCAGAAGGCGCAGGTGGCGCAGGCGGTGGCGAACATTGCGAGTTTTGCGGTTCAGCAGGAGCAGGCGAAGGCCGTCGACGATCGGCCGCCGAACTATCACGGCTGTGTCACCAGGCTTTTTAATGCCAGCGCTGATTTCGTGAATACCCTGACGGGCAAAACGGTCGCAATCCTCATCAAGAAGGATGACCTCGATAAGGGCGACCTTGATGCGACCGCGATGCTGGTGGATATGGCCTTCGGCTCGCCTGGTAGAGATAAATCTGGCAAACTGCAGGAAATGGTGCCCGGGGTGAAAGCTCCGCCGGCGATCACTCCCCCCGCTATCCCCACCACGAATCCCCAGTAGCATGCGAAGTGCCGCATGGATGTTATCGAGATCCAGCCTGTTGCCCGACCGTTCCGGAAGACAATTTGCGTGCCCGGCAGTAAGAGTATTACTAACAGGGCACTGGTGTTGGCGGCGTTGGCGGATGGGACGACGCTGCTGACGGGGGTGCTGTTTGCTGATGACACGTGGCAGATGATCCATGCGTTGCAGATGCTGGGGTATGAGCTGCGAATCGATCAGGAGAGGGGGACGGTTGTGATTGTGGGGCGAGGGAGGGAGGTGCCGGCACATCCGGAGGGGGGGGGGGGATCGGGGATTCCTTGGGGAACTCGGGGGGGGCGGTTTGGTTTCCGGCGGGGGTGGTGACGCTGGGGCGGGGGACGGTAGTTCTTGGTGGGGGGTGGGGGTTGGGGGGGGGAGTCGGGGGGGGGGGGGGGGGGTGTGTGGGGGGGGGGGGGGGGGGGGGGGGGCGGGCACACCGGGGGGGGGGGGGGGGGATCAGGATATCCTGCGGGAACTCGGGGACGACGATTCGGTTTCTGGCGGCGATGCTGACGCTGGGACGTGGGACGTATGTTCTGGATGGTGTGGAGCGGATGCGTGAGCGGCCGATTGGGCAGTTGGTCGATCAGTTGCGTGTGCTGGGGGCGGAGATTGGCTATGAGATGCAGGAGGGGTATCCGCCGATTCGGATTCGGGCGGAGGGGAGTGGGGGAGTGGGGGAGTGGGAGAGTGGGAGAGGATGTCAGTTTAGTGATGCGACGAGTTCGCAGTATATTTCGGCGGTGTTGATGGCGGCGGCGGGTATGCGGGGGGGGGTGACGGTGAGGTTGGTTGGGCCGGTGACGAGTGAGCCTTATGTGGTGATGACGCTGCGTATGATGGAGCAGTTTGGGGTGAAGAGTTTTGCCGTGGGAACGCGAGACTTCATGCATCCTGCGCGGTGCACACATCCGGTTCAAGAGAGTCCCCGGCATGCGGAGCCTTGCGATACCTCGCAAGGCTATTACGTTCCACCGGCAATCTACAAAGCGTATCCGAATGGGTATGCCATCGAACCAGATGCGAGCAATGCGAGTTATTTTTTGGCGGCGGCGGCGATTGTGCCGGGGTCGGCGATCACGATCGAGGGATTGGGCAAAGGGAGTTTGCAGGGTGATGTGATGTTCGCGGAAGTGCTTGAGAAGATGGGAGCAGGACTGGCGTGGGGGGAGAGGTCTGTGACGGTGAGTGGGCCGGTGGAGGGGAAATTGCGGGCGATCGATATCGATATGAATCATGTTCCGGATATGGTGCAGACGCTGGCGGTGGTGGCGATGTTCGCGGAGGGGGTGACGACGATTCGCAATGTGTGGAATTTACGGGTGAAGGAGACGGATCGATTAGCGGCGATGGAGAATGAATTGCGGAAACTGGGGGGGAAGGTGGAGACGGGGCGGGATTGGATTGCGATTACGCCGGCGGTAGATGGGGTACTGCACGGGGCGAGCATCAAGACTTACGACGATCATCGGATGGCGATGGCGTTCGCGGTGGCGGGGCTGCGAGTGGGCAGGGTTCGGATTGAGGATCCCAAGTGCGTGGGGAAGACGTATCCGTTTTTTTTCGATGATCTGCGGGCGGCGGTCACGGAGAGCCACGGATAGACGGCGTGAATGGCAACGAATTAACATGCGTGGACGCGGATATATTTTAATGGTGAAATTTGAATGACGAATGACGAAACAAATTCGAATGTTCAAATGATAGAATGACGAAACAAAACATACACACATCCGTGTGCATCCGTGGCCATTCACGTTGTTTGGGGTTACGGGCAAGATGCCCGCGTTACGTTGTGATCAGAATTTGTCCCGCGTTTTCGCTTCCGCTTCCCATTGGAAGGAATGCAAGTAGGAGGCGAGCCAATGCCAGCGACGAGCGGTGTCGTGTGGAAGGGTGGCGACGAAAAGGGAGATTTTGTTGACGGATTCGTTGATGGAGTTGGGGTCGGCGATGCCGTTATTTTCCATTTTGATGTACTGAGCGGCGTATTCTTCGCCGCCTAATTTTGGGGCCATGATCTCGGCGGCGAAATCAGCAACCGTTGCATGCGGATGGTCAGCGAAATAGACCAGAGCGAGATAATTGAATTCGGTGTTGGGGTGGAAGGGTGAGCCTTCGCCGAACATGGATACGCCGGCAAACCCTGCCGCGGCGCTCAAGGAGCAATACTTTCGGATCTCTTCGAGTGACAATTTGTGGCGGGAATTTGGCGGCCAATAGGTGCCGTAGTGCGTTCGCATGATGTGCTTCTGGTTGGTCAGCGGCATTTTGTCGGAGGGTTTCCAGCGTTTGTCGCCGTCGAGCCAGTAGTCGCAGACCCATTGCATGAGGATGCCGCGGGGCAATGTTTTCTGGAATTTTTCGATTGCCCAGGGGAGTATTCTGTCGCCGAAGGTTTGTCTGGCGTTGGGGTCCGTGTTGAAATGGCTATATGTTTCACAGATCACCTGAGCGTCGGGTTTAGTCGAGAGGACCGCTTCGACACACATTGGGTAGTACATAGCCATATCTTCAAATGAGAGATGGGCGTGATCGTTGACGGGGAACTGTCGGCGTTTGCGGCAGGCGTCGCAGGTGCAGATGCCGGTGTCGCCGGTTTCCATCTGGACGCCGCCGAGCTCGGGGATGGCTTGGAAGAGCCATCGCAAGGAGTCTTGGACAAATGTTTGGACTTCGGGGTGTGAGGGGCAGGCGTGTGCTACTTTTTTGGTGCCGTAGATGGAGCCGCAGGCGCTTGGGATATGCACCAGCAGCGGCTTGCCGTCGCGGAGGGCGAGGCATTGTGGATTTTCGGCGAGGAAGCGTTCGAGGGAATAGGGATGGTCGCCGTCGTGGTAGATGCCGCCGTAGGCTAACAGGCCGGTGCATAGGAGGAGGCGTACGTTTTTTTGTTTGGCGTATGTGGCGATTTTTCGGGCGTAATCGACGCCGCCGTGACAGTCTCGCAGGAGGCCGGCGACGGTGATGCCGGTGATGCCATTGGCGGCGGTCCAGTCGATCACACGCTGGTAATCTCGCAGAAACGTTTCTGGGCGTTTCGTGTATTCGTTGTTGGCGCCGACGCTCTGCTTGCCGGGGGTGTTGTGGCACCAATTGGTGCTGTGGTCCCATGTCCAGAAACATTTGTGTTGCATGATCATCGTGTCCGAGAGTCGGTTGTCGTGTTCGCACGGTCCGCGACGCCGCAAGCGTTTTCGGCAACCTGTGACGAGAGCGACACCCAACCACCGCACTACCGCGTGGTGCTCCACGAGGATGTTAGAAACATGTCTATCCGTTCAGGAGCCATTGAACTTCGTCGGGGGTGAGGGTGAGGGAGAGGCCAGCGAGGGAGGTGCGGGTTTCTTCGAGGGTTTGCGGGCCGATGAGGGCGAAGGTGGGGAAGGCTTGGGTGAGGACCCAGGCGAGGTTGACGGCGATGGCGGTGGTGGACTTCTTCTTGGCGAGTTCCTTGGCACGTTTGAGGCGAGCGAAGTTTTCGGGGGAGTACCAGCAGCGGACGAGGTCTTTGTCGGCGGTGTAGGCGGGGTCTCCGACAGCGAAGAATCCGCGGGCCTGGCTGGACCAGGAGAGGAGGGCGATCTGTGTTTTGGCGTGCCAGGCGAGACGCTGTGGTTCGTTGGCGCAGATGCAACCGGACCAAATGGGGTCGTTCATGTGGGCAAGCGAGAGGTTGTCGGAGAGGGAGGTGATGGGGGTTTTGTGGTGTTTGGCTGCGTAAGCGTTGAAGGCGTCGACGCGATCGAGGGACCAGTTGGAGGCGCCGAGGGTTTTGATGCGGCCGGCGGCGACGTGGTCGTGGAGGACGTCGACGAACTCGCCGATGGGAATCTCGGTGTTGTCGCGATGCATCATGTAGATGTCGAGATAGTCGGTTTGGAGGCGATCGAGGGATTCTTTAAGTTGGGTGGTAATGGCTTTGGGGTTGGTATGGGGTGGGTGAGCGCCTTTGCCGAGGATGACGATTTTTTCGCGGATGTTGCGGGATTTGAGCCATTGTCCGAAACCTTTTTCGCCTTTGCCGCCGGCATAGATGTGGGCGGTGTCGAAGGCATTGCCGCCGCGTTCGTAGAAGTCGTCAAGCAGGGCACAGGTATAGGGGAATTTGTCGATGACGGTGACCATGGTGCCCAGGAAGACGCGAGAGACTTTCTTGGTGAGGCCGGGGAAGGAAGCGTAGGTCATGGGGGAGTCTTTGGAGACGGCGAGGGGTTTGCCGTGCATGGGGGCGTTGAGGTTTTCGGGTTTTTCGGCGTCGTAGATTTGGCCGATCTGGGATCGCCAGTTGTCGAGTAATTTCATATTGTTGAGAGTATCTGTCCATGACATGGCGGGGAAGTCGGCCTGTTTTTTGCCGGCGGCGACGGCGGCGGCGAAGGTGTCGGCTTCGTTGGTGTAGGCGGTGGCGCCGGCGGGTGAGTCGCAGTTGAATTCCTGCGGGGGTTTGCCGTTTTGGAAGAGGGTGACGGTGTTGCCTTGGGTTTTGGGGACCCAGTTGCCGAAGGTGATGGAGCCGGAGGAGCCGTAGATGCGGACGATGTTATCCATGTTGACTTGGACGCCGGTGCCGAGGGTGGCGATGATGGCGTGTTTAGGGTCGTTGGGGTTGGTGAATTTGGCAACGGCGAAGGAGTATTCGTCGGCGCCGGTGGGGCCGACGTGGCCGGTGGCTTTGAAGTCGGTGGGTTCGATAGGGGTGTTGGTGTTGAAAGCGACGCCTGCGAGGAGGCGAGCGAAGGTGGTGGGGTAGCAACCGACGTCGAGGATTCCGCCGCCGCCGAGGGAGTTTTTGAGGGCGCGGGATTCGTAGTTTGGGCCGCAGTTGAAGGAGAAGTTGGCCTGGAGGGCGCGGACCTGGCCGATGGCGTTGTGCTGGATGAGTTCGATGACCTTGGCGAACATGGGGGAGCAGCGGTACATGAAGGCTTCCATGAGGAAGACGTTGTTTTTTCGTGCGTGTTCGAGGGCGATCATGGCCTGTGCGTGGTTCAGGCCGATGGGCTTTTCGACGAGGACGTTTTTGCCGGCTTCGGCGGCTTTACAGGCCCACTCGAGATGCTGCGGGTGCGGGGTGGCGATGTAGACGGCGTCGATGGATTTGTCGGCGAGGAGGGCTTCGTAGGAGCCGTAGCGCTTGATGGGCTGGTCCTTGAGGAAGTCGCCCCAGTGTTGGTCGTCGAGGCCGAAGCGGTCGGCTTTTTCCTGTGTGCGAGAAGCGACGGCGACGAGTTTGCCGGTCTTGGAGGCGGCGAGACCTTTGGCAAAGACGGAGGCGATACGGCCGGTGGCGAGGATACCCCAATGAAGCATGATTGTGTTCCTTTGAAAATAAAGTTGTTCAATCGTCAAGTTGTCAAATCGTTGAGCGGTCATTATGGAAGCTCGCGGGTAAGTTGGCAATAGGGCTTGGATGCCTCCCTATTTTCTTAGTCTTGACTCCTGCTTGACTCCTGTAAGTTCGCTTCTAACGTTCTGCGAGCGAGAGAGAAAATGACGCAGAGATGCGGTGCCTTGTGTTGAGGTGCCTTTGTTGAGGTGCCTTTGCTTGAGAGTCACTTGTGCAGGGAGACGTTATGAAATGTGTCCATGCGTTTGTTTTGGTCTCTTGTATCGCCATGTTCGCGGGTTCTGTCAAGGCGGCTTTTTCCTACGAGATCGTTGCCGACGACGGCGATCGAGAAATCGTCACCTCCACCTCTACCAGCACCATCCAACTGGGGCTTCTTTATACCGCCGGCGGTGCTCCCAGTGTGACTGAAAATGCCGACGTGATTACCTTCGACTTCAGTCACGTCCTCTCCCCGAGCTTCGTCGCCAGTGCCGACGGTACGGTGATCCTGTCCGAAACCACCGACGGACACCTTGTTATCAGTATCCACTTCGATGAGCTCACATCCATCTCCGCGATCACCCACGCATCCGGCATCTCCACCATCCACGGCGACGGCATAGGCGAAGTCATCGGTGAACTTACCATAGAAGCCGTGAACTCTGTGGAAGCGCACGATGGGTCTGTGACGGCCGAGTTGGGTGCGGATGATGCGATCTGGAGCGTTTCCGCCAACACCGAGCCGTTCGTCGGATTCTACAACGATTATCTGATTGACCTCGACACCGTTGTGTCGGCGGAAGGCAGCAGCGCCTCGGTTGCGATGAAAGAGTTTGTGCTGCAACTCAACACAACGGCGATTCCTGAGCCGACATCGCTTTCGCTGTTCGGGGTCGGCGCGGGCGTTTTGCTATGTCGTCGCCGTCGTGAGTGACAGACCCTCCCCGAGCGGCATGCAAGCCCCCCCCGCATGCCGGCTAAATAAGGGCGTAAAAAAGCCCAGGGATTGGAATCCATGGGCATTGTTTATTTTTTATTTTTGATTTTGAATGGGCCTCATTAAGCCTTGATTTTGACGAAGACGCCGGCGGGGACGACGAGGCGGTTGAGGGCTTCGATGGTGCGGGGGGTCGGTTCGAGGATGTCGATGACACGTTTGTGGGTTCGGATTTCGAACTGTTCGCGGCTCTTTTTGTCGATGTGCGGGGAGCGGAGGACGGTGAATTTTTCGATGCGAGTGGGCATGGGAATCGGGCCGCGGACTTTAGCGCTGGTGCGTTTGGCGTGGTCGACGATCTCCTTTGCGGAGTTGTCGAGGGTGCGGTGGTCGTAAGCTTCCATTCGAATACGGATACGTTCGTGTGGGCCGGGCATGTGTTTTTCCTTATCGATTCCTATGCGGTTGTTGAGCGCCGCCGCGGTTGTTGCCGTGGTTAGAAGCTCCACAAAGAACTTCTGTTCGTCGCTCCATCCGGCTAACAGCGGATGGCAAGATTCAACAGCGTACAAAAGCTGCTCGTCCGTGTCAATTCTCCCCTGTGAAGTTTGTGTCTCAAGGGGTGCAGGACACTTTCTGCGCGGCAGTCAGAGGTAGGCCGGTCTGTTTGCCCAGTATTTGTCCCAACGCTCGTCCTGGCTGATCCACGCGGCTCGTAACATCAAAATAGGTTCAACAGTCTC
>Ga0123357_10014141_pt1 | contig 10403 bp, 7 predicted proteins | sample TergutEmb28metaG_FD_89873 | JGI IMG/M metagenome (GOLD analysis project Ga0123357, IMG submission 89873) | Embiratermes neotenicus P4 segment gut microbial communities from Petit-Saut dam, French Guiana - Emb289 P4 | ecosystem: Host-associated > Arthropoda: Insects > Digestive system > Gut ...
GTAAATTTAGGGATCTTTTACATGCCGCAAATCTACGACATGGGACCGATGGCTTTACTTCCCCTCCGAAGGAAGGCGTCCTGAGGATTTTTTCGCCCTAAAAATCCGACGGCTTCGGCCGGGTTTGAACCCCCAAACTTGGGTACTAAAGGCCAGCACACTACCCCTAGACCACCGAAGCCGTTTATATATATATATATATATATATATATATATATTATATATATATATATATATTCCCCCCGCCTGTGCTACACGTACTGTACAACCCATCTCACATTTCCTTTAATAGCCCCAATAATATATCAACATGACAATAGAATTTTCCCAGTTTCTTATCTTTCAAGCCCACATATTTTGTCAGCTTTAATCTCTAACATCCTTACAATCTGTGCCAATAATGAGATTTCTGATCTAGTGTACACAATTAATGTTTTGACCTTACCGGAGTGTCCTAAGTGCTTTAATCACACCCACTTCAGGTGCTGTGGCCACTTCACGTCCTGTGAAAGACGCTTTATCCAACTTAACACGAATCTGCAAAGCTTCGTCCACACAATTCCGAGCACACTACCGTCCTGTCGGTGAATGAACAGCTCTGTAACTTGCACAAATTTTTCGGTGGATGCGTGACGCATACTAAAAGTGGGCTGCTTGATGGAGTGGAATAGCTTCTAGGCAACGGAAACGATATCACAGCCGACACTATTAACCTTTTAAGGCCTACTGGCTACGTGATGCACCACCAAGTTTTACATTCAACAACTGTACGCTCTGCCCACACTGTATTTGTGTGTTCTGTATTTATCTGAGAACAAACAGCGACTTGTGCCACTTACAGCATAAACTGTTTGGTTTTTATAACCGAGATGAAGTGTTTACTGCGCGGTACGGACTGGGTCTTTAAATAAAGCAGTCTGACATTCGTCTTTAAATGGTTAAAGCTACAGTACTTTAAGGACCACAGCAATACGGGAATATAGCAGGCGGAGTACATATCTTTCTGAAAAGCAACAAGTCAGCATCTTATGGCAACCGGAGGTTGATCGCCACGTACATAAGAGTCCTTCAAAGGACCTTAATCCTGCTCGCATTCTCATAACCTACTTAAAATTAACAATATCTACGTACTTACACACTAGGTATTCAAAGCGGTCTGTTCCCGTCAGATCTCTCGACGCAAATTCTGAAAGCATTTCTCATCTCTGCCATACCTAATACATTCTCCACTCATCTCCTAATTGATTTGATTACATTCATAATATTTACTTACTTACTCCATGGAGCAGAGTCCTTCTTGAGAAGCTAACCGGTTTTCACCTAGTCAAGAAATTTCCCGCATTTTATGGAACCCGAAAGTTCATTACCGCATTCACAAGTGCCCGCCACCTGTACCTATCCTGGGCCAAGTCGATCCAGTCCATACCCCCACATCCTCATTCCTATTACCCTCATAATATTTTGGGAAAATGAGGGTCTAAAAATTCTTGCTGCTTTCTTCCGTTCGTTCGTTCGCATTCTCCACCCTCATCTTCTAGGTCATCGACATGTCCTTTTCAGCGCCCCAATCTCATTCTCAGTTTACGTTCTCCTTTGACACATACAAAACTATAAGCCAATGAAAGTGTATTTATTTATTTATTTGTAAGTTCACTGACTATGCTTTACCGTCAACCTGGTCATGTACCAGGAAATGAAACGTTGCAGTTCGGGACCCAGTTTTGCGTCTCTCTAAGGAATGCGAACAAAAATCATGTAAGTTACAAATCCCCTACGTTTCCTCCAGCTTCTACGGTCGCAGAATGGCGTCTTGAAATAAGCGATAATCACATCTCAGGATGACACACAGTAAGTGGAAGAAATGCCAAATTCCAAGATAATGGTAGGAATGTCATAAATGACTTTGTAAAAACGCGAAAATAGCAGTCAGGATAATCGAACAGATTCGTGTAGGAGTATTCTATAAATTGGTATGTACAGAGTACCCGGATTAGACACAGGGTGTTTCAGCGATCAGTACCGACATCGAATTTATGGATTTTAATCTCATGGTTCCGTGCATCATAATTAAATATTAATTAAAAATCCAACCAGATGCAACAGTATGCAGTCCGATTTATTTTACTGCAAAATCACTCTACATGTTTCGGGTGTTAGTCCAGATCTGACCACGTTGGAGGGAAGTAGCTGTACCCATATTATGACCTGTACCGGAGGCTGCGGTTACAGTATTTAGTACTTCTGATGATGGGTGCTGTGACACCCGAAACATGTAGAGTGATTCTGCAGTAAAATAAATCGGACTGCATACTGTTGCATCTGGTTGGATTTTTATTTAATATCGAATTTCGGGCTCACAGTTACTCAGTAAACACATTATACCACTAAACACATTTTAAGTATGCGCCGGAAACGATTTGAAGACAGCATCTACAGTCTTTGGCAAGCTCAGGCACTAAATACAAAAAGGACATAAAAACCAAAACTAAAGCAGTTTTTCTCACGTTAATGAGTCGAGCGGGGGAATTGCTAACATGTGGTTCTTCTCCCCAGCTTTGAGCTTTTTGCCCTCGGTACGATCCACATATGATGAACTGTCACGCTGCTTGCCGCGGTGCCAAGGCCAGCAACAGCTGAGAAGGACTGTTGCTGCTGCTGGCTTCTTTTTCCTTCGCCATGTTCATCGTGCCGTGAAATCAAGGGGCCGTGGCTCTGGAGGCCACTCTGAGGAGGACTCTTCACACAATAACAGCAGACACTGGCTTCTGCCGAGCACAGTTTGTTGGGTTGGTAGCTAGCAACCCAATATTTTCTTATTCTCTCTCAAAAAGCACAGGTAACGTGGTGATCAGCGAACCGTATACACTAGGTTCAGTTAAAAACTACACAACTCACTACCAAGCCAATTCCTCGCTACGATATCCATTCAAATTTTATACAGGTGGCCAGAAATCTACGAGCAGGGCACACATAATAAACGCCGAAGTTCAGCTCTGTTGCGTTTATTCCCGTCCTCAGGTCGCGGAAGGAGGAACGGCCTCAAATATGGAGGGTAGCTGCGAATATAAAGCAGTCGCGGACAGCCGATAAGGGGCAGTCCTCCAACTTGGGGGATGGACTAAGGGCTAACAACCTATCACCGTAAAAAGGTACCTTGTCAAGAAATGTTCACACAGAAAGCCTCGGACCTGGACTGATACTTTGGTACAACCTAAGCAACGACTTAATGATCTGCAGTCACCCAATATTGTTTGGGTGATAAAATCGAGAATGCGATTGGCAGGGCATGTAGCAAGTATGGGGGAAAGGCGTATAGAGGGGTTTGGTGGGGAAATGTGAGGGAAAAGAGGCCTCTTATAAGATCCAGGCGTAGATGGGAGGATAATATTAAGATGGATCTTCAGGAAGTGGGATGTGGGGGTACGAACTGGATCGAGTTGGCTCAGGATAGGGACAGGTGGCGGGCACTTGTGCGGGGAATTTCTTGACCAGCTGAAAACCGGTTAGCTTCTCAAGAAGGATTCTGCTCCATGAAGTCAGCACGTAAGCAAGTAAGTAAGTATTTATTTTTCTTACATAAGATTCTAGACATCGGAACACAGTCCGCAACAATTGCTGCAGGCATGGATAGCCTAAGAAGTGGCGTTCGCACTGAGGAAGGAATAGTGTAGGGTTACTCGTCACAATGTTGTGGCGGCTAACCAATTCAGCCACCCCACGAGGTGCGATCGGAATGCCAGTCACTTCGTTTCGAGGAAAGGACGCGTTCCTTGAAAAGTCGTCCCTTACAGAAAACGTGCTGAAACAATGTATAGTTAGAGGTGAAGATTTGTCTTCTGCCGCGTTACGCTGTGTCGACTGGCAAATACTAACGCTTCGAAGGGCGTAGCACTCGTGTTGGACTGATTGACCCTAAAGATAAACGTTCTACAAACCTTCGGAACTTCGGTAAATATTTATCAGTTTAAAAGGCGTAACGCCCCACAAGACTTGGACCTTCATACACACCACTGTGAGCACCTCAAATCCCCGAATATAAATTTCCAGTCCACTGCAAGACAACGCTTGCGGATAGGGTGACCTCGGACAGTGCATATACCTACATCATGAACTTCTTGATGCAGTTGAAGAATAAGAGACCAACTTGATGTCACTTGCTATTAAGTTTTATTTCATTTCTTCTATGCTCGACATGTTTCGGACATTAATACATCCATCCCCAGGAGCCTGCGACTTTTCTACTGTATCACCACGTTGGTTGTGTGTTCTTGTTTCGATGTGTGTTGGAGTTTCGGTGTGGCTGGTTGGGGTGTTATCCGGTTAGCAGGCTTCAGCTTGCCACACGGATACCACCCCAACCAGCCACACCGAAACTCCAACACACATCGAAACAAGAACACACAACCAATGTGGTGATACAACAGAAAAGTCGCATGCTCCTGATGATGGATGTATTAATGTCCGAAACATGTCAAGCATAGAAGAAGTGAAATAAAACTTAATAGCAAGTGACATCAAGTTGCCCCGTCCAATATACATTAGATTTACTCTTGATGCTGGTTTCACTTTAAACATAACAGCCGCCCAAGTGATGGAGAAATTCCCTTTGACGAACCCGCAGACCCTGAGTAGTCATTTCAACCAGCCCGTATCTTCAAGCCATATGAATAGGCCTATATATCTACCTATGTGGAGCCAGGAAAGTGTAGTAGGTACAGCGTCTAGGCTATCGGCTGGCTGGTCCCTGGTTCAATTCCCGGCAGAAGCACGAGTTCTTTTATTTCCTCCAAAACGTCTAGATGGGATCTGGGACCGGCTCCCCCGGCCTCCTATTCAATGGGCACCGGCATTAATTTCCCGGGAGTAAAGTAACAAGGGCGTGAAGTTCCGTCTAGTGTCGAGGTTAAGAATGAGTGGAACCCTAAACCTGCACTCCCTCTATAAGCCTTTATGGCCTGCACAGAGACAACTAACTGTACCTACTTTACTTTCACATATCTACATAAATGGAAGTCACTGAAGACAAATACATAACAGTAGTTTACCCCTTCTTTAACACGACGTCCTCCAGAAGTATTGGGGGGTGAAGGCAAAGGTCCACACACACTCTCACACTCGCCATTGTATGGCGGTGAGCAGTGGTACGCTCTGCCCACCTTAGTCCTGGACAAAGAACACCCAGGAGGCATTGGGTAAGAGATCATGAGAACCCCAGAATACACAGAAATGCAGTGGCCAAAAGAAATTTCCCTTCCCATAACATAATTCAGGTCTACTTTATACAAGAACGCGTAAAAACTCACTAACATCTAACGACGAATATTCGAATGATTACGGGATGTGCACAGTGAACTGGAATGATATGCGCAAAGAAGCGACCATGGTCAAATTTAAGCACTTATGCCACTTATAGCATAAACTGATTGGTTTTTATAACCGAGATGAAAAGTGTTTACAGCGCGGTACGGACTGGGTCTTAAAGCAGTCTGTGCTTCGTCTTTAAAAGGTTAAGCATTCCTCCAACACGGAACTCTCTAACGCGATTTAGATAACACGCGAGAAAATAAATGCGAACACTTATTTGCCGAACGCAGAAAATCCTCATACTCGGCCTGCCAAACATGTGGCAGAAGCCTACAAAAAAATACCCGTACCGTTAAAAAGCCCGAGACAGCCTCACGTGCAGCTATTTTGTAACGCAACTGGTTTGCCTTTTTCAACATGCGTAACAGTGCACATTTTCAGTTTACCTTTGATCCCGCGACATCTTTCTGCCGCATCTTAAAACCTCACACTTTCACTCACCAAACTGCGTGTTCGTAAATATCATTATATTATATCTACAATTTTATTCAATTTTCCACGGCAGCATTCACCTATTAATTCCATAAAAAGGTAAAGCTTTCCTGCAACAAGTCAAGACGGCTCAGAAGTAGGGGATAGAATGATGAAGGTTAGAGAATGAAAGCACCCCAACGCTACTGAATAAGGACAGAAGGATTAGGTCACCTGAAAATTTCCAAATGCCCTACCGGGGAATGAAGCCGGATCCTCCCATCTTGTGGCACAGTGTCTCAACCAACTGCGCCACCGTTCGCACACACTCCACTGCAATATGAAATTCGTCGAACGCGTTGGTCCGAGAAAGCTATCCTCCCGCGCAGATCAGCGGTTTGCTGTGCAGCATACACGAAGGTAAATAAATTGAATCAACCACGCATGTGCTGTTGACCTGCGGAGGCCTGATTCATTGCAGACCTTACTCGTGAGGCACGTTGCGTACTCGACGCTGAGAAGATTAATTAGATATACCTAAAAATTTACATTAATTCTTCCGAGTGCGTTGCCGGAGTGAGACTTTTTTTTCTTTTGGCGCAACAGTCCAACGCGGGCCATGGCCTCATTCACGAGGTTTATAGATCACACAACGACGCACCGCACTCCGTAGGACTCCTCTGGATAAGTGATTAGCTCATCGCAGAGACCTCTACCTGACAACATACAACACTCAAAACAAACATCCATGCCCCCGGTGGGATTCAAACCCACAATCTTAGCAAGCGAACGGTCGCAGATCTACGCCTTAGATCGCGCGGCCACTGGGACCGGCCGATGAGACATTTACTGACTGAATATTGGCAAAGTGTTCAAATCAGGGCCCTTTATTTTTACGTTTTGACTTTAGGCATTATGAATGATGCAACTGAGGCTCAATGTGAAAAAAAATAATAACTCGTAAGTTGTTTACGCCAAATAAAATACTCGATGTTACAAAAAACAAACCTAGCCATTACTGTCATACGAGCGTGTCTACGTTAGTTTTAACGTTCTTACTAGCTCTATCAAAAACATCAGGACAGAACGGCCACACATACGCACGCACTTGGACTGTTGTTATCAAGCCCCCTGAAATCAGAATCTACTTGGACCTTCGAACCAGACTGGCTGTGATGATATCATATCTAACAAAGAAACGAGACACGGCTTGTCCTTACAGCAATCAAGAACAGCGGTTAAATTACTACAAACACGGGGCAGGCCAATTTGACGCCAATGGGTAGAAGTCAAATGCACCCGTCAGACTGACAAACCCCACGTACACTGTCAGATTTGAGCTTCTCGCAGCGGTGTTACTGAACACTTTAGCCTGATAGGATATGACAATGTGTCCCTGGGCGAGAAGAAACTTGGACTACAAGACCCTAGGAATGAAGGCAGCATGAATCCTTCGAAACGTCCGAAATCACTCGCCCAATGACATTTCGTCACATCGCAGACAACCCGAATACTTCCATGCATTGCCCAGTGGTAAAGCATTAGTAATTCCGTCCAACATTTCCTGCGATTAAATATTTAAACAGATCTTAAGGTGTAATTTATTCCTTTTTGGGTAATTCCCCGGCGTCTGAGTTCTAATTGCCTATGAAGATGGAACCGATAGTGAGTTCCGAAACGTCGGCAATTAGAACTCAGACGCTGGGGAATTACCCAAAAAGGACTAAATTACATTTAGAACACGGCGAAAGCTTAAAAACAAGATCTTAAGGTGTGTCATCCCCGTTGTGTTGGGTCAATAATACAAAGCTGTAGCGTGGATATATCTATATATACATACAGTCATGAACACAACAATATTACAATTAGTAGCAATATATAATATATAACTACATGTTTCGGCCCTGTATGTAGGCCATCATCAGGTTGTATAAAGAACTTATTGACTACACAATGTGTGGTAATTTTGGAAGGGGGACGAGATCTCGTCTTTCATCATAAATCGTGGGATTAGTAATTATACCTATGTATTTTCATGATGAAGTACGCATCAATATAAATGTTGGTAACTTTTACTAATCCCACGATTTATGATGTAAGAAGAGATCTCTTCCCCCTTCCAAAATTACCACACATAATGTGTAGTCACTTAATAAGTTCTTTAGACAACCTGATGATGGCCTACATACAGGGCCGGAACATGTAGATGTATATTATATATTGCTACTAATTGTAATATTGTTGTGTTCATGACTGCACGTATATATAGATATATACACACTACAGCTTTGTATTATTTAAACAAATCTACTTAACTTACAGTTGCTCTTCATTCATGTCACATTAGTAACAGGAAAAAGATACAAAATTCCCAAGGCGGTATTGATGAAAGATGAAGTCTTGTGGTATACGACACCGACATTTCGGGGGAGCTTGCTGCCTTCGTCTGCATGATCTCTTCTTGGACTGCAGAGCCCCTGTTTTCCTAAAAATCGATATGACGTCATTCCGCTAACGACTTCTAACAACATATTCCATAATTTGTGTCTTGATAGCGTGAAGCAGGTCGAGGTTAAGATTTAAAGCCGTATAAAATCTAAGAAGGGGGATTTATTTTGTGACGCTCTTGTGGTTCTTTGGTGTGTTAGATCGAGTCATCGGTAAAACTGAACTTCATAATACTTAATGGGTCAATAATCGGCGAATCTTGACTGAACTTCGACAACCGTATGTGCAACAGCATTTAGCAAATTCGGCATTCCGAGTAACTTTCTCTGTTACAACCGCGGTCTTCAGAAATGTGACGCCGTGTAGTTAAGAGTGTACAATGTTATCAACGCATATATTGTCATTCCTTTATATTCATCGCCATGAGAACCTCAAATTCCCCTGTTAAAATATCACTGAGCTTTACCACACTCCGCCAAAACGCCATCACTGGCGCGAACTTACTCACCTGCCGAAATGTGTTGCTACCTACAACTAAGATGGATCACGCAGCTTATTTTAGGGACTCACCTCTTTCTTCGATGACCCCGTGCGCCATTTGACACTGAAGAATGACGACTATGACCGCCATGAATTGAAAGGACAGCAGTTTGAGCGGCATTATTTGGTCGTTGACAACCATCGTGCAGTGCGTTGGTGGACTTGCACCGACTCGGTCGTTGTGCGACAATTAGTAATTACTGGGTCCCAACTAACATGTGGACATCACTTAACATAACACCACGGCACTATCAGTGACACTTAAAAACAAATTATTCACTTCGTTGGTTGTATTCATCAGGTCTGACGTATGTATAAAACTGTACGAATGTATTTTAAAATAAACCACACTTATTGGTCCACGAAATCTTACACACACCAAACTGCACTTTTTCACACGCTTGAAGTACACTTACATTAACTGTGTCAACGTATTACACCACATACACTTTCATGCGAATTCGCTTACCCAATCGAACTAACCGCGGAACACAGCTAGTATAACCTACTCCCACGCCTGTTACCGCCACAATGCATCTGGATCTTGCCGACCAGCGGCGTTGCTGTTCCGCGCTGTATGTCTATTTCTAATTTCTGCCGTCAGATAGCGGTGGCGTTTAGACATCCATACGTGAACGAGCACGTGGTTGGCATTTTTCTACGCACTACTCTTGTGTACTCACGCACAGCCAAGGCAGGAGGCGTAATATTAACGTAAATAAAACGACTGTCAGCTTCTTTACGGTGCAGATGCTACGCACACTGTCGTCCGAAACAAATTCTATTACTCAAAAACCAGAAAACAGATTTTACAATTAAAAAGAGGTCATACATCCAAGATGCCAAATAACACCCTGTAACAACTACCTAATATCGCCAAGAAAAATAAATAAAAAAAAATATTTACGCCTGCAAAAGGAAGACAAATGATCTACAACATATGGCTTAGGCGCGTTCGCAAGCGAGACGCTTTTCGCAATTTTTCGACAGAAAACTCGGCTCCCACAAGAAGCGTTTTCAGGAAATGTTATATACATTTTTCGAAAAATAATCGAGAAAATTTCTTGCCTCTAGCAAAGAAATTGGGAAAACTAACGCGGATACGATTAAACTACGCACAACTGTACGCAGAATCTTCATATTGGAATTGCACTGTATGACATTTGTAATTATAATGAAGCAAAGTAAAAGAAACTTGTGCACAATTTTCCAGGAGTTAGTTATCGTTTCTTTCATTAGCACCAGTGGCGTACCGAGGGGGGGATTCAACCCCCTCTCCCAAAATTCCGAAGGCCCACCAAAATCGTGCCAAACTCAACCCAACTGTGAAAACTGTTAAAAATGGCTGAATTTAGGACGCCAACGCCCCAAGATGTTCGGAAAAAAGGCAGTAAAATTCTAAAACTGCCGTCGGTTTTACATTAGCAATGACAAATAAATTGGTTGTTGCCATAAACAGTCTTAAAGTACCAAAAGTTAATAAAATTTTACTATATGAAATGAAATTTCCTGTACCAAACTACAGCTGCCCCCAGGACCCCCTACTAGCGGGCTACCGCCCCCAGATCCCCCTCCCCCCCATCCCCTGTCCTCAACCGAATTTGTTGGCCCCCCCCCCCCGCGAACAAAATTCCTGGGTA
>Ga0123357_10014142_pt1 | contig 10403 bp, 7 predicted proteins | sample TergutEmb28metaG_FD_89873 | JGI IMG/M metagenome (GOLD analysis project Ga0123357, IMG submission 89873) | Embiratermes neotenicus P4 segment gut microbial communities from Petit-Saut dam, French Guiana - Emb289 P4 | ecosystem: Host-associated > Arthropoda: Insects > Digestive system > Gut ...
CGGCAAGCGGGTCGCCGTTTGATACAGGCGGGTCGCCGAGGGCGGCGACCCCTACGACAAATTGGGCAAACGTTTCCGTAGGGGACGCCGCCTTCGGCGTCCCGTCCCAACAATCCCTCGGCGTCCCGCAAGGGGTAGGAGCCGAGGCACGGGCGGGCGAGGGCGCCCGCCCCTACTGGGTAGAAATCGAAACCCGCAAGCGCGGGCTGCCGCTCACGCCCTCCTACGGGCACACGGCACACGCCAAGCCCACGGCCAATGGCCTCCAGACAGCCACCGTAACCGGCCCCGAAGGTGAAGAGGTCTACACGGACGAGATGGGCCGCGTCAAAATCCAGTTCCACTGGCAGCGCCAGAAGGAACACCCCGAGTTCGGCGCGAATTTCGATGAGCGTTCCTCGTGCTGGGTGCGCGTCGCCTATCCGGTGTCAGGCGGTTCGTGGGGGCACCAGAGCCTGCCGCGCATCGGCCAGGAAGTGCTGGTGGATTTTATCGAAGGCGATATTGACCGCCCCATCGTCAAAGGGGCAGTCCACAACGGTCGGCAACCGAACCCGTGGTTCAGCGGGTCGGGGTCGCTGCCCGCGAACCGTGCGCTGACCGGGATCAAGACGCATGAACACCACGGTCTGCAATACGGCGAACTGCTCTTCGACGACACGACCGGGCAGGTGCGCACGAAACTCAGTTCCGAGCACGGCAAGACACAACTCAACCAAGGTTTCCTGACACACCCCCGGCAGGACGGCAAAGCCGATCCAAGGGGGGATGGGTTTGAACTCAGGACGGACAACCACGGCGCACTCCGGGCGGCTGAGGGCATCCTGATCAGCACCGAGTCCAAGCCAGGGGCTTCGGGCAGGCAGCTAGACCGGGAACAGGCGCTCTCCCTGCTCGAATCGGGGCGCAAGAACGCGCAGATGCTTGGCGGGGCGGCGCAGGCCCAGGGCGCAGACGTAACGGAAACCGGCCCTGTGACCTGCGACGAAGAAGGCACAGAAGGTGCACAAAGCAGTAGCGGGCACCTCGACCACCTGGTCGAAGCAATCAAAGCCTGGGCAGCCCATACCAACATCGACCCCAAGGGCGAGACTGCCACCAGCCAGAGCGGAAAACAGCCCGTAATCCTCGTGAGCGGGCAGGAAGGCATCGGGCTGACGACTCCGAAGGAAATGGCGCTTGTCTCCGCCATGAACCTGGACACGGTGAGCCTGCGCGACACGCAGCAGACCACAGCCAGACGGTGGATACACAACGTTGGCAAGAGGGTCAGCCTCTTCGTAGTGGGCGTGGCGGGCAAGTTCAACCTGAAGCTCATCACGGCCAAGGGGCATGCAAAACTGGAAGCCCAATCGGGCGATGTGGAAATCACGGGCGATGAGAACGTGCGGATTACCGCCAACAAACAGAAACTCACCGCTGCGGCGGGCGAAGAATTGCTGCTCACCTGCGCTGGCGCATACATCCGGCTCAAAGGTGGGAAAATCGACGTCCACTGCCCCGGCAACATCTCGTTCAAGAGCGCCGGGCAGAGTTTTGATGGGCCGACGAGCCTGGATGTAAATACACCAACGATACTTGTAACAGAGCCCGAAAAGGTGGCAAGGTTTCGCAAGTTGAACATTTCGGGCTAACTCAAGTAAGAATGCCATACGGTAATTGAGTAACAAGACCATCAACGGGATACTCAAATGACTACAACGTCTCCTCTCAAGCGGTTTGTTCTGCCATTTCCCGAAACGGGAAGAACGGCAGAAGGCAACCCGATGGAATTTAAAGATCCGCTTAAATTTCTCAAGGCATGGGGCTATGCGTCTGGAGACGGGTTGTTTCCTTTGGGCATCAATGGTCAGTGGCATGGGGGCATTCATTTTGATGCAGGCACCGGGACGGCGGGGTTCGATCAAGAATCGGGCATACGCTGCATTGCAGACGGTGAGGTTGTCGCTTATCGAATCGACGAAGAATATCCCGTATTGGAATTCAAAGACATGGTGCCTGAGCCTGATGGCAAAGCGCATTACTCGTCCGGTTTCGTTCTTGTTCGTCATTGTCTGGAAATGCCTCCAGAATTGTTGCCTGCTGCCCAAGCCTCAAATCCGCCTTCCTGCATTTTTTATAGTCTTTACATGCACATAAAGCATTGGAAAGATTATGAAGATGAGAGCACTGATAATCCTTTGCGTCGCCCAAAATTCTGGGGGATAGAGCCTGCTAATAAACGCCTCGTTAGCATAAAAGCTAAGGACAAATATCCGAACTGGAATATTCCGGGTATGACAGAAGAGGAAAAGGGGAAACTGGGCATCTTATTAAAAGTCAAAGAAGGCAATACATACCGGGAAATTGGGTGGGTTGTGCGTGGAAGCCGGATCACCGTAAAGGACGGCGCGGACGATATGCGGCAATTTGTCAGCATAGAAAAGGGAACGGTAAGGTATATTCCTGATTGCACACAAGAAGACAAAAGCAGAGCGGTTGTCAAGTACATGGAGCTTGACGAAATTATTACTGACCCTGAAAGAAATAAAGTAAAAATAGTAACCCCCGCAGTAGAAATAAAAGCGGGTGAGCTAATCGGTCATCTGGGTCAATTTGTGCGTTACTCGCCAGAGGTCATAAATAGGACGGATAACCGTCCGTTGTTGCACCTTGAGGTCTTTGCAGATAAGGCGGCTTTCGATACCTTTATTGCGCAGTGCAGGGAAGCGGACAAGAACAGCACTACGGGTAAATATATCCTGACTATATCGAAAGGCGCAAAACTTGTTGAGGAAAAAGAAGCTACTGTTGAGCTTAAGGCAGGCGAAGGATTAATGAAAGCGCCTGATTCGCCACGTAATAAAAATTGGTTGAAAGCAGTGCGTGGTACATTCGAGGAAATCAATCGTCCAACAGATTACGCTACAACAGATAAAACTCAAAAATATTCTGGAGGCAAACTCCTCTACGAGGCAATCAAACCAAATCCAAACGGAAAAACGCTCGTAGCGAACAAGTTTCTAAGAGAAACCACTACCACTCGAAATACGTTTACAAAGCGAACCGTCTTTATACCAAGCCAAGAAACAGTATGGGTATCGCGTAATGATCTGACAGGAACAATGGATCTTGAAGCGGCAGGAACAAATAATTCCCACCATATTGTTAAACTTATCCGTGATAAGAAAGGTTGGGATGGGTTTCCGCTCGAAGTGGGTAAAACCGAAATTGACGCAGCAGAAGCAAGCAACATCATAAACACAAGGACAAGTTATGAAATCAAAGACAGAACAAGGGATGATGCCAAGAATCGTTGGTGGAAAGTCTCTGTTCTGTCAAAACCAGATGCGAACAACGCGAATAATCGTGAGCGCGACGGTTGGGCTTGTGAAGCAAATCACCCACTGGTTGAAGTAACGACCCCGTGGGCTTGGCCGGGGTTTGAAATTCAGAAGGAAGATACTACCAAACCCGTAGAATGGTGCGAGAAGCAACTCGACAAGGAACTGATGGCAGACAACGCGCTACTCAAGCAGTTGTTTGACATCATAGATTTGAACAATGACGGAAAGCTTGAACTCGAAGAAATCAGGAAAGCCTGGGACGTGCCTCAGCTTGTGCGCCCTTTGTCGCGCCAGATCATACCGCATGATAATGAGTGGGGCATCCCGATGGCAGAATGGGACAAGATTGACTGCAAGCTGACGGAGGACAACGAGAAGAAAATATGGGCAAAAGAGAAAGAAAGGTACAGTAAGCTACGGTTTTGGGATGACACATCATCCATTGCATCCTTTCCGGCGAGTTATAATGTCTATCACTTGCATCCGTTGGGGGTGATTGAGAATTTTACGAAAACTAATGATCTTATCTGCAAGGAATGCGGTGAGGTGATCACGTTGACGGAGGAATTCTTGATAAAAATTATGCCAAGAGCCAAAAAAGTATTTATTGACGAGCTTATCCTGTGTTCCACTGAATTGTTCCCGAAGTATGGCGTTAACACCTGTCGGCAAATAAAGCACATTCTGGCACAGGCCAAACAAGAAACGACTCATTTCACAAAATTTAGAGAAGATTTGCATTACGTCTCTGGCGGGGCACAAAGAGTATACGAACTATCGCCGACAGTGATAAACAATGGTTTTACCAGAAAAGGTTTGACATTTGCCACGACACAAGCAAAGCTTAATTGGATTCAAACCCATATAATTGGCAATGATGCAGCCTATGGTGAACACTGTTATGGCACAAATGAACAGCCCGGCAAGGATTTCAGAGGTCGTGGTTTACTTCATTTAACGCATTATGACACGTATAAAAAATGTGCACAAGAAATAGGGTATCCTATTAATAGCCAGCCAGAGTTAGTCGAGAACAACCCAAGAGTTATTATAGAAACTGGACTCTGGTTTTGGAAGAAAAACAATATTGCAAATATCGCCAATAATTCCGAAAATGACGGAAATGAAGGAGTCAAAAAAGTTACCCACCCGATTAACTCCGGATATGATGGACTTGCTAATCGTCAAACATACAAAAGAGAGATTTCGGCAAATTTTGACGAAGAATTTTTTTCAGGGTGCCAAGGATGAAAACGACACTTTTTTCTTTACTTCTTCTGTTCAGCAGGGTAGCGTTTGCTGGCTCCTCATGTGATGATATTCTGGGCGAGCAAAATTTCGACCCATTAAAAATTAAAGAAGGGATTGTTTGTTTTGTGGAACAACCCGCATTAGATGAACACAATAATCAATACGGTACTGAAACGGTAGTGTATTTTATAGCTCAAGATCGCAAGCCGATGAAGGCTCAGGGTGAAGCGTTATTTAACGAGGGTGGCAATGATGCTGGCAAAATTGTTGACGCATTTGAGTTAGACATCAATCACGATGGAAAAGATGAAATCGTAGTCATTCATTTTGTTGAAGTTCGCTCTTCGCTTGCAGAACAAAACTCTTCCAACAAATTTTATGATGTTACGGTGTTTAATAAGATGGGGGAAATCTTAAGTCGAAACGATCGTGCATCTGAGTGGTTTGGGTATGGCTATAGTTGGCTGTCCGATGGGAAAAGTGAGATATATGAATTTCCTTACTTAACCCAACAATCTGTACGTCAGGCATTGGCTTCTCCGTTTGCGGAATTGATGACACACGATAAAAAAATTCCAGTAATAATTAAACAAAAAAGTTATCTCTACGAAACCCCAATGATTCAAGAAAAAACCAAAAAATATTTAATTGCTGGAGATAAGGCAACAATTGATAAATACAAGGCTGGTTGGTGCCAAGTCACTTACTCCGGTGGGAAAAAGTCTTTGAAAATGTGGATGAAGTGTGAGGTACTCCAACCGGATACAGGAAAATAGCCCGATCGAACCGTCTTTACGCCAAGTCAACAAACAGTATGGGTGTCGCGTTCTGAGCTTGCGGGAACAATGGACATCAACAAGGCAGGAATAAAAAATTTCCACAATATTGTTAAAATCAGTCGTGATATGAAAGTTTGGGAAGATTTTCCCCTCGAAGTGGGTAAAAACGAAATTGATGCAGTAGAAGCAACGTGCATTATAAACACAAGAGTTGGCTATGAAATTAAAGACAGAACAAGGGATGATGCCGGAAGTCGTTGGTGGAAAGTTTCTATTCTGTCAAAGCCAGATGCAAATAACTCTAACAACCGTGAGCGCATCGGCTGGGTTTGTGAAGCAAATCACCCACTGGTTGAAGTAACGACTCCGTGGGCGTGGCCGGGGTTTGAAATTCAGAAGGAAGATACTACCAAACCCGTAGAATGGTGCGAGAAGCAACTCGACAAGGAACTGATGGCAGACAACGCGCTACTCAAGCAGTTGTTTGACATCATAGACTTGAACAATAACGGAAGGCTTGAACCCGGAGAAATTCGGAGCGCATGGAAGGATTCTAGTCTTGTCCATTCTTTGTCGCGCCAGATCATACCCCACGATAATGAGTGGGGCGTCCCGATGGCAGAATGGGACAAGATTGACTGCAAGCTGACGGAGGACGACGAGAAAAAAGTATGGACGATAGAGAAAGAAAGGTACAGTAAACTACGGTTTTGGGATGACACATCATCCATCGCATCCTTTCCGGCGAGCTTTAATGTCTATCATATTCACCCGCTGGGGTTGATTGAGAATTTCTCAAAGCTAAAGAAGAGAATCACTTTTGAAATGGTCAAACGTGTATTCACTTCAGCTTCCAACGAGAAAATTCAGGACATCGTAGATTATTTCAATGTGGATTTGGAAAGGTATAAGCTAGACACAGCATTGAGACTTTCTCACTTCTTTGCACAGGTTGCTGTGGAAGCATTTTCTGATTTATCAGCTTATATAGAGAATTTGAACTACTCTGTTCAGGGTCTTAAAGATACCTATAGCGTATTCAGCCCAAACGGTATCTATTCTAATGTAGCACAACAAATAGGAAGAGTGCCTGGAACAGGCGGTCATCCCGCAGATCAGGAGGCAATAGCAAATTACGCATATGCAAACACCCTCGGTAATGGCCCGTTTGGGAATGGTAATGGCTGGCTCTACCGAGGACGCGGAATGAAGCAACTTACCGGCTGGAGTAATTATCAGGCATTTAGGGATAAATACCCTTCATTGTTTGATGAGCAGATTGAAGACGTTGTTGCTAACCCTGAAGTGGTGTTCAGCAATAGAAAATATGCTGTCCGTTCTGGTATTTTTTTCTGGGTAGAGAATCGCGTTTATGAAAAAGCGGATGGAGGCTCTACAGATAATGATGTCCGAAAAGTCACTAGGATAGTAAACGGCCCTGGACTGAAGGGGTTGGATAATAGACAGGCTCAATTTAGAAGAATTTACCACCAACAACGAATTTTTGCGGAACTCGACCTCTGAACAATGGAGACAATGATGAAACTTCTTTTTAGACTGTTTTCCCTGTCTTTTTTCCTGTTTTTTACATGCCTTGCACATGGAAATGAAGAGGCGCAAATTGTTTTTGGTGGAGACTCTTTTAAAATTCCGTTTCCAAAAGAGGGGTCGATTTTTTTGCCTATTTATTCAGGCATGAAAAACACTATTTCTAGCGATTCCAATCTTGAAATTTATATTCTTGTACCAGAAGGGAATAAATACAAGCAGCTTTATGTTGGAACAATCTATCCTGAAGGAAGGCGACCAGAGATTGAATCGATTTTTTTCCATAATGTAGATGATTTACCGGGCGATGAGTTATTTATTCTTGTTTCTTGTCAAATACTTAATATATCATCAGGTGGCAAATACTATACAGTATACATTTTTTCAAAGGAATTAGATGAGGCTACCGGAGGGCTTAAACGACTCACCTTAATTGAAGAGAAATTGGGACAAGGTTTAGAGGGTGTAGTAGATACAGATGATGGGGGAGAAGGTAAAAAGGTTCACGCACCATATACAAATGCCGCAGGTGTCCGTAGGATACTAAGGGAAAAAGGGTTTTTGAAGTAACGGACAAAACCACCCACAATATGATGAAACTACTTTTTAGGCTGTTTTCCTTGTATTTTTTTCTGTTTTTTGCTTGTCTTGCGCATGGAAATGAAGAGGCACAAATTATTTTTGGTGGAGATTCATTTAAAATTCAGTTTCCAAAAGAGGGGTCAATTTTTTTACCAGTTTATTCTGAACTGAAAAAAATCATTAGTAATAGCAATGACTATAATATGGAGATTCACATTCTTGTGCCTGAAGGTAATAAATACAAACAATTATATGTTGGAACGATTTTTCCAGAGGGAGGGCCTCCAAAGATCGAGTCCGTCTTTTTTAATAACGTCGATGATACGCCGGAGGATGAATTATTTATTCTAGTATCTAGTAAATCATATCATTATGATTCTGGAGGCACTTTTTATGAGGTATACATTTTTACTAGGGAGTTTGATGAATACACTGGTGGGCTTAAGCGGCTTACATCAGTCGAAAAGGAATTGGGAGGAGGTTTGGAAGGCGTAGCAGAGGGAAAAAAGGTTCATGCACCATATACAGATGCTGCGGGTGTTCGTAGAATATTAAAAGAAAAAGGTCTTTTGAAGCATTAACCTATACGAACTATCATGCACATGTTTCGAGTAATTTGTCTTTTTTCTATCTTTTTCGTTTTTTCGTGTTCTGTTCACCGCCCCGGAGAAATGTATGGCTCTGGACAAGGAATCAAACAGAATAGCGCACAAGCAGTAGCATCGTATAAAAAGGCGGCTGAACGCGGATACGTAGACGCGCAGTACAAGCTCGCTGTGTTATATGACACCGTACCCGACATCGAATATGATAACCGGGAAAGAGATGAGGTCGTACAAAATGACGTAGAAGCCGCGAAATGGTACAGATTAGCAGCAGAGCAAGGACATGCGCACGCACAGTACCGACTTGGGCTGTTGAATGCAGAAGGCCGGGGCGTTGCCAAAAATGAAGCGGAAGCGATGAAGTGGTACAGAAAAGCAGCAGAACTTGGAGACGTCGACGCACAGTACACGCTTGCAGATATGTTCTATAGTGGCTGGGGTGTTGAATGGAATGATGCAGAAGCGTTTAAATGGTTAAGCAAAGCGGCGGAAAATGGACTCGCGGACGCACAGTATGAGCTTGGGAAAAGGTATGTCGAAGGCACCGGCCTTGTAACCGATTATGCACAAGCGGCGAAGTGGCTCGAAAAGGCACTGGAACAGGGAGAAGATCGGGCAAAAGAGATTCTGGAATACGTTAACTATCAAATGAAAACTGATTTCTCATGTGACGATATTTCAGGCAAAAATTGCTACAACAAATTAACCAGACTTTTATTCTCATTGAAAATGAACGAAATGCGTGTTTGTTTGAAAAAGCAGACTGCATGGGACTTATGTACTCCTTTTGCCCCAGACTTACAATATCGCCCTCCTCAGGAGCAGGAGAAAATTGATAATTGTCGAGACCATGTTTTGACAGCACATTCGACACATTCGCCTGATGATTTGCCGGAAACAGTAACCATATATTCCATTATTCAAGGCCGTCAGCCCATAGCGGCTGACGGAGGCGTGTTTGAGTTGAAAGGGTCTCAAGATGAAATCAGCGATATTGTTTCACTGGATATAAATGGCGATGGCAAGGATGAACTTGTCGTGATCCGTGAGTCGAATGATTATACAAAGTCTCAAAAAACCACCTATCCAAGATCGACACTCCGGGTTTACGTTGTGACTGTTTTTGATCAAGGGGAAACTGGTCTCCATCGTAATGAGCGTGCCTCGGAATGGTTTGGGGGTGATTTCTACAGATGGTATTCCGACGCTTACACTACCGCCTTTGACTTCCCTTATATTACTGGCGTACTTGTGCAGGGGGCGTTGAAATCGCCATATGCGCCGTTGATGGTTGGTGACGCATCCATACCTGTCACAGTCAGGTGCAAAAGTCATTTGTATGAACATCCTTCATTGGAGACAAAATCCAATAAATATTTGATTACCGGGGATAAGGCAACGGTTGATAAATATACCGCAGGCTGGTGCCGCCTCAATTACTCCGGAGGGAAAAAGCCGTTGCAAATGTGGATGAGATGTGACGGGCTTCTACCTGAAGGACAGTCAGATGCAAGGGAATGTCCGTACCCCATTACGGAAGAGAAAAAAAGACGCTACCAAATGTTGAACATCTCAGGCTAAACATTTGCGATGCTCCCTCGTGTAGAACGTGCCCCGGATTGCGCTTTGCTTATCCAGGCTACGTTTGCTGCGTGGTCGGAGAAAACCCTCGTCGTTTAATCCAATTCAACTCACTTAAAAGGAATTCGGCATCATGGCAAGAAATATCATCGTTTTGGGCGATACCACGACGCATAACGGCACGGTGATCAGTGCCTGGGGGGCGGACGGCCCCGTGCCACAGACCATTGACGGTATCCCCGTCGTCTGCATCGGGGATAAGGTGACGTGCCCGAAGTGCCGGGGTACGCACACCATCGTTTCCGGGGCTTCCGGGGACGACGGCCCGCGCACGACGCTGGGCGGCAGGCCGGTAGCGCGCGAGGGCGATGAGGTGTCGGACGGCTCGAAGCTGGCCTCAAGGGGGCAGTCCAGCGGCACGCATGGCAGTTGAAGCCATCCAGGGACAAATGAGTTGCCGTGGGGAAGGCAACGTGCGGCAATTGCAGGCGGGGCAATGGTTCAGCCTCGCCGGGCACCCCTACTACGACCGGTTCAATGCGCAGGAAGAGCGGGAATTCGTCGTCTGCAGTGCAAGGTTCATCGCAAACAACAATCTGCCGCAGGGTCTGACCAACCGGCTCACGGCAAGCGGGTCGCCGTTTGATACAGGCGGGTCGCCGAGGGCGGCGACCCCTACGACAAATTGGGCAAACGTTTCCGTAGGGGACGCCGCCTTCGGCGTCCCGTCC
>Ga0123357_10014143_pt1 | contig 10403 bp, 4 predicted proteins | sample TergutEmb28metaG_FD_89873 | JGI IMG/M metagenome (GOLD analysis project Ga0123357, IMG submission 89873) | Embiratermes neotenicus P4 segment gut microbial communities from Petit-Saut dam, French Guiana - Emb289 P4 | ecosystem: Host-associated > Arthropoda: Insects > Digestive system > Gut ...
AGAAAGAAAATACGAAAATTTGAAAAGTATATTAAGTAATTAGAATTTTTTTTTTTTTTTAAATTCAAAACGTCGCGGCGCGAGCATTAGCGTGTGTGTGTTTTTTTTTTTAAACCGGGGCTCAAATTCCAAATTCAGCACACACCCCTGGGCGTCTAGTGCTGTAGCAGTTCGATGCTCGTTTTTAATTTTGTTTCTGCTTTGTTGGGTGCTAGATGTTGCGTTTAACTTGTGTGATTGCTTCATAACCTAGTGAAGGCTGAATGAGATTTTATGTTCTTACGGCTATGAGATTTCATTATACGATTTTGTAGGGGTGATGCCAGTATTTTGGAGGACCTACGGCGTTGGCCTTTAAGGCCATATTTTTGCCCTGAAGATGGGGCACGGACTTCGTCTGAAAGGTTTGTGGACATACTTATTCACCGAAATACACGGCCTTACGTCTCAGACGACCGTAAACTGAGGCAGCGGAAGTCACATCCTAGCTTTACCCATGTGTCTGACGAAGGTAGCAACATCGCTGTTCAGTAATGGGCGAACATTTTGAATGGATTACGTGGGCTTACACATACGTGCCATTAATCCTTCACATTAAAGGATATTACACATAATTCGAAAACAGGAAGTGGAGTAGAGTTCATTCTTGGTGGATTTTGTTTCAGATAATAGAGTCTTTGGACGGAACTATTAACGCTGAGACAGCCCTCATGTTAAGGATTTAGAATCATACAGTGATTGGCCTTAGTGAACACATTTCATGATGATATTGGCGCCACTTAATGGAGATAATATTTATGGCAAACGTTAGAAAGTAATGACGTAACCGTTTTAAGTGGGTTCCGTATCACCAAGGCATGACGTGTCTGTATGTTGCGGATGAAGAAGATACTCGAGGTATGGATGCTAGCCACGATGGTAGAATGGGCAGTCGGGAGAGCCTACAGCTTTTATAAAGCCTGGGATTGGAACGGATTCTTTGGGTTCAGGATAGTGCCCATTGGGCTGGCTGTGATATTGGCGACGGTGTGGCTTCGAATTTTACTTGCACATTGTTAGTTAAACTTAATGTTTTCCATCACGAAGTGTTTGATACGTATATAATTAGCAATAATATTCAGTCAAACACAACAATCATATGGTATGTTATTTATTAACTAATAAACTTGAGCGACATGTTTCGATTCATGTAGGATCATCATCAGGCCCTCTCTAAAAATAGATCCATTACATAGAGTTTTTAAAACACGTTATGGGATCCCAAACGTTTTAAAGTTAAAAACAGTTATCCAGATCGAATAGTTTGAAAACAAAAACATATGTATTGTGAACATGAGATGGTTGTGAACGTTTGGGATCCCATAACGTGTTTTAATAGCTCAATGTAATGGATCTATGCTTTTTAGAGAGGGCCTGATGATGATTCCACATGAATCGAAACATGTCGCCCAAGTTTATTAGTTAATAAATAACATACCATATGATTGTTGTGTTTGAATATTATTGCTAATTATATTGTTAGTTAAACAGAGCGTGTTTGCTGGTTGACAAACTAACGCTGGGGATGACACAGCCATAGAAAGTTCAACGCCGCTCTTACAATAAGTCTGCCATATGACATAATCTGGAACCAGTTCCATTCGCCTACATCCCTACACTCCTTTCCCAAGAGTCGTCTTTGCGATATTTTCCGTCTGTTTCGCCTTTCAAGAGGTTCGTTATGAAAACTGTTTATGAACTTGTCTTCCCTCGCCTAAGTACATACCCATTCATGTGGAAAAGCTAGGCTTTTACTCACATCTATCAACGAGAGGTAAATTAATTAATATACAGAGATCACCTTGCGGATGATGAATGTGACTTCCATATTTCTTTGTCGTTATATGCACTTTTCTGGAAAGAACGCATGTCTGACCTGTGGTTGAACTGGGGTTTTCCGCTTATTGAACTGCGCGTAAGCACAATCAAGTGAATGAGTAACTCCGAATGCACACCATTGACGTGCGTGTGTTCCTTGGCATGCAATGTAGTGAGACTAGCGGGCAATCAAATGTAATACCGTTTGTTTTAACACTTTTAAAGCTGTGATCCTGATGACTAATGAATGCTTGTATAACTGCCATATTTTTTGCATGTTTCTTCTTCATTTATGAATGGATTTTGTGTCTTGGAACGATATAACGCTGTAACGCCTGTGCTTTATTGTCCGACAGCCCTGTTTAGTTAGATGAAGCTTAATGGGTTTGCAATAGACAGTGGCAAATAGCATGATTACCATGGATATTACTAATTTGATTTAAATGCAGGTTTGCCGTGTACAGTGTAAAAATGAAGGTCTCTTGCTTGCAATGTTGTACCTATGTGACGAGTGTATTTGCATAACCCGTTCACCACAGAGGTGTAGGTTAATTCTCGAAGGCGAGAGTTTTTGAATGGCATGTCATACTTGGAACTAGTTATGCAAGGAATATTTTTGAAGGGATGCAGATAGGGGCGTTAGTTCGTCTGATAAGATTCTTTTACTGGTTTGTGTTAGTAATGTACTGATTTTATAATAGTTAAGAATTCCATTCTACGGAGGAACAGAATGGAACTAGCGCCATGGTTCGAAGTTCTGAAGATGTAATTGCTAGTCAAGAAATTTGGCGTTTGCTTTGGGACCCGAAGGTTCGTGGCCGTGTGAAAATTGTGAAGATCCTTATTATACTATTTTGTGTGAGGTTCTTTTACTTTCTGCTTCATAGGAATATAATTCTCTTTAGCATACGGTTCTCTAAAAACTTTGATCTATTATGTACTCCCCTTGTTGCTAGAGACAGAGTTCCTCGCCCTCACACTACAGAGTGGACAGGAAGTCTGAGTTTTATCCGTTTGCCTGGTTTGGCAGCCATGCAGTTTCATAACCCAGTGTGACTGAAAGTGTTGGGGGGTTGTTACTCGATTAATACATTTGATCTATTTGTGCTTTATTGTAGTTAGGTGCTTATAATGCGTATCGGGTATGGTAGATTTATTTCATCTATGCGAACATACAGCTAACAAGTCATGTATTTTGTGTGAACAATAAACTTGCAGCTCTAAAGCTGAAGCTGATGTAGTGCAACGGCATGCAGGTGAATTTCAGGAAATCATGTAGACCATTAGCTTGGAGGTGCCTGACTCGAAGTGAATAATATATCAAAGCATTACCCGAAAATGTAGCCTACAGAGTTTCAAGACAAAGTGGCCTGTATGCTTAAGCAGTACGTCATGAAGTTACATGGAGTTCTAGACTTAAAGCTCCACGGATTCTTAACTCTGACGTGTAGTGGATGTCGATGCTGAACCCCTCGCTCTGTTATGCCATTAGTAAAAAATCTTACTTGACTTACTGGATGGGAGAAATGATTCGTACCAGAACGGGGTGGGTGATGTGGCTGAAGTCCTGGCGATGTTGGGATGCGGATGCCGGTAATCCATTCCATAGCAGGGTACTTTACTTCATAATCTGTGGCGATTGTGTTTTAAGTATGGGTTTTAAGTAAGTCCATGGTATAGAGTGGTCATTGAAGACATTAACATTAACATTCGCTTTCAAGAAATTCTTTCAAGTTTAAGGACTTCTGGGATGTCATACCGTATAGTTTGGTAGATGGATTGTATTATGTCGGAGGAACCATCTTCAGAATAGAAGTATGACGACAACGACATTGAAAATCGTCGGCGTGAACACCCAGGTCTCCAAGAAGTTGATTCTTTGTTATGGAACTGGAGGGTTGGTTTTCGTGTTCACGTGTGCCACTAGCCCTTATCTGCACCCTCATTGTCACGGACTTCTAGGTGGAGATCCGAAAGTAAATACTTACTTGAAAAATCGCATACCACTTGTTTTATAATTTTTATGTTACTGTCTTATTTCGTCATTTTGTGCACACTTTCGTATACGCCAGCTTTTTGGATAATGGTTTGGGGCTTTACCCTGCCGCTTTCACGGTGTTTAATTTCTTTGGTTTAAAATATCACCACATTGGATGCCTTCTTTCCTCCTTTCCGTACTGAAAACCTGACCTTAACGTTGTAAGGAACTGCAAAATATAATTCAGAAAAAAAATTCACTTTTATGAAATTATAATTGGAGAATTTGTTGGAAACAGAACTAAGTGTAGATGGAAAGTTAGCGTGAATCTTAAAAACCGGGTCTTAATTACGTTGATTTAAAATATCTGGCTTAGGCTAGTCTTCATTGTTAAATCTAACGTGATTAGAATGTACAGTAGGTACAATAATTTTTAACAATTTTCATTTCGATTCATCTCAGGAAGAATTGTAAGTGCTGCAGTATTAGGTAAGAAAATAACGAGAAAATGTTAGTAGGCGATGCAGTTCCAGATGTAACTGCAGAAAACATAGAAAGATTTGATGTGAAGAGCTAGCTACGGTGCCTGTGGGAAGACGCTAGGGTTGAGCGGGTAATCCAAAGCTAGCTACGGTACTTGGGTGAAGACAGTGGGATTGAACGGATAATCCAGAGCTAGCTACGGTACTTGGGGGAAGACCCTGGGATTGAACGGATAATCCAGAGCTAGCTACGGTACTTGGGGGAAGACACTATGGTAGAGCGGTTAATCCAGAGTGGATGAGAAGAGTTAGCTACGATACCTGGGGAATGACACTAAGGTTTAGCGGATGATCCAGGGTTAACTACGGTACCTGGACGAGAGACTAAGGTTGAGCGGTTAATCCAGAGTTAGCTGGGGTACCTGGGGATAGACACTAGGGTTGAGCGGATAATGCCGTGACTGGCTGAGTGCCTGTTAATTTCTTAAGAATGACTGTACTTTGCAGAGTTTGTTGAAGTCCCAGAATATATGGTGTGAAGTTACAAATCGTACCTGTTAGCAATCGACGGAGTAAATTAACAGTTGAGTACAGCCTTAATCGATTAGCTGATTAAATTATTCAGTCATTGGTAACTGTCATACCCTTGTGGTGCTCTTCATTCCATACGAAGTTACGAGTGCTAAGTAAGTATGGTTAATGGTATCACAATTTTGTGTCGTCATAAAGTCACCAGTCGTCAATTAGCTCAATCGATTCCCGGGAGTACAGCCTTGAATTCAGTGTGTTGTAGGTAGTTAGTGCGTAGTTAGATTTTTGCAGCTTGTATGATCTGGCGTTAGACGAAATCATTATTCTGTATTATATCAGTCTTTTACAACGTCGGATCATGTTCATGTCACGTTTACGATCTTTATTTTGTATGTTTTGATATCGGCATATGACCATTGTGTGGCAGATTTGATGTTCTCACGGCAGTGACTGTCAGGGTTACCGTCTTTGCGATGTGACACTACGCAGTCGAGTATGTTTTTACTAGGTTCTGAAGAAGACATTGCCCTCGCCATCAGGGTTAAAGAGAAACGTTGGCAACATTCTACCTGAGAACACGGCGTCACAACCTAGAAGACTAATTTTCGGGCTTTGTTAGGTCGACTGGGATACGGTGCTACTAATATTGTTAGAGAATGCATCTGTTTTGTGATCAAGATGGACATTCGTGTTGACGTTTAGTGACTGCACATATATGTTTTATATGTAGGATAAGGTTGCCATCGATGGACAAGTTTAGCATTATTGACACAAATAAAAGAATGTGCAGAGACACAAAACAATTACTGCTTTAAATACGTGCTGTATTCTCTATTAGGAAACCAAATTTCGCGAATGTAATTAATCGACAGCTGTTAGAAAAATAAATATTTTATTAAACTTTGCGACTGGTCCATTCATAGCACTAGTGTGTGTGTGTGTGTGTGGGGGGGGGGGGGGAGGGTGTATGTGGGCGTGTGTGTATGTATGTGTGTGTGCGCGCTCGCGCACACACACATACATACACACACGAATGCACGCACGTGTACATATTTGGCGAAACGGATATTAGTGAAATCAAATTTTGTGTAAGTCAGGGCATACTTGTATGTATATTGTATTTGGATGCACCATTTTTAAGGCGCGTTCGAAAAATTGCGACAAGCGCCTGTTTTCGTCGTATGTCTGTCTCCGGCTGTCTGTCCGTCCGTCCGCACGGAACAGCTTGACTCTCACTGAACGGATTTTCATGAAATTTGATATTGAGTATTTTCCAAAATCTGTAGAGAAAATTGAAGTGTCATTGAAATCTGACTAGAATAACGGGTACTGTACATGAAGACCAGTATACATTTTTTGAACATATATCGCGAAGTTCTTCTTAGAATGAGAAATGTTTCGGACAAATTTGTAGAGAAAATCAAAATGCAGTTTTATGGCCTTTCTTTCGGACGTCGTGCTATTTATGAGATGATGTAGAAAAATATTGTAAAGCCAGGCATGACACAGGTGACAGTATGGCGCATGCGCATCACATTCGGTACCGAAATCTATAAAAACACACTCAGAAAACTTATTGATTTGCCACTGTAACAATGGTTGCACGAACGCGACTCAGTTTTACGTTATACGTCCGTTTGGGTTACGCATGTAGTGCTGAGTACTGTTTTCTGTAGCCTTTAATCTTTCCCTGAGATACACTGACGCATTTAATTAACACTACATATGTTAAAGATTAAGTACCTCGATGGTTTTGTGTTTATCTTGGAACGTTTGTAGGTACTTAAGCTATTAGGAAGTTTCCCACTTTATGGCTGTCGAAGGTACGTACCGTTTGACAGATGTTTCACCTTGGACGTTGTCATGATTCACTTTAATCCATTCCCCTCCTTCACGCTTTATTTATTTAGTTGCATGCTAATATTACCTTTCCATGTAGGCCACCACTTATGCTTAAGTTTCCAAAGTCGTTTCTGCTTTGAAGATTATTTGCCGCATCTTTTGTATGAAATTTACTTCTACCGTGCGTGCCACTTTTCTGTATTTCTTCCTAGACGCCATACATTGTTAGGCGAAAGGATTGATATAAATCGGAAGCGATTGTTATTCAGTTTTGTGTATTTTTCTCAGTACCATTTTTTCAAAACATCTTGAATTCATATTCTTTCTTTAAATCTAGAAATGGTGGCTGAAAGTCCCTCAGCAGTGTAGTACTTACTGTGTGATGAATATTGTGTGGAGTATAAGTTGCGGATTTTGAGTGTGTTAAGTATAAAACCTGACGTTCATTCTGTACGGCCTTGGTGCCGACTGTTCATGAACGCTGAATGGAGAATAAAAAGGCGGGCATTTTGCCAGAGATGGTTTTGCAGCTAGTGACTGATCATATGATGAGAAGAGATGGTCATATTAATTAGCTGATGTGAATTGAAAGCTGTTGCATTTCCGACACATCCTGTTTTACGCAGAACTGAAATGTCGCTATCACACAGAACTGTTAGGCCTAGTGTAGGCCTTTGCCTGCTAGTGCAGCAGTAGTCCTTTATGACGACTGGTAGGAGACAGATTTTCTTTTGCGATTCGTACTAGTGAACGTCCTTGTAATAACAAACCCGAATATTCAACAACCCTGATAACAAATCCTGTTGTGGACAAGATTCTGAGCCAGTTCTATTCATCACAGCTCACAACCTAGCACCCGGTTCCTCAACTCTGGATGAACAGTTTGTTTCCAAGACTTTCAATTGTAATTTTGTGGGCCAGAGTTTTATTACCACATTCACAGAAGCGTTAACATTTCATCATTCGAAATCTTTTGTTACCGTCTAAATGTAATATAAATGAAACTTTATACTCTTTCGTAAGGAACTTGGAATGGAGGTGGTTGTGACTGGAACTTGGATTGGAGGTGGTTGTGACTGTCGGTTGTTTACTTCAAGGGTTTGATAGAACTAACGAAAAATCGTGACAGACTGTAGAATAAGTGCCCTGGTAATCGAATCCCAGACGTTTAAAGGATAACATTAAAGATTTTTACAACAACAAATATTAAACAAAGGTGAAGTCCCTGTGCACGGAATGAAGGCGTGTGGGAGTGGAAGTTGTAATAGACCAAATCCGTGGGTAGAGTAGATACATAATGCTAATTGATAGGCCAACTTACCGTACCTGCATAGGAGCCACTCACAGCACGAGTTAGGATTGATACCTGCGCTGTTAGGTACTTATTTGAGAAACAATTGACTATCTTCCACAGTAAGCTGGGAAGATATTGCGGGTGGGGAACAGTACGTGAGTAGCAATGCAGATTGGAGTAAAACCTGGCCCCAAGTTACTGCGGCAAGCGACTGTTGTTTTGACAAAGTTACAACTTGATGTACAGAACTTATAGGAACCGCGCAGGGTTTGACCACCAGTTAAGTCTAACGATGTGGGAAAAGGGGTTTTAGACCCAGAAGCGAAGGAGGGAGGTGGTAAAAATTCTTTGCCCAGAGAGCTGAGGAGTGCGGTCACCCGGCTAGTACTCTTCCCACCGTAGGCGGCGTGCGTTACTAATGTAGGGAGTGATTCCTCTTATATAAAAATCCGAAGAAAAAATACAGTGACGTGAACGTTTCGCGCAAGAATATCATCCCCGAGATATCGACGACTGGCGAGTTCCACACGATGTCTAGACTCACGCTACATTAATTATAATTCTTAAAGAATCTCTGTGTCTTGTTGTACGGGCACCTGTACACCGCTGGGTAATAAATTCGATGTTTCTTAGTCAAATATCCAATTCCCAGTAAGAGACTATTATTGAAGCGGAGACCCAACACCCCCAACTTCGAAGGAACTGGGTTCGCCAACATACAGACCCTGATTTGAGCAACGCCGAGCAGTCTCGGACTACGGAGCGCTGAGTTCGAATTGCGTCCTCAGCGGTAACCTTTCCACAAACAAGATCCGGTGCACCTGGGCCGAGAGGGGGAGATGCGGCTCAAGGTGTATAACTCCATTCGTTCTTAACATCGCCTCTACAAGTAGGCGAGTGGTCAGCCGCTTTACCTCGGGGTAAAGAGCAATCGGTGCGCATTGTATAGGAGGCTGGGTGGGCCGCAAAGCCCTTCTGGACGACCTGGAGAAGAGAAAATTCTGTTGCCTCTCCTGGAAGTCGAACCACGATTCCTTGGTTGTGTAGCCCGTGGCCGTGTCACTGTATCGACTACACCGTCCCGCCTCCAAATATGAAACGTAACAATCGTCAACGTGAAAGTCGTATGGACAAAGACGTTATATTTGTGAGCTGTATCTGTTGTGAATAGTTGCTGATATTTTAAATTTATAATTATTTTCGACGGTATACAGTAATTCTTTATTGATACACATTTTATTATGGGCTGCCGGTTGTAAAGAATCATATTATGCTTAAGTAGGTGCACGAGTTACGAGTGTTGAAAGGCATGACTCCTTACGTTCTTTACCTCGGTGCTGGGTAATTGTGAGTGGTTAGCTTCAGTCTTTTGCAAATTCTTCTTTCTGGAGAGAGTCTTGGGTGCTCATTCGATGGTAGGCTCGGTGGTTCCAAGGGTCAGTCTGCGTGTGGTGGCGAGGAGAACATACTAGCTCCTCGAGGTGAAGCGAAGCATGTTTGTGCAGCTGTAGTCAGCCACTTTTCTTGACCGAGCTGCTCCGGCGAATTTGTAATATAGATCTCTCGTAAATTATACATCAACATAACTATGCGGTGTCATATTTGGAATAGGGGCGTTGGTGGTAGAATCTTCCTTCCTGAAACTACATGGGCGGCATAGAGACTGCTGTGGGAAGTTCAAATGTTGGCCCGAGGATCAGCAGCGCTGACTGATGTTTGTTTTACGCTGGCTTTTTTGGTGTATGCTGGTTTAGTATTATATCATAGGCAAAGACTACTCCATACCACATAGTTTTGATGTTATGCATGAATAAAAACATTTGATGTTGCATAGCCTAAATCAGTTATGAAGCGCAGTTTAATAAATTTATTTGATCAAAGGTAATTTTATGACAGTTTGGCTGAAAAACAAAAATCTGGCGATGGAGGGACGAATGTTGTATCAGAGGCACAGATCATTCGCGAATGTAGGCCTGAGTGCAAAGTAGTGGCACGGCCATGAAAATGCACGTGATAATTTGACAGTACCAGTTACACTGTTCCGTGCCACAGTAAATCGTACGTAAGGTCCACCCCTAAGTCAGAGGCGTGCATTCCACTGCTCTTCATTGCTGTTGTCGTGTGGTGCTTCATATGCAAGTGAGACAGTCGGTGACTGGAAGTGAACCAGCCGACAGACATCCTGCTTGGACTAATTGTAATAAAAATTGTAATTTGTTATTAACTGATACTAGAACTAAATCTGTATGCGCTGTTGTATGTACATAAAGAAATATGCCGATAGTGGGACTCGAAACAACATAGTTTGTTTCCGAAGGCTACTGCTAGCACGCGTTCAGCTGCCTGGGCTACATAAAGAAATATACCGATAGTGGGACTTAAACCAACATAGTTTGTTTCCGAAGGCTACTGCTAGCAC
>Ga0123357_10014145_pt1 | contig 10402 bp, 10 predicted proteins | sample TergutEmb28metaG_FD_89873 | JGI IMG/M metagenome (GOLD analysis project Ga0123357, IMG submission 89873) | Embiratermes neotenicus P4 segment gut microbial communities from Petit-Saut dam, French Guiana - Emb289 P4 | ecosystem: Host-associated > Arthropoda: Insects > Digestive system > Gut ...
CGAGTTTTTTCACGGGACATTTAAATTTACGTACTATACCAGAAACGCTTTAGAGTGTTTAGAGGGGGAGGGGACTTTTAAATCCCGAGCGCTTTGGAGCGTTAGGGAGGGGAAAGGGTTAAAACAAGTTGTGGTTGTAATTTGGATTCACTTGGCTGAGAACAGGCACTGACTGAATGCTGTTGTGAAGATGATTAAATCCCTCCTTCCTGGAGTTAATTAGTTGCTTAGAGTTTTAAACGTGAAAGTTCACCCAGTAGGCTGCCATGAAGGCACAGAGAAGAAGTGGAGGTATAGCTGTACACTTTCTTTACGCATGGCACTAGTTGGGGGTGGGTGGTTAATGCCATGCCCTGCTGATTTACCCCAGGGAATGACCCAGTACCTCTTGTGTAGGAGGCTAGGTGGGTTCTCTGGCAAGTTTGGATGGGTGCAGAAACTCTTGCCCTTTATCAGGATACATTCCCTGGACTGTCCAGCCTGTAGTCGGTCGCTATACTGACTATGCTATCTCTATCCTTTTTACGAAAAGACAGGCTCTTATATAATAGGTGCAGTGCCATTTTATTGTATTTCATTTTACATGTTTACTTAAGCAGAATTCTTTGCCAGTAGTCAGATGTGCCCAGCATTTCCAGAGGATGTCTGCTGCCAGGAGTAGTGGCGGTATTGATGAGAAATACAACTCTTCCCTAGAGCCTGCCACTGCATCACTTGGTGACAATTTGATTCCAGGCCACACTGCCACATCCTGCTTCTCGAATATCCAGTTTCCCATTTGTTCTCATTCACCCACACACACTCCCTTCTAGGTGTTTTTTACTGTTGAGATATTCCACCTAGACTCTTATGGGAAGTTAGTCATTTGCCCACTACACTTTTTGTATTCCACTCAACCATTTATTTCCATGATTACCGTGATAATACAGGGAAATGATATTACCTGATATCTCACATCAATCTTCAAAGTGTTTTGCATGGCAGCAGGTGGTGCAACAATCACAACAATTCCAGTTTGCTGTGAGTCAGAGTCCATACTTCAAGGTTCAACATATTGCAACTAATATTAGGTTTTTCCTTACCACATTTTTGAAGAAGGTGCTGCAAGTGTTTCCTTTGGGCTTGCAGACTTGTACATCTCACAAACATGCTCTTCATTAAACATCAGAGTTCTACTCATGAAATTGAAGACTTACACCCTTTTTTCTTTCTTTTTCTTCTGTCTCTCCCTCTCTCTTCAGTGTGAGGATCATTACTGAATGCTTAATCCTTTAACATACTTCACATGCAAAAATTGCACAGGTTCAGGTCTGGTGAACAACCCCTTCATTGTTCTCTCACTAAAACACTCTGTAAATAGTGCATAGAATTGAATTAAAAATCATGTTGTATGAAATATGAAGGCAGATTTATGGTCTCAAAAAAAAAAAAATATTGGTCTAATAATCATTGTATTTGTAGCACACCACACACCATCCACAAACTAATGTGGTGGCACCTCATGGATTAACCTATGAAACCTGTTATTCTGGGGGTTTATATATTTACTGAGTTGAAAAGAATTTTTATCTTACAGCAGAGTGAATGTGTGGTTTGTATATGTATCATACACGCCAGGGTCTTATCAATTCACCTCACTATCTGTGTTATGAGGGTTGTGAATGACATTTGTCATAAATGGATGCTTAATATACTTGTGTTTTGCATTTCTCATAATTCCTAGAATGGAACCTATTGCTCAGAATATGTTCACATATTTGTGAATTATTGCCTGAATTTACACAACACTTTTTTTACCATCTCTTTCCAGCACATGTATTATTTGAAATGCATGTAGTGACTCACAGATGACACACACATTACATTAGCAGCAGGCAGTTTTTCTGGTGTGTGGTTGTGAAAGTATAACTTATGTGAACTGAAGAGATGTGACTAGCTGTAGTTATCACAAAAAATGGTGTCCCTTTATTTTGTGAACAGTGCAAATTATAAAGCTTCTCATTTTATTATATGCTGCATTGTTCTTGTACTTCCTCTTTTTGGGTTCTGAACATTCTCTGCACCATGGTATTCAGTTTAATTCTAAGTGTTTTTTAAAGTAGTGTTGCATTTAGATTTTTTTTCTGGCAAAGCATCTTATAGAACCTGTTTTACAGGATAAAACAAGGAATCCTGCATCTTCTGGTTAATGAACCAGAGAAATTTGTGAAGAATTCCATTGCTCAGTTTATTGGAACTATAGTAAGACATGAATTTCCCAATCAGAGCTGGCCAGAAGTGCTGCAATTCCTACAGCAGCTTACTAGCAGTGACAATTTGTCAGAGAAGGAGGTAATAAATGTGCTGTCATGGGGGCTTAAATAAACAATGAGCCACAGTACTGTACATTCTGTGGTTTTGAAACTGTTCATGTCTTAAATAATCTGTCATGTGTATATTCAGAGTCTGTAGGAGTTCTTATTTTATCAAGACTCCATGGGTAGAAATATCTTTATTTTGAAGTCGCATGCCACTGTCAGCTTTGAAATAAAGAGAATTTATTGCTCCCCTTACCATGAAGGCATACAGGGGAGGTGAGGTGTAATTTCACTTATTCTTAACCTTAACACTAGGTGAGTGTCAGTGGTCAACCTCACACCCTGCCTACTTTACCCCAGGGGATATGCCCCTCAGTACCATTGTAGGGGAGGCCGGATAGGCCTAGAGTCAATCTGGATGTTCTGGAGCAGAGGAAAATTCCTTGTCCATGCTGAGATTCAAACCCTGGATCTTCCAGCCCACACCCTAGCTGCTGTGCTGACTACACTATCTTGACTCCTGAAATATGCTTTGGTGGGGGTTGAAGTAAAGAGGCAGAATACTGTACATCCTCTTGTATGGAAACTTTTAGTGATGCAAATCAGCTGTAATGCATGCATTTTCACTGTCTCTCGTCCTTATTTTGTCAGGCCTTGATGGGGAGGAATTATCCTCGTTTTTATCAGTAGGTGTTACTAATGGAATATGATCTTTATTACAGTTGGGGATGTATACACTGAGTGTGATCACAGAAATATCTCCTGATCAGTTCTTGCCTCATGTTTCATCACTGGCTCTTCTGTTCAGCAACATGCTCAACTCTGTTCAGGACCTCAGTTCACCACTGGCTTACTACACAGTCCTAACTATGATCCACTTTGTGCCTCTTATACAAGGAGATCAATCAGTAAGCTGCATTTCTTGTACCATATGTAAAGTACATGGTATCCACAAATTGACATCTGTAGACCCTGTGATGCTGTCCATCAGTGAACATTGAGCTGATAATAGTCATTGATAATGTACCAACTGATGCATAATTTTTATGAAAATATGGAGTTGAATAAAATGTGGCTGCATAGTATGGGAAAAAATGGCATAAAATTCTTGTGGCATTATAGTTTTTTATTTTATTTTATTTATAATAATTTTATTTTTATATTTCATTTTATTTTCATCTCTTAGTATTTTGTTTAGTAGGGAAGCATTAATTGTTATTTTGGACTTTATTGTTATATAATTTTTCATGACATGTATTAGTCACTTAGAAGGGAGTTCCAAAAAATAAGGTCACAGCATATATTACATGAAATAGCATCATCCAGCCGTGGAATGAAATGTGCATGTGTAGGTGGCTGTGTTATCTTACTACCGCACGAGCATACAATTAATATGTTATTTTGCCAAACAGTTAGTTGGTTGGCTTACTGAAAACATGATTAAATTTGAAGTACACAGTGTGATTTTTTTTATGTGAAGGGTGCCACATTATTGGAAATTCATGGCCAGTGGTTGGAGGGATATGAAGCAGTGGTGTGATTCTTAAAAATGTCATCATAATGTTTAATTTATGTATAACTCCTGCAACACAGTATGAATTAAAGTCATCACTGTACTGAAATAATGGTGAAATGCTGGTGTCCTGATCTGGTGGGTTATGGTTTTCAGGGATTTTATGTTATACAGCATAATATTCCAGAAAACTAGAGTCCTCAGCATCAACACTATGGAAACCTCAGATCTCCCCATCAGGTGTTTGTGCATTCATACGAGTATAATTGTCATGTAAAGCCCAAAATCCACAGGCATTAGTCTTGAGAAAATATTGTTACCTACGTAGTATACTAGATGCTTCCATTTCTGTACTTTTGTTTCACCATCTTCCCATTAATGCTAAAAAGTATTTTTATTTTCCAGTTAGTGACTGTGTATCACCAACTTATGCCACGGTTAATGCAGACAGTTAGGGCACTGGTTGTTACTGATGAAGAACGAGCAGCTGAAGCTATGGAACTTTTTGATGATCTTGTTGAGTCAGTTCCAGTTGTGATTGTGCCCAGTATTAAACCACTAGTCGATATGTGCCTTGAGTTTGCAAGTAACAAGAGTCTGGGAGATAGCATTCGTATCAAGGCACTGAACTTCATTGGGTGGCTAACGCGAACTAAGAAAAAGGTGGGATAAATTGCATCCATGTGTGGCACTTTCCTTCATTCTGCAAGTTACTCTGTGTAATTAGGTAAAAAACAACCACTTCCTCATACAGAGTACAGGAAATATAAATGCAAGAAAATGGATATTTTTACGGACGTGAGTGTTGGGATCCTAACACATGTATTTACTGCTATGATTTACCATACCTGTAACTGGATACAGGAACTTTGAGTGGGCCTTGGCACCATCCTGCTGTAGACTAAATCTACTTGCCCACCTCTAACATAGAGGTGGTGGAATAGATAAGACCTCCACAGACCCTGTAGCATGTGGGCCCCCAGGTATACAGAATATTTGCTATAGATTCTTTTGGGCTGGAACCCATTCTTTTGACAGAGGGCAGTATTCTGGATCCCTGTATTGAGATGTGGGAGTAAGTACATTACATATGAAAGGGGGCTCCGCATTGCCCCCAGGGCAGGGAGGGGGTGTGTTGTGATTATGCAGTCACTAGAGGTGCCTGGACTGTATGTTGACTACAGTTTTAACATTTACATTTGTGTGGGTATGGAAGCAGGTATCCATACGAAATGTTCACAGTCATCATTATTTGTAAGGAATTGTGTACATAAAATATTTTTAATGCCTGCATTTAGGTTGTGTTTGACCATTACTTTGTGTCTGTAACGGAAGTGGAATTGACATCTGAGGTTAGAGTAATCACAGGGCAGGATCGAGGTTTTTTCTTGGTTTTTTAAGTCTGTCCAGGCAGATATTGGGATAGTGCCTCATTGCAACTGTATGTGGTTTCTTCCATATCATTTTGAACTTGTCATTCACCAGGCATCCTACCATCAACATGTTGTAAAATAAACCATGTAACACTAAATTAGTGGTGCAAAATGTCCATTAATTCATCATTAACAGTGTTGCTATGTCATGCTTTACAGTGGCAATTTGTAAATGAGAATTTCTGACAACAAATGGGATACCTTGCATGTTATTGTTGAAAATAAACTTATGTTCAATTACACATGAAGAATATCTATTAGAGAGTTTGTCTCCAGGCTGTTGTGAAACACAAGCTGGCACAACCCATCCTAGAGGTGCTGTTCCAACTGATGAGTGTGCGTCCAGAAAATGATGACAGTGAAGAATATTTCACAGAAGATGCAGATTCTAGTACACCCATGACTTGTGCAACTGAAACTCTTGATATCTTAGCATTACATTTGCCTCCAGACAAGCTTCTGCCTCCACTGGTATGTTGTATCACTTTTGCAATTGTGGGCAATGAAAACAGAGTAGCTTTGTCATGTCCCATTCATTTGTATGGTTATATGCTACAAGTGGTAATGTGTTCTGAAATGAATGCATTAAGCCATAAATGTAGTCAAAATACAAGTTAATTTAATAGTACTGTATTTGAATGGGAGGATGTATTTCAAACAGATACCATCCATTGCCGTTGGCTGAAAACATAATTGACAGGTCACATATACTTAGGATGTAAAACCATCAGCTTGCATCATCACAGTTATGCAGTGTATTGGACTGCCATTTGTCATAATGAAATTCACCATTTTGTTAAGAAACATTCTTGGCTTCTTAATTTTATTGTGATTTTGAGACATCTCTGATGGCATGAAATATTCTTTGTGCAATGGTCGTTTGAATTTAATGAAAGATGTACCATATTCTGTATGCAGTAGACTGAGAACACAGCATTATTTATACTGTGATTAAATCATTCTTTTTTTACAGCTGCAGCATGTACAGAAAGGGCTGGAGAGTACAGATGTCTATGCCAAGAAGGCATCTCATCTGGCTTTAGCAGTAGTTGTTGAAGGTTGTTCTGAATGTATTCGCACCAAATATCTTGAATTATTTCTGAAGTGCACATCCAAAGGTATTACTGATCCAGCTGGTGTAGTACGGAATGCAGCTCTGTTTGCCCTGGGACAGTTTTCTGAACACTTGCAGGTAAGCTGTAGTCATACAAATAGCAATTTGAGATATTGTTCCACATATTGTTTTTTTTTTTCCTGCCACATTAAGGAATGGTACAGTATTTGGTGAAGAGTAATTTATTTAGGCTATTATTTCACCCTGTCACTGAGATTCAGTTACTACCATCAGTGTCCTCCACTGTAACACTCTGTGTCTACATTCTTTTAATGTGAAGTGCCAAGCTTCACACACATAAATGTGGGTACATGTATATTTGTGTGTATTTTAATCTTTTATGTTTTTAGGTCTGATTAGGAAGACTTCCATTTTTAATTTGCTTAACTTTTGGTTTGATTTTTTTATGATACATGACCTCAATACATATGATTTGTAAAAACTGAACTGTGATGCATTTCACAAGGTTTATGTAGGGACAAGACATCATTGTATGTCACATGTTTTCCTGGATGTAAACATTGCACTTTCCATAATGTAAATAAAGGACTATAAACAGTGACACATTACAGAACATTGGACTGACATGACACTATACATTGTATTGCTTCTATGCTAACATTTCTTCAGCAACCAGGTAAAAGCATGCCACTTCTGCATTCATAAATCAACATTTTGTTTGGCAGAATTGAGTCTTTAAAGTGACATTTTGATGAAATCCTGGGAAAAGGATGTGGGTACTGACTATATCCATAGTAAAGGTAAAGGTAAGTTTGTCACTGTGCATAACATGAAGGGATATGTGAAAGTGGAAGTACTTGACCACATATTTTTGACCTTGGTAATTGATGTTGGTGTGCGGTCAACTTCATGCACCACTGGATTTAACATCTGTGAGAAAGAGCCTTTGATGCCCACAGAACAGGAAGGCTGTCCCTGTCTGTACACTTTGGCCGAGAGTAAAGACTGTCTCTTCCAGGAATCAAATTGTGACTCCTCAGTTGTCCAACCTGTAACCTAATCACTGTACTGACTGCTTTGAACTAAGTAAATTCCAAAGTTGGAAAGATGTTTGATAAGCAGTGTCTTAAGTCTGGCCACTTATGGCTTAAGTATGTTATTCATGGGTTTCTTATGTTTCTTTACAGCCTGACATTAGCCTGTATGCATCACAAATTCTGCCTGTGCTATTTGATTATCTCGCAACATTGTGCACCCAGCCGCAAGAGAAAGGAAAGGATCCTGTGTGTCTGGACCGTATCTTCTATGCATTAGAAATGTTTTGTGAGAATTTAGGGGATGAACTGTTGCCGTATTTACCTACCCTAATGGAGAGGTTGTTTGCAGCACTAACTCCAAACAACTCAGTTCGCCTTCGGGAACTGGCACTCAGTTGTATAGGAGCTGCAGGTTAGCACTGGGTATTCTGAATAGACGGAAATGTGGACAAGATAACTGTCATGTTGAAATTACCAGAAAATGTAGATTTATGAAAGTGTAGTGTCTGTCATTGGCCAGTATAACTGGCTAAGCTATTTGTAAAGAGGTTAGTCTTTGATAATCTGACAGTTGGTCAGCTTCTCCAGAAACTTCTGTTCGTGATAATGTGAGTGTGTATTATTGTGTTCACAGGCACTGTAAATTTATGTCCTGAAACATGAATATGATCCACATCCTCAGACCCTGTTTGTTGAAGATTCATTTTAGTATTTCCCCTCATCTGTGCCTAGATATTCCAGATGGTCTGCTTGTACAACTGGCCATCAAAGCTGAAGTAGGAAGAGGTTAGGACATGATGGATTAGTGCTACAGTGTCCTCTAAAGTGTAGGGCAAGGAGGTTGTCTGGCCACACGGAAAGCTATCCTGCCATACAGTGGAATGACCTTCAACCACATCATCTGAATTTTGGCCAGACATATCACATGGGTTGGCCTCCTGCTTAGGAAGATCTCCAGTTTCCTCAACCCCTTGAAGGACATTCTGGGACCCAAGACATTGGGCTTGTGCAGTATTTCATGTGTGTGGCCAGGCTTACATCATATAGAGGAGGCACTTCTATTAAGATGAGGTTTAAAGAGTGCTCGTAGCAAAACCACCTTAAACAGCCATTCAGATCAGCAGTGACAGAGAACAGCTTTGGCAGGGAGCATTGCATGCCCACTTGGATCTTCATGGACTGGATCATGAGGGAGGTGATGGAGATAGAGCTCCATCCAAACTTCATGAGCGGGGAGAATGGCCTGGTCTTGTTCAGGACATGGAAACCTCTCTTTCACTCCCTGAAGGAACAGAGGAACCTTCCCCATGAGGATACACAACATTAGCATTATGACACTTTCCAGCAGTGACAGAACCATGCTCTCCTTCACCCTTACCTTCTTCACATAGTTCTCCAGCCTCACTCTCTTCAGTATTCATCATTTGTTAGTTTTCCTGCCTCTTGTATTTCTTCCATTGCCTTGTTCCACTTTCCTTGCCTCTGCTGTGCCCTAGACATGACATGACAGCAACTTAACTGTATTTGCTTTTGACAACCCTGAAGTGTGAGGCACCAAACTCCACCAGAACGTCTCTAACCCCTTACCAATCTACAATGTGTCTCATCCCAGAGGACACCATGAAAATCTGCAATCCAACAAACTCTGATTAAATGTAGATATTTAGAAGCCTCCTACACTGTATCAGATAATGAGCAGTTATCACGTCTCTTTTTGTACCTTCTAACCCATTTCCTTTCAGTATCTCAGGCAAGGACCCACCCTAAAGTTAAACTGGTTTATCATTCCAGCCTTTATGGTCTCTGATGCTAATTGGAAGTTGTTTTCTTAAACAGCTATTGCTGCCAAGGATGGAATGATTCCTTATTTTCCCGGCATCATTGAAATATTGAAAGTTTATTTAACTGAGGAACAGAATGCTGACACCATTTGTATTCAGACACAAGCAGTTGGTGAGTGCGTAGCTGTGTGATAATATAGTATTAAGTTTGTTGAGTTTGTTTTAATCAAAATGTAATGTAGTACTAATTTTTGGTTTTAAGACAGTAATTACAACAGTAGTAGAATTGGTACATTAAACCTCACAAACAGTGTGCAGTGTGAATTAGTGTTTTTAACTTTGAAAATGTGTAACATTTCTTCATAGATACGCTTGGTGTACTTGCGCGTAGTGTGGGATCAGAACATTTTTTACCTCTAGCTCCAGGAACTGTTGAGCTAGGTCTGAATCTCCTGAACAAGACTGATGATCCTGAACTACGCAAGAGTTGTTACGGGTTGTTTGCAGCCCTCTCCACAGTGCTGAAGGATGACATGAGAAATATACTGCGTACTCTAGTTGAAACTATGCTGGAAGCTCTTCAGAGTGAGGAAGGAATCGTTGTAAGTAGCAGCAGCATCACATTCTGCATAATTGCATGTAACTCATTCGTTTTTAACCATCTCACTGAATGCAGACATAGCCAACCTTGCCAGGAAATTACATCTTACATTAAGATTATGTTGTGAGATTCTGGAGTAGGATCCTTCTTGAGTCACCAGTACTCGCCAAGAGTGCTGAGAAATTTGATGTCTTTCATGGAGCTAAAGACATTACGTTTTCCATAAGAGTCTACCACTGAAACTTGGGGTGAGCTAGTTTAATCCAGTTCACACTCTTACACCCTTGAGTCTTAAAGATTTTAAAATATTTTCCTCCTGGGTGTTGTCATTGTCAATGTCATCTTTTTTTGTAATTTATTCCTTTTTGGGTAGTTCCCCGGCGTCTGAGTTCTAATTGCCGACGTTTCGGAACTCACTATCGGTTCCATCTTCATAGGCAGGTGAATGAAGTATGTCAGTGGCAGGATTGTGCGTGGTATATATATATATATATATATATCTGGTTGGGTTTGGAGCGGGGAAGTGGCCGAGCCAATAGGAAGTGGTGTGCCCGTGCGGGGCGATTAGTGGTCAGCAGGTAGTGGCGGGGGAGGGTGTATATAAGTGCGGTGCAGTTGGGAATTACTGTTGTGTGTTGGAGGGTTGTCTCTTCCCTTTGAGTTTA
>Ga0123357_10014146_pt1 | contig 10402 bp, 8 predicted proteins | sample TergutEmb28metaG_FD_89873 | JGI IMG/M metagenome (GOLD analysis project Ga0123357, IMG submission 89873) | Embiratermes neotenicus P4 segment gut microbial communities from Petit-Saut dam, French Guiana - Emb289 P4 | ecosystem: Host-associated > Arthropoda: Insects > Digestive system > Gut ...
ACCAAATATGTTAGAATTATGAAACAAACTGCATTTTGAAGAGGAAAAAACGGAGAGTATATACCATGTTTAAAATATTCAGTACCTATATTTGTTGAATAAATATGTAAAATGCAACGTTTAGAGGTTAGCGGTGCGGTACGACGACTATATGGGTCGTTAGGCGTCAAAGGGTTAATTAACTAGTTGTAGATTTGCAACTGTTATTTGTATGTTGTGTAAAGACGGTCCAATTTAATAAATTTGTTACATGTACACAACGAGATGGAAAGAATCTAATTCAAGTGGATCTGTAGACTTATGTATCCAGCATGCAATGCGCATGTGCCATATTGTCATCTGTGGCCTATCGGGCTGTAAGTATTCTTCTACACTGTCTCATAAAAGACAAGATTTAAAAAAATGTTACTGACTATAAGACAGGCGTTTTGATTTTCTATACAATTATTTTTCTGAAACATGTCTCATGCTAAGAAGAAATGAAAGAGATATTGTCAAAAATGTGCATTGGTCTTCATGTAAAGTGTCCATTGGTCTTCATGTAAAGTGTCCATTGGTCTTCATGTAAAGTGTCCATTGGTCTTCATGTAAAGTGTCCATTGGTCTTCATGTAAAGTGTCCATTTTTCTAGTCGCATTTTAATGAAATTTGAATTTTCTGGACATGGTTTTGAAATATACTCAAATATGATATTTCACTAAAATCCGTCCGGGGGACCGAGGCGTTCCATGACAGGAACGGACAGGATGAAGCTAATAGCCGCTTTTCGCAATTTTGCAAAACGTGCCTAAATAATAAACGAATATAACATGATATGTACCTTTATTTGTGTTTTATTCCTACGTCATGCTTTGCTCTTAGATCATTTATATAATATTGCATCGGGCTCGACAGCACATATCATTATACAGACTCAAGCCACATTTGCCAGCATAGCTCAAAGCACAACAAATATCAATAATCCTACTTTTAAGATAGACAACCTGATGTGTTTATGATATTATAAGAAAACAGTTACCATAAACATAACTGTTTATTCGTTTCTATTAACATAAATTACATTACTACATGTTTCGACTAGAATTTTGGTTATCTTCAGGCCAGTGCATCACACAAAAAACACAAATTACAATTGCAACTTTAAAAACATTTTAATATCTTATTGTCACATCGTACAGTGCAACTAACATAAATTCCACAAGTAGTTTATATGTGTTTTATACAAACGGTTGAGATCTGAATCTAACCATAAGATGAAACTGTAATTGTTATTTCTATATGTTGTGTAATACACTGGCCCGAAAATAACCAAAATTCTTGTCAACACACATCACCATGTAATTTTCTTAACAGGAAAAAACAAACAGTTGTTTTCGTGGTAGTTGTATACCATTGATGCTACGTATAATCCTCGAAAATAAGGTTTTAGAGTTTCTATTTTAGTGGCAAACTCAAGCCCCGTTTACTAACATATATATAGAAAGGCTGGAATTTCGACGTTTCATTTTTGTCATAAATAATCCGGTTGCATCTGACAACATGCCAAACCCACACTTTATTTTAGGGACATACGCTCAAATCACTTCCCAACCTACAGACTTTTGTGTTCGACTTCCTTGCAGAAAAGATCAAGTCACTGCTGCCACTTACTGACGACACAAGTGATGTGAGGAGTCAAGGGAACGTTTTCAGTTATTGTCTTACTGAGAGAAACACGGCGTATTTTGGCAACTTTTACGTTACATCAGAGTCAAAAACATGGCAAGGCAAAAAGCAAATTGCACGTTTAGTTCAGTTGCAGTTTATACCCACAAAAGTTATTTCTGTTGCGTGCATAATTATAATGTAAAGTGTCAACGGGCTAATAATGGTAACAAGTTACATCCCGCAAATACGTCATGCGTCTTCTACTCTTCGTTGGTTTTTGCATTTCGTCACGATATGGAATTAGGTACAAAAACATCTGCCTTTACTTTTCAAATAGAGTCACGTAGCATGTGTTCGAGAGTGAAAGAAATTTACCTTCATGAAGCAACACTGCCTGCTAATATTAACAGAATTTAACACTCGCATTTTTAAAAAAGGCATCCAGCTGAACAAGATTATTCACACTGGAGATGGAGACGGTGTTTTTGTCGCAAACGTCGGAATAAAACTTTACCACACCGCACAACGTCTCAAAAAACGAATTAAATTCTAACTAAATTTTCATTTGATAAAAAATCCTCCACATTTTTTAATGTTTCACCCGTAAACGAGCAATAGTATTCACACATACCACCTGGTTTAAAGGTTTACAGCACCTACTTCGCCTACAATTTTTTCACTTTGAAAGCCTGAAAACGCATATAATTCACTTAGAAGGTGTCATTTAATTCTGACAATACATAGGGACAATTTTTCGAAACTTTTATACTGTGTTCTATAAAGAAGAAAGTAAATTTCAACATATTATACCCATCAGCTTCTCATTTAAGTGTTTGTTTTACAGCTGCTTCAAAACGCAAATTTGCACATATGTAATTTTCCATCATACTCTACTTCAGCTGTATTTGCGAGTTCCAATAATATGTAACTTTAATTGGGAAATGTGCGAGACTTTCATATTGCATGTTTTAACGACTTAACAAAGAAACACTAGCACAGTTATTAGACAAATGTCGCCTCCCCCACAATTAACTGGCTTTGAAAGAAATTCGGCGCTCACAAATCTTGTGTCTCGCCTTCAAAAACGTGTCTTTCAATACCAAGTATTGGAATATAATGATTCTTTTGTCATGCCATACCTGACAAGGGGTTTTGAAGGCTTAAACTCCTTTCTAATATCTCCATGTGTGCAGAATTGGCTCAAAGTAGCTTTACAGTTTTGAAGGCATGTAACAATTGCGTTTATCTATGCGTGATACATTACAGGATTCTGTAATACAATAGAGTTATTTTATCTGTATTCTCTACATTATACTCCGTAACTTCTCCCATGAGATTCCTTGCAGTTTCGAATCACTAACAAATAAATATGTTTCCGTACTGTTTTACTTCACAAAACTATATTAAAAAGAAAAACTTCACGGTACAGCAACCGTGCACTGTATATTCTACGTCACATACCGCCCACACCTCACCAAAGAACGCTATTACCAAATTAATGAGAGAATTAGCTTTACATTTACAATTACCAACAGCAATAAAAACACATTTACTTCGCTGTACCTCTGTTCCAGATATATGTTTAAATACAAAGAATAATCTGTGTAAACTTCATTAGTACGAAACATAATTCAACATGAAGTACCTAGTTTAGAGTTTGACAGTTATCAGCATCCAGATAACTTATTTAAATATACGTTTCTTTAATTGCAACTCAAATATATATATATATATATATATAATGAATGTGACTGCTGTTATTTCATTCTTAGCTTTTCACAATTTCGATATCAATAATAATAATGATGATGACATTATGATTATTGTAAAGACAACTATGTATAGAATGTAAAAAAGGTAAAGTAAAGTGATCCCGTTACAGGTCCGGTATGGCCCAGAGGGTGGATAGAGGTATAGCTCTACTCTTCCATGACCGCGGCACTAGAAGGCGGTGAGTGGTCAGCAGCACGCCCCGGTCGCACTTTACCCCTGTGAAAGACCCGGTACCCATTGCACAGGAGGCTGGGTGGGCCACAGGGCCGGTCTGGACGGGCGGAAAATCTCGTCCCCACCGGGATTCGATACCGGACCGTCCAGCCCGTAGTCAGTCGCTATACCGACTGAGCTACCGGGTCCACGTTTATGGAATGTAGGGTCCAGAAACTAAAGAAATTGTAGCTATAAACAACTATAAAATGAGTAAAGAAGTCACATTTGGACGAAATAAAGCCATAATGTTATTGGGTGACAAATGTGAAATTAGAGACGTTTACGTAGATACATGCATCTGTGTTTCGATTAATATTTAAAGAGCTTTTAACAACAATGACAGGTGCTCTAATTACATAGAGTAGGCAGAGAGAAACTAGCTGCAGAGGGCTGGCTACGCAGCCATGTTAGTAGTCATGATTCGCACTTCCAGTTTCCATTATTTTACTTCCTGACACACGTCTAACTTTTCAAACGTGCAGGAAACAAGTTTCATTACGCAGCAGGTCACCTATGGAGCCACGGCCTGTACGAGACACGTCTGTACTCATTGTTTCGGAAGTCTAATAATCACTAATCAGCATCCGGACAGATAAATATAATTCAGATTATAAAACAAATACCGCCAGGTTCTTTTGTTCATTTTGTTAAGAAACTTAACTCTTAATCCATGTCCCATTGGCATTTCGATTGTGCAACTACCACGCATATCATCTGCCTAAAAACATCGATCTCGATTTTTTCTTACAGCTACGAAATGCCGCAGTTGCTAATTCAAGAATCCTCTAATCAGACATAACATGGGTTCTGGTCTACAGAGCCGCCTATAGGATTTAAGCGATAAAAATATTATGACTCGAATAAAATTTAAATTCATCAAATTTAATTAATTATATTGAATGCCACGAAAGACTTGACATTTGGTTTAAAAATGTGGCTGTAATAAAGGAAGCAAATATTAATAATTTATGACAGTCATACGCTTCGCAGCTGTCGGCTTCAACACAGCCGCATTTGTCAAGCAAAACGTATTTTCTACTTTATGTCACTCCGCGGAAAGAAATCTATAAACACATCAATTATCGTAAGCAAAATATCGGACAAGATAATTCTGTGAATATCTCAACACATACACATGCTCACTCTGAAAATATCACAAGTAAAATGGGCCAAACGTAAGATTCATTACTTACCGTTCAGTGCCGTTGGGTAACGGGCAGTCTTCTTTTCACTGCGAATGTGTAAGCTTCAGAAGGTACTTCAAATCACCACGTTCACAAAATGTCAATAATCTTTTTTTACTTAGCTTAGGTAAACGTCTGAATTTGCCATACAGGAAAACCATATATATATATATATATATTTACTGACACTAGAGCACTACATTGTTTTGTTACTGTTTATCCACTGTGTTTCATTTCATTGTCACCATCATTAGATTTTCATCCCGAAAACAAAACATTCTCTTCCAAAAACAACGCTTAAACTCCGTAAATAAACAAACAATATGTAGGAAGTAGGAAACGAAACTGTACTTCGGACATGTAACCGCCAGGTAGCGCAACGCAGGTACTTCTAATGGAGTAGGGCCAAACAGACGCCTAACTAACCTGAACCAACCGATAACAGGCCGACGTCTGCTGTCGTACTTCGCTATGCTCACGGGATGGTGTATACACTGTTCGGGTTTCTCCGGAAACAAACCGAGTAGCCACGAGTTCTCCCCACCATCTATCTACCTTTTCACCCTAGGCGACTCACTGGCAGCCCGTGTTCCAATCTCACGTGAGGCGAAATCGCCTGTGTCTTGCTGGTGTGCAAGCACCATCGAAATCAGTTAAATAGGGAGTTCGTTGTTGCACTTCGTCAAACGACGCAGCAAAGAAATGCCCTTCACAATCAACACCGAAACGAAGAATAAAAAAGAAACAACTTGTTATTTTAAAAAGCTGGCTCAACAGTTACGTGAAGGCAAACACGGAGTCGTAAAAATAGATAGACGCTACACACATGCAAGAGACAGAAAATTATACACACATGAAATTTTTTTTCTGTAACCCGTCCTAGGTTCATCTCCTGATACTACATACATCTTACTTCCTCCCAATGTGCAGAAACTTTCTGAGGTCCAATCGGTATCTATCCACGAATACCAGCAGGTTTAAGGCGTCTCGAGTGTGAAGAGGGTACATATTCTAGCAACTACAAGTTACCTCCATTTCTTCCCACATAGCCACACAGGAAGCGTAACATGTTAACACAACGGAAAGTTAACTTAATGTGTTTCATTCTTACTTAGGCTTGTTATTATTAGCGTTTACGATTTATTATCTCATTTACTCTCGTCTTAAGATAACGGACCAAATTTAGCAACCGGAAAAACAGGTGAATTTGCACTTCTGTATATTTTTTCCTGTATTCTTTAGATCAGAACGGCGACGTGAATACTCTGCAACGACTAACAGCAAATACACCCAGAATTTAAAGTAAAGTAAATTTTGTTTGTGCTGTCCCTTCTAAATGCTTAACACAACAATTTTCTGAAAGAGGTATAGTATTTGTAAGAAACCATAAAACGTTGAGGTCTCTGTATTGTCTAATTGACATTACAAAAAGTACAGTTGGAGTGGTCGTTAAAGCCTTCAATCAAGAAAATACCCTTTCCCCATTAAATTTCTTTGCCGACCGTCAATACAATATTTCATCGAAATTTGTTTAGAAGTGTATGAGAAACATGTACAGTGACAGATGTATAAAAGGTACATCCATCGAACATTCATTTTATGTACTTGTAAACCTGCAAAATTCTACATTTTTCTCCCTTCTATAACCGTGTCTCATCTTGATATTTTCACGATATAATTACCGGAAGAAGAATTATTGACTAGTTTGGTTATGTAACATCTAATGTAGCGCTTCCTAAAGTATGAGCTGTTACAACCCACGGGGCCGCAAATATTTTCCAGAGACCAGTAAGTGAAAAAATAAGAAAGATGATGAATTAATTATAATCTGAAAGTCCACACTAAATCACAAACTCAATTTATCGAGAAAAACTATTGCAAGCATATCACTACCTTTACAGAGGGCATCTCGAAATGCTCTAACGAATTAAATAACAAATTGACTAGTACACGTCAGCACAACAAATATTTATTGGAGTATATAGGCTACATGTTTCGACCTGTTAACAGGTCATCATCAGGCCTCCATCGGAACTGTTTAGATATTGGGATCACAATTTTTTACAATTATGAAGTACATAAAAACTGATGCTGTACAAAATGTGAAACATATAATATCTAGTTAAAATAATTTAAAACAAGATTAGGTATTTGGCACTATGGACCGGTTTTATGATGACCTGTTAACAGGTCGAAACATTTAGCCTATATACTCCAATAAATATTTGTTGTGTTGACGTGTATTAGTCAATTTGTTGTTTAATACGTATCACTAAGCTTAACTGAAAATTAGTTTTTGAAATAGTTAAATATATAATGTAATGTTTATAGGCTAAAGAACTTCAGAGTTTAATCCACAAAAAGAAGACTCAGAACATGTCTTCCAATACTAGGATGAGTTTGAAGAGATGTGAAAGCCGTCGTGGTCTAATTTAAGTTGCTCTTCCAGGTATTTTAAGATAGCCAGTTTATTTGTCAAGTAACAGACAAATCACTTTAAGTGGTCACTTCTCTCTGAAGACACTGGATGAATTAGAAGTTACAACAAGCAGCAAGTGTTGGAAGTGTATTGGGGAAACGCAAATTTATTGTTTATGGTGTCCTGCAATTCTTAACAGGTTTCAAAAGTTGTGAAGCAAACTTTCCTCCTAGTTTCCGTCCGCTTTCTATTCAGAATTTCCAGGTAGTTTGATTCTCCAAATTTTAACTATAATATTATTAGATGCCATAAACTAAAAGAGCAAAATCTACATTTCCATCGCCACGAAAACTTAAATGATACTGAAGAAATTTGTTGAAAAAAAGTGTCTTCCTTTGCCAAATTGAATTACAGGGAGGAAAGTCACCTTATCTATTGATATGACGAAATGAAAGCTGCAGGCTCTTATGGAAGGTTGGGCGAATGGAGGCGTGAAATCTGTATCGACCAAGAAGAATGGCATCGCAAGTGACACTGATGACACAGTAGAGGTAGGAATGAAGTGGTTCACTTCGTATGGAGCTTATGAATTTTCTTCCTTTCCGCCAAGATTTCCACGCGAGAAATTTGTAGCGTTACAGTTGAAATATGTGCCGTTTTTGGTCGTCAAGTCACTATTTCCCCGTATTAATTCACCAATTACCGATATATATGTATTGTATAATAGCATAAAATCTATTGAATTATTTATGAAATAACCAGCATGCACCCTTAGTATTGTCACGTAATATATAAGATTAATAATTTAATTACCCAAGTAGTCTATCACAGGGTGGATACTGTTCATAAACGTGCGTACGAATTCCTCAATAAACAATTGTTTTACAGCCATTAAACTCCAATAAATCTAATAAAAACGCAAAATGATGCAGGACTCGTTCATAGACATACATGATAAATATTTTGTGCAACATTTCGAATCATGGAAACATTTATTTGATGATTCCATTCATTTTCTGAACTAACAGTAAATCATAAATTATACGTGTGTGATTGTGTGTGTTTTTTTATATTCATGCATATTTGTTTGTGCCCCTAGAAGCTGGTAGCCCCTCATTTGAAACCCAACCTTTGTCCTAAGCCACAGAATCTCTTGCCGCGTAAGACTCACTTCACTATTATCCTCCAAATTACGCATAAGTTTCCTAAATGTCCTCTTACCTTCAGGATTTCAGACAACAAATTAGCATATCTCTGTCATCTCTGTAATAAAAGCTACATAACCACAAATCTCATCTAGGCTGTCAGTGTTTATGGTATCTATTTCATTAACACTTCCGTGGGTTCTTAACACAACTTATTCTAAGGTTCTTTATTTAACGCTGAAAGCTTCTTGTCCGAAAGCCATTCTTTCAAAAATAAGCTTTCTTACCGTATTGAGAGTCAGGCTACAAACCTCGTAACGTTTATAATAAAACCAAATGCATGACTACCGTTTTCTGGTGCAGTGTTAAAAGCTTTTTCTACTGCCTCATTGGTTACTCGCCAAATTTATCGATGCATTTCATTTAAATGTTATTTGATAGCAGAATATCAAACGGAATGTATTTCTAGCTATTGTTGACTGATCTCAGTAATGGATATCTGATGTGTTTTCATTGCGACTGAGGACATAGTACTCTACATTATACGAAAGAGAGGAAAAAATATTTTTGCTACCTCACAGAATAATAAACCACGTCATGAAACTCTATATTAATTCAGGTTATCCCCCTCTTACGCTCACGGCAAATTCAAACCAGAGGTGGGTAGAGGAAGCCGTTTGACACAGAACCCTAAACAGGAACTCTAGTCCGTCCTTCTATTCTTATCTTCGACCCCCACAAGCCTATATTTATCATGTAACATCGTTATTGCTACGTAAAATTTTGACTGTATTTCTGCCCGGATTGGCAACTTTTACAAATGCCGACTATAACGCTCATCGGCAAGAATAACAGCATGGAAATGTGCGATCGGCTTATCTTGACATGTCTGTCGTTTAGTCATAATTAACACGCCATAACTCGGGCAGAAATGAACTGCAAACTATGGCGGAACTGTAGGTTGCACCAGAAGTTTGGCAGAGTCCTAGATGATTCTGATGTTGGAATCATGCACTGTCTGTATAGTGTCCATCGTCCAGCATTTAAAATTAAATTTGGCAGAGTCCTAGATGATTCTGATGTTGGAACCATGCACTGTCTGTATAGTGTCCATCGTCCAGTATTTAAAATTAAATTTGGCAGAGTCCTAGATGATTCTGATGTTGGAATCATGCACTGTCTGTATAGTGTCCATCGTCCAGTATTTAAAATTAAATTTTCCTAAACAAATTTCGGGAGACAGAAATGCTTCTCTTTCTCAGACAAAAGAGAAGGGATCACGTAACCAGCTGGACCCGCAAGCTGAAATAATTCAAAACATTTGGGCTGGTGTTTGGAGTAGTAGATAATCTCCAAGGCGGTTCAGTGGCACACACCCAAAAAGTTTTATCGCTGTAGACCGACTAGTAAGTTTCTCTGAATCATTCATCTTTATCCAACCACTACAGCATACAAGTGCATCTTACTGTTCAATATGCACCATGTTTAACGCGGCTTTTGGTCACATAATAGCTCCAAATATATTCCTAACCCTAAACAGACCCTCAAAATGCGCCGACATGAATTCATGAGAATTATACTCACACACGATAAGAGAAAGGTGATACGTCTAGTTTCAATTGTTCTTTTAGAGGATAAACATCATAGTCTGCTCAGTAAGTAACCCATATAACGTCTGATAATTAAACACGACATACACAGTACACTAGAAAAATTGTATTAAGCATTTTATCAGCCGCCTCAAAAAATATAGATTAAGTAAAATTTTATTATTATCATCATCATCATCATCATCTCCTTTATGCAGGGTGTTTATACTTACATTCCTGAGACAAATATGTTCCTAGTGAATACAGTGTTGCAGCTTTTCTGTTGTTACTGTTCATGGTGTTTACATCGTTAGTTTCAGTGTTGAATCTATTGTATTTTTACATTAGTACTTTCCGAAGTATGTGTGCAGTGCCCAATATGGCTGTTTTCTGTAGTTCCTTGACTTCATGTTTTCCTGGTATGTTGCT
>Ga0123357_10014147_pt1 | contig 10400 bp, 4 predicted proteins | sample TergutEmb28metaG_FD_89873 | JGI IMG/M metagenome (GOLD analysis project Ga0123357, IMG submission 89873) | Embiratermes neotenicus P4 segment gut microbial communities from Petit-Saut dam, French Guiana - Emb289 P4 | ecosystem: Host-associated > Arthropoda: Insects > Digestive system > Gut ...
GTCTTTCTCCTGAAGATGGGCATAAAGATGCCCAAAACATGTTGAGACAGTGTCAATAATCAACATCCACTATTGGCAATAAATCATCTATATTGTTGCATCTTGTTGGTTTTCTTTCCTCACATAGAACAAGTGTTTCAACTTGCCAGCAATGATCTCTTGTATAGAACATGCCGTTCTGTGGACACAATTTACGTTACTGGATTAGTTTATATCTCAGAAAATCTAGCTAATTATTCTCTGAATGTACTGGGTATTGAGAGTAGTGATTAAAATTTTTTTGACAGCCGCTGATACTTCAAGCAAAGTGTGGTTTATGTCAATGGAAATTATGAATTACCAAGAGATTATACAACAAATAAATTAACAAATTTTTTACAATATCCAGCATGGGAAAGGTTATGTGGCAACAGATGAGGCAATAATACTCTTCGTACATATCAACATTTTACTCCAACATATGCTATAAATATAGTTAAAGCAGAAATATCACTTCATCGGATCATCATAATTCTTTTGAAGCTGTATATGTAATCATTGATGTATTTAATCTCAGGTAATCAGACGTGACATCAAAAAATGTTAATTTCTGTTGGACCTCAAACTTTATCATCATATTAGGCTGAACACAAAACTGATGAGTTACAAAAAATGTTGAGTAACTTCTGTATATTTTTCACCATCTGCATTTACCAAAAACACAACGTTTTTGAGACTGCATCTGCCCCTCTCTTCAGATGGTTAGGAGAGATGGAGGTTGCACTGGATTGGGCTTGGTAGAAAGAAAATAATGGCCAGTTCTCTCAAGAGGTGAGGAGAGATGAGGATCCTACCTCTGTTGGGTTTGTTAGCAAGTGGCAAGCACTCTCGGGTTGGGAAAAGAGATGGGGACCCTCATGGGCTGGCCTTGTTAGAATGTGGCTAACTCTCTCAGACGGGAAGGAGAGAGAAAAATCATACTGTGTGAGGCCTGTTAGAAGGAAGATAGTGACTAGCTCTCACAAGACCAGAAGAGAGATGGGGATCCTATTCTTTTGGGTCTGTAGGAAAAGGGTAGTGGCTATGACTCTCAAGAGGGAAGGAGAGATGGGAAGCCTAACGTGTGGGATATGTTAGAAAGGAGATAGTGCATTAGAATTACAGGAGTCTCCAAGAAATAAAATGCTGAGAATTACTTGTAAAAAACAGAAAATAGATGGATCAGCCAATTAAATAGTAAAATGTATTGCTTTACAGATCATAATATTAAGCTTAAAAGAAGAAGAATTGGTTTTCTTTCCTCTGCATCGAAGAATTTCTACTGATTCAGCTCTTCTTTAGTCTGTCTCTGCATCTGAAATTACTACGTATGTACTGAAAGAGAATTAATAAATATTACTAAATTTAAGTAATATCAGTTATTATATAAATAAATATCAATATTTATATTCCCTCTTAAGGAATACATTCAGTTAGTACATATTCAACTAATGCTACCTTAAAACTTGCAGTTTTGAGAAACTTGTTTGAAAGTATGTACAGCTACACTCAGGTAGACTCTTGCTCCTTGCTTCTTCTCCGTAAAGTACAATTTCAAGGTGTGATAGCCACCTCATTAGTTTTAGTTTGTTTTTGTTTCTAAATTCTAGTTGAATTTTATTTCAATTACAAAATACTTGGGCTTTCATGCATTTTAAGAATCACAAGTTGATCATGTAATCAGAATGGTCCCTAATCATCATGTTAACCTAACCAACACTTGTTCACAAGATGGAGGTGAATATTCAGGTGGGTGTCCAGTAAGATGTCAAGATGGAATGCATACCTCATGTAATGAATAATGTAATAAGATCCTTATCTTACATCATATTTTGAGCTGGGTAACATGCATTTCAACCAAAATGAAACCAAACAGCCAGTTTTCAGCATTACAGAATATTATAAAAGTTTTCAGCATTATAGAATATTATAAACACACTGTATATCTTTTAAAGTATGGTCTATAGACACTTCCAACCAACCAAGCCAAGCCAAAGTGCTAAATGGGGGTGGAGACTTGTGCGAAGTGCAAGGTGACGTCCCCCTGTCTGTTAGCCATTCACTGGGCTCTTTTAGTGCTGCGTATATATATATATATATATATATATATATATATATATATGGGGACCGCAGTAGCACAGTGGTTAAGGCACTGTGCTACAAATCAGAAGGTCGCTGGTTTGATTCCAGATGGTGTCACTGGAATTTTTCATTGACATAATCCTTCCAATTGCACTATGGCCCTGGGGTCGACTCAGCCTCTAACAGAAATGAGCACCAGGAGTATTTCCTGGGGGTTAAAAGTGGCCGGTGCATAAGGCTGACAACCTTACCACCACCCTGGGACATTGTCACGTAACCTGGGAACCTTAACTTCCTGGAACCCTCTGGGCACCTTGGGCCTGTAATGGGACTGATTTTATATATGTGTGTGTATATATATATATATATATGTATATATCAAATAGTAGTACCAACAAATACACTTTTGTATATTGATATTGGTTTATATACACAATAACCTCCTACACGTGTTGCCCATCCATGTGGCCATCTTCAAGGAAGTAAATTACACAGAATGGAAACATTACAAAGTACAGAATGACATTACAGAAGTATACGGAGGTGTAGGTCTGCTATTCAGTCTGTCAAGCAGACCTACACCTCCGTAATCCACCGACAACCATATCTACAATGAAAGATGATAGAATATAGATGAACATCAGGATGGCACCCATCCACGCCGCGAAGTCTGCCAAACTACGCAAATGGGGGCCACTGCCAGAGGGAAAAACCCCACTTCAGCTCAGTGAAAACACTGCCCCAAAAAACACTGCTTAGCCATAGAAATAAGTCTTTTGATGTGAATAGCACACAAAACATTGACTGACACGGAGTGATACTAGGACATTATGCTAGAAATTTAAGAACTTTAATATTATAGCATGCTAGTTTTAAATAGTTACTAAGGTTACTAATAGTAACATATCCTTAGCATAAGAATAGAAACCCACTTTGACACATGTACAAAGAAAACTAATGATAATCCACCTGTAATAGCCCCAGCTCATGGTACCCACTATTGAAACAACTAGATCTTGCCCCTCCCCCACCCAACCCCCAATACCCAAAAAACACCCCACACATCTTGTATAGCGGCCCCCGAAAAGTTAGATCGCAACCTGAAGATGGCCCACATATAGGGCCGAAACATGTAGTTGTATCCCTACTGTACTACTAAGTGAAATATAGTTGTGTTTGACTGAAGGTATAATACATTAAATTCTTGTTATTTGAACAAACACAACAGGGATGACACACCAGAAAATTAATTTCAATATGTTTGTTTGCATTTGTTGGTACCACTATGATATATATCTGATTACTGCACTGATTATGAATCATATAAAGTTCATTAATGCTGCATATTTAGTACCATTTGATGCTGTTCTCATGGCTGAAAAATGCAGAAATAACAGCTTGTCTGAAGATTCAGGTCTTCTGAAATGTTGCTGTGCATTGCTGTGTAAGTAGATCAGACATTTTGAAGGACTATAGTGCCTTGACCCTGAAGATGAAGTAACTATGAGCCTTCAAAACTTTGAGAGCTACTTATCTACAACAGTGTAATATCCCTGAAGACTTGAACATTCAGCAACCAAACAGCATGTCAAATAGCACTCTGGAACATCTTACCTGTTTGGTGTCTTCTAAAGTGACAGGCTTGTAATTAGCTGCCATATTCTCAATGGAAGTACAATATGCTTCATATATTTTTTGCTGACTATTTATGAAATGTTTTGTTAATTCAATCTGGTGTCTTAAAATCACACTTAATGCTGAATCAAATGGAGTTGTTTTTTCTGCAACAGATATATTCAAGTAATTAACTGACATATTCTCCCCTGACATACAATATGTATGAAACATTCTGTGTTAACTGTTTGGAAAATGGTTTGCAAATTCACTTTGGTGCTTTAATATCTCATTAAATACCAAATCAAGAGGGGGCTTTTTTTTTCTGCAACAGATAAGCTGACATAGTCACAACCGGAAGACATCTGATTCATCTTTTCGGACTTACAGAAAGTTTTTTTTAAATTAAACCTGACAACTTAATGTCTCACAGCTCACCAATAAACAGGGGTTGCTTTCCCGGTAAAAAATGAGCTGAAACAATTGTCCATTACATGAGTTTTAAGGTTTTCACGGTTGTGTGGATGAGGTATAAGTTCTTCTTGGACCTTACGACCAATGAAGATGAGACCACTATTGTGTCTCAAAATGTCATAAATCAAAATTCCAGTAATTGTGTCTACAATAAAACTATTGCCTATAAAGACACAATCTATTTCCACAGTAACAAATTCAGTACCTAGATGTGTGAAAATTGCTGATGACCAAAAGACATTAGTCACCATTCTACATATACTATGAGTCTTTCATGGCAGTTTATAATTAATCTTGTTTTCATTCTTAGGTGATGATACCATTTTTATTGTGGGGGAAGAGGGGGGGGGGGGGGGTTCCCAGAACGTTTAGGAAGCAAAGATGTTCTGTACTTCAACATGAAATAACTAAACAACCTGGTACCATTATTTATAGTTCAAGGCCATAAAGCTATGGGAAATATGGAATTCCTTTACGCTGAAGCCACACTCTTGTTTAGTCACAACCTACTGAACATGAAGATTGCAAGGTTTATCAAATGTTGACAAGCTAGCCCACCAAAACAGAGTTTTATATCCAATGAATTGAAAAAGACAACTCATATTGTTTTATTCCGTTAATATTTTGGTGTAAGGTTACTTCAGTAGGTGCATAATTTCTTCTTTACATAGATAAGGTAAAGTTTCCCCTTTGTCTTAGAAGTACACTCTGATGATAGAGAGCTGTTTTTGAAGCATAGTGTCACAGTGGTAAGTGGTCAGCTTCACAAGCTTGCCATTCCCCATTTGCAGAAAGAATATCTGGCACACTTTGAATAGGCCATGGGTAGGATGCTAGAATTCTTCTGGACGTAGTGGAAAAGAGAAAAATCCATATACCTGTCTGAAATTAATTTGAGTCATGAAGCTGTGGCTGGTCACTTTACTGAGGACAACCACATCCACAACAGCAGCTGAATTTCATTTATTTCACTCCACTTACAACAAAGATATCATAATTGGGGTCCAAGTGAAAAAAGTCACTGTATTGTCAGTGCTCCTACGGTTGGGCCAATAATTTATTTAAATATTGTATAGACACAGGATTTTCTCTACAGCATTAATTGCCTGTATGTTTACAAAATGTGTTCAAGCTCCTATCTACAGTGATGGACATGCTGTAAAGAACTTATCCTACCACATATGCCATCAATGCCTTACAGCTCGCACACTCATTGAACATCTGATCACTACTGTGAAACTGTATTTTGATGTATGTACTGCACTGTATTATTTTTTGCAATGAGGAACATTCTTTGGCACTTTTGTGTATTTTATTTACAAAGGGCACAGTCCACCACTGAAACAAATGGCAAGCCTAATCACAAATATTTGGGCTATAGTATGGTAATTTATCTCTGCTTATATTTTATTTCTGTTCAAACAACTGACAAAGTTATTCAAAGATAAAAACTGTATACATCAAACACATCATTTATTGTATGGAGGCTATATGTTTCGACCCTTTTATACGGTCATCATCAGGTCTTCTTTGGAATCAAGTCAGTGAATGCTGCGTACATGTTTGGGATCCCAACTATGCCTACAAATAGCAGAAACATAATATATCGAACAATTGAATTACCTAAAATAGATGTGCTTGTTTAAAATTTTTTAGGAAGTAAAATATAGGCTAAGTGTTGTAGGAATCATGGTTATGGTAAAACAGTTTCCTTTGGGTCTGTGTGGGCTTCTGCAGAAGTCGAAGTTGTCCCTTGTAAGCGTGAGCTTTATGGTGTTACAAGTAACATCTGGCAGTCTTGGAGAAGTGAGGTGTATCTTGTGCATATCTTGTGGAACTGCTGTATGTTATGACTATGAGGTGTTGTCTTATGCTATCCTTGTGTAGAACATGCGGGAGGCTCTGGCTTTTTGTATCTCTTATCGCCTCCTGTGGCATAACAAGCAAAGATCTGGATTATATTAGTTACTGTAAGTGGAGTGTCTTGATTGACTGGGTAATAAAATACTGGAGGAAACTTACTTGTAATGAGCTGTGGTAACTCATTGTTCGGTAGCTGTGGAAATTCTCTAAGCTGACTGTTTACCTGTAGCCTCCATACAATAAATGATGTGTTTGATGTATACTGTTTTTATCTATGTAGCCTCCATACAATAAATGATGTGTTTTTATCTTCTAATATTTAAACTCTTAACACATCGGGATGACTTCAATCAAAGTTATTCAACTAACCTTGTTTTTCAATCCTTGAGTAGTACCTATACACTGGAATAATCTCCTGAAGGCTGTGTGTTTCTCCACCCTCTGAGTGCATTACAGGCTGACTGTAACTTGACTGTTGAATCTCATTCTTTGCATTTAACACAGGATAAGACACATTAATATCAGTCTGAATCCCTATGCTGCAGTATTTTGTATCTTCCAAATACTTTATTTCAGTTTCATTGGAGTTAGGCCTAAGGGGTTCAGAATCTTCAGAATTTAAGTGATTGCTGGATTTTGCTAATGAAGGTTCATCACTTCCATGTGATGTTGATACAGTTTTATTCGTAGACTCTAATTGAACTGAATAAGATAGGACATCCTGCACATTACTGCCTTCTTGTTGGGATTTGTCTGACACCACCTGTGAGGATAAAGATCTGGGGCTTATATTAGTTTGCTCACTTGAAATGCTTTCTTCCTTTGAGAGACCTTGCTGTACTGTATACTTAAACTCAGAATGACTAGATAGTTGGTCCATCATTTCTTCATATGATGAATTCGTTTTGACTGACAAATCATTGATACTGGTGGCATTAATGTCATCTTCTTCAAGCTCTTCTTCAATTTCATCATTAACTTCCTCTTGTGATTCTACTGTAGTTTTCTGCTCACTTTCTGAATGTAGTACTTTTCTTGTATCATTAATAAAGTTGACTCTATGTGCTGGCACTGTTATGTTTTCCTTTGAACCTTTCACCCCTCTTTGAACATCTGAATTTTCTTCTTCTTCCACTTTTTGCACTTCAAGAGCACCAACTAAATCTTCAATAGTAAGGATTTTATAAGGCAATGATTTGAAGAACCCATGACTGCTTGTTGATGAAATGTGTGAACTACTCAGTTCTGACACAACTGAATTCTCTTGGCTTGATTCCAGATGAGTTAGTTTCTTAGTATTACCAAGTGTAGGGTAAAGGCTGATGTTTTGTTTTGATGTAGGGATGCAGGTTGATGGTAAAACTTGGTCTTTATGACTCTTCAAAAGGAAACGTGTGTTATGTAAGTGGCCTAAATTAGAATTAAGCACTGCCTCAGAAGTGGTAAATATATTCCCTGCTGAATTACTACAAGAACTAATAACTCTGTCCTCACTTGCAGTCAGTTTAAAGGAAAAATTTTCCTGAACAGAATCATCACTTAAACTGCTGTTTATCTCAAGGCCGATTTCCAACTGTGACTCTTTTGGGCTGACCTGGTATCCTGTTTTTTCAGATGCAGGCACTCTTGAAGTTTGTTGAGTTCTTCTTATATTTCCTTCCCTTCGGAGATATTCTCTAGAAGTAAGGTCGTGATGTACCTCATCTAATAAGTTCCTTGAGATCTGGGATTTGTTTAATGTTCCTTCAGATTGAACTTCTAATTTGGAAGTAGTGTTGTGTGGAAGTATTGAACTCTCAGAAGCTCTGTCATTTAATTCAAAAGGAATATTTTCCCTTCTGGTAAAGGCAGTATGCGTAGGAAGCTGCGCTTCTTCCTGCATAATACCATTATCTGATTTGCAATGCACTTCATTGTGGCTTGAATTTTGAACAGTAGTTAATGGATTCATCAGTGATAATTCCGACTTGTTATTATCGAATTCAGAATTTTCAGGTACATCAAATGAGTCATTCTTCGATATTCCTTTTCTTGAATTCAGAGGAATAACATCTATGGGTAACAAAAGTCTACTGACGTCACGTGCGAATTTTAAACTGGAATATGGTGACTGTAATAACCTGCTTTTAACCATGTCAGGTTTCACCTTCAATGACATATTCGTCCCCCTTCTTGAATTTGTATCTGAAGATAAGGATATGTTACCTGTACGAAAGACAGGCAAGACGTCATTTTGAACTGGAATTACCTCATGGTGTTTGTCAGATTTCAGAGAATATTTCTGATCAAATCTTCTTATTGTTTGAAGAACATTATTTACATCACAGCTTTTAAACTTCGTATATGGCTTCGCCGAAGTATTAGGATGTGATTCCTTTTGTGGTTTTACACCATTATTTGTTTTACTCAACGCCATCACAGACTGCTTTCGATCTACTGCAACTAGACGGAGTGAAGAGAATTTCTGAATTTGATAACGATGTTGAAAGAAAAGAATTGCGGCCTGATCACATTTTAACAATAGATACACATCAATGGCATTTTACTGCTTTAATACCTGTAAGCTCTACAATTAAATGAAAACTTAAAGAAAATCCAACATTTTGAGACACCAATGTCTTTCACTTGTCGCCATATTTTATCAACAAATACGTCGTTACCATGGGAACGTATCGATTTCGAATGTAGGTTCAACAACTGAAAGTAACGTTGATGTATTGCACGACCTCTTAGAAACAAACTCTTGAGCGAGTTTATGATTCGTCCTGAGCGTGGTTAGCATTGATTGGCCGCGATGAATTGACCAATGGCAGTATTCCATCTGTCTGTGTACTGCGTTGCATTACGGTGTTGGACCTGGCGATAGTGCCGGTTGTATTTGTTACGTTTTCGTGGTGTGCGTGAGGGACGGTAGTTGTGTTGGTTTCTCTTCTGCAACAAAATGCTCTATTTCTTAAGTGTTTGTGCCTTCGTGGCACTGTGTGTTGTAAATGCAGAGGTTTATTTTGAAGAGAAGTTCTTGGACGGTAGGTGCTGGAACTGTTATATTATCCATTTGTATATGACATGTAGCCGCTGTCTGGACATGGCAGTCGACGTATATAAAAATTTCATGATATTTTACTTTGTTACTTTTACCAGGTAGTACTGTGCGTAGACGTAAGATAAAAACTGATTTTTAAAATTTCAGATTCCTGGGAAAAGAATTGGGTGTACTCTGAGCATCCAGGAAAGGAGTTTGGAAAGTTCGTTTTGTCCAATGGAAAATTCTTTAACGACGCCGATAACGACAAGGGTGCGTATTTAGGAAATTATAGTAACCCTTATGTGCACACTTGATTGCTATGTATGCTAAGAATTCGTGGTAGTATAAAAGTAGCGCCTTTTCAGACGTAATGAAGCTGAAACAGGTGAGAAAACTCACTAAATGTTTTATCCCACTTTCTATGACAGTCATATAGCCTAGATATTTGCTTGTCTGGTGGTTGCAAAATTAAGGGAAAGATTAGCTGTACGTAAACAAGCCGCACAGAAGTTTGATGGGGAAAGATTTAATCTGAGGAAGCTAAATGAGCTGGGGGTGAGGAAAAGTATGATTGAGATTAGAAACAGGTTTGCAACTTTGGAGAATTTAAATGGAGACGAGAACTTTAATAGGGCGTGGGAAAATATTAAAGAGAAGATAAAAACCTCAGCTAAAGAGAGCCTAGGTCTGCACGGATGGAAGCAGCATAAACCATGGTTTGATAAAGAATGTGTAGATTTATTAGATCAGAGGAAGCAGGCAAAAATGCTATGGATACAGGATCCAAGCCGAAGCAATGTAGATATTCTAATCAATGTAAGACGTAATGCTAGCAGACATTTTAGGAACAAAAAGAAGGCAAATCTGAAAGCTAAAATGGAGGAACTTGAAACTAACAGTAAGGTCAACAATGTCAGGGAGTTGTATAGGGGCATTAATGAATTCAAGAAGGGATACCAGCCTAGAACTATTATAGTAATGGACGAGAAAGGAGAGTTGGTTGCAGACCCCCACAGTATTATGGCGAGGTGGAGGAACTATTTCTCCCAGCTACTGAATGTACATGAGGATAATGACGTTTGGCAGGCAGAAATACAGACAGTAGAACCACTAGTGCCTGAGCCAAGTGCCTTTGAGATTGAGTTGGCTATTGAAAAGCTAAAATATCACAAAGCACCAGGTAATGATCAAATCCCAGCAGAATTGATTAAAGCAGGTTGTAGGACAATTTGCTGTGCGATTCATAAACTTATTATTTCTATTTGGAATAAGGAGGAATTGCCTGAAGAATGAAAGGAGTCGATCTTAGTACCTATCTATAAGA
>Ga0123357_10014148_pt1 | contig 10399 bp, 6 predicted proteins | sample TergutEmb28metaG_FD_89873 | JGI IMG/M metagenome (GOLD analysis project Ga0123357, IMG submission 89873) | Embiratermes neotenicus P4 segment gut microbial communities from Petit-Saut dam, French Guiana - Emb289 P4 | ecosystem: Host-associated > Arthropoda: Insects > Digestive system > Gut ...
GCAAATAATGCTTTACTACCATTTTTTCTCCGGAGATTACAAGCTGTTCGTATTCCGGTTTTCCCCTGACTTTTACTTCGCACTGTTCAAGATCGGACAGTTTATCTTTGTCTTCGTTTTCTACATACCAATCACAATCATTATTGTCTGTAATAACCATGCTTGGAAACATGGCGCTCCCGACTATGCGTACTGTGCCGGTTATTACAATTTCATCGGAATCGTCATTGATAGGTATTGCGCATGAAACGGCGAATAAAAAAATGAGTAAAAAGGCCAATAAATTAATCAGCGCCCTTTTCTTCATAATATTTTTTAATCTCGTATAACCGCTGGAGTAACTCCGTTGAATCGATCGAGGAAGTACCGAGCCGCGTCCCAATCGTAAGGCTCCGGAATTACATCGAATGGCTGGAATGCAGGGACATCAGGCCCGGATTCGCCGCTGCCGCTCCCGTCACCAGAACCAGTGCCATCACTGCCGCCGGAACCAGTGTCGCCTGGGTCTGTGCCTCCCGTACCGCCGCCGGTATCACCAGGGTCTGTACCTCCGGAGCCGCCGCCGGTACCTCCGCCAGTGCCAGGGTCTGTGCCGCCCGATCCGCCGCCGGTACCCCCAGAGCCGCCCGAGCCTGAACCTCCGGAACCAGAGCCACCCGAACCAGAGCCGCCTCCTGAGCCAGAGCCGCCAGAACCTTTATCTTTATCTTTATCATTACAGCCTTTTTTATCTTCTGTTTTTTTATTATTAATGACATTGGTGCAGTTGTTTTTCTCGTTGTTTTTACCGCTGCTGCTGTAATTAAGCGATAACTGGGGGATGATCAGATTTGGTGAGACAAAACCCAGTTCAAAGTTTTTTTTGCTGCTTAGGCTTGTCAGTGTATTTGAGTTAAATGTTAACAAATATGTACTGCCGCTGCCGGCAGGGTTAAAAGGAACTGTGCGCGATACAGTACCGGCGCTGCCGCTGATTTCCGCGTACTTAATATTTTGGCCAAAGGGGCTTCCTGCCGGAGGATTGAGTGTTGATGTTAACAGGGTATAAACACCTTCTCCCGGCGCCATGTTGAGTTGACTGGCGGCAGTTTTTAACGGGTTTACATAAAGATTGGAAATATTTCCTTTATACCCGTAAAGACCAGTGGGTTTGCAAAGAATGTTGGCCGTGAACCAGTCTGTCATAATGGTTTCCCAGTCTGCGCCGGTTTGGCCTGTGTATTTATTAAAGGCGTTTACAACAGCCCGGTAATCATTGTATTGGGAATCAATAATATCGGAATAAATCCTGCTGTCTCCTGCCTGTATCCGAAGCCACTGGAAGAACAGATAAACGGTCGAATACTCTGTCAGCGGATCGTTCCAGTCGTCATACCAGACATAAAAAGTATTGCCTTTGGTTCTGGTTCCGTACGGGTCCTGGCGGAAAAAATTTATCCGGTCATTGTTGAGTTTGCCGCTGTAAATATAGGACGCGGATTCGGCAAGACCTTCGTCCATCCAGAGATCCATCTGGCTGCCGTTTGAAGTTACCTGGTGTTTTGTATAATTAATTAGATGCTGAAATTCATGGGCTGTTGTACCGTATACATTTGCCGCTCCGCTTGATGTGGCTAAACTGGAGGGCCAGGTATCTATGTAGAGCATGTCACAATTGTTTCTGTATGGAGCTGATGCGGTTGGCTTGGATATTACCGCTGAATGGAAAAATCCCGCTACATAAGGATTGCCTAAATTACTGTAGCCGTCCTGAATGTTAAGGAGCAGCAGTACAATTTTGCCTCGCGCGGCGGCATGGTCACTGTTATTCCAGGGATAACCAAATGTATCTGTAATTGGCTCATAGATTTTACTGTCAAATTCATCTGCGACAGCTGAAGCCTTGCTTGTATCAATAGCAGGGCTCTTCTGTGTGTAGGCTTCGATTTCCTGATAAACTAGACAATGTTCGCCTTCCTTGACCAGTTCTGCCCATGTTTTATAAAAACGCCCCGGAACAGTCAAATCCGCGGCCCAGAACGATACATCTTCTTCGCCGGGTGTTTTACAGCTTATATAATCTGAAGGGACGCTTGTACCGATTTTGTTGCGAGCCGTTATTTTATAATAAAAAACAGTATCGCCGGCCAAATTACTGTCTTTCCAATCCAGGTTCCCGGTTACACCTATTTGGGTGTACTGATCGTCAGAATCAGAAGCCCTGTATATGCAGTACTCTGAAGCGGACCTGGAAGCGCTCCATGTCAGCAGCATTTCGCTTTGTGAATTGGCGTATACCCTAAAATTATCCGGAATTTCCGGAATTGTTTTAATGGACGAATTACAGGATATTAAAAATAATAAAATGAATATCGATGAGGCGAGTAATCCCATAATTTTCTTATGCATTTACAGGTTCTCCTTTAGTATAAATATATCGTATATTTTTAAAATTTCCAAATTCGGTCACAAAAACATAAGGCGGCAACCGAAAAATTCGGTATTGTACTGACCACAAAAATCTACTATAATACTATACCATTATAAATTGTTGCCTGCAATCAACCCGCCGGATATAATTCTGAGGGCAAGCAAGAGGAGTTAAAATGAAGGTAAAAGATATTAAACACCCAAAACTTAAAAAATGGGTAGAGGAAGCTGTGGGTCTAATGGCTCCTGATTCTGTGGAAGTTTGCGACGGCAGCAAAGGTGAATACGACAAAATGATGAAGATCATGGTTAACGCCGGTTTGGCTACTTCCCTTAATCCCAAAAAACTGCCGGGCTGTGTACTCTTTAGGTCGGATCCTTCAGATGTCGCCAGGGTAGAAAACCGCACTTACATTTCCAGCGAAAAACAGTCCGATGCCGGACCTACCAATAACTGGATTGATCCCAAAGAATTAAAACAGACAATGAACGGCCTCTATAAAAATTGTATGAAGGGCCGCACAATGTATGTCATACCGTTTTCCATGGGACCGGTAGGCTCCGACATTGCCAAAATCGGGGTAGAGATCACAGATTCACCCTACGTTGTGGCAAATATGCATATAATGACCCGCGTCGGCAAAAAAGTTCTGGGTGTTCTTGGCAAGGACGGTTTCTTTGTTCCCTGCTACCATTCAATCGGCAAGCCTCTTGAGCAGAACGAATCTGACCGCGGCAAGTGGCCCTGCGCTCCGCTGGAAAAGAAATATATTTCGCATTTCCCGGAGACCAGGGAAATCTGGTCCTATGGTTCCGGTTACGGCGGAAACGCGCTCCTTGGCAAAAAATGTCTGGCTTTGCGCATTGCCAGTGTTCTCGCAAGGGACGAAGGCTGGCTGGCCGAGCATATGCTCATTTTAAAAATCACCAATCCCGAAGGAAAGGTCAAATACATTACCGGCGCCTTCCCCTCGCAGTGCGGCAAGACCAACCTCGCCATGCTTGTCCCCAAACTTCCCGGCTGGAAAGTAGAAACTGTAGGCGACGATATCGCCTGGATGAAATTCGGCAAGGACGGAAGGCTTTACGCCATTAACCCGGAAGCTGGTTTCTTCGGCGTCGCGCCCGGTACTAACATGGAGTCAAATCCCAACGCGATGCTTTCGATTAGCAAAAATACGATTTACACCAATGTGGCCCTTACCCAGGAAAGGGATGTCTGGTGGGAACAAATCGGTTACGACGCGCCCGGCCCGCTTGTTGACTGGACCGGCCAGAATTGGGTGCAGGATAAAAACAACAAAGAACAGAAACCGGCCGCCCATCCTAACAGCCGCTTTACATGTCCGGCAAAGCAATGCCCGGTAATAGCAAAGGAATGGGAAGATCCCAAAGGCGTTCCCATAAGCGCCTTCCTCTTTGGCGGCAGGCGGCCCAAAACAATTCCGCTGGTTAACCAGGCAAAGAGCTGGGTCCACGGGGTGTTCATGGGTTCCATTGTCGGTTCAGAAGTAACTGCCGCGGCCCTGGATGTCAAGGCCGGTACAATACGCCGCGACCCATTTGCCATGCTGCCCTTCTGCGGTTACCACATGGGTGATTATTTTAAACACTGGCTTGACATCGGCAAAAAATCCGACGAATCAAAACTTCCAAAAATTTTCTTTGTTAACTGGTTCCGCAAGAATGACGCCGGCAAGTTCATATGGCCCGGCTACGGGGACAACTCGCGGGTGCTTGCCTGGATCTTTGATCGCTGCGACGGCGCCGACAACTTTGTTGAAACGCCGATAGGTAACCTGCCCAAACCTGAGAGCATTGTAAGGCCGGACAGTGTAAGCGCCGAAGATCTCAAGGGAATTCTTGCTGTGGACATTGAAGGCTGGAAAAAAGAAATTGCCGACGTAAGGCAGAATCATTATCCGCAGTTTGGAGACAAGCTCCCGCAGGAACTTTACGCCGAACTGGACGCCATAGAAAAACGTCTTAACGCTTAATTTTTCTGGATTCTTTTCTCACGGAGGCACGGAGCTCACAAAGCACACAGAGGGAAGATAAGAAGAGAGATAAAAGTTAAGAGAGCGGTATGCAGTCAATGCGTGTATTATACGCAGCGATTACTTACCGCTCTTTTTTTCTAACTTCTCATTTCTAATTTCTACTTTTCCTTAGTGCTCTCCGTGAGCCCCGTGTCTCCGTGAGAGATCTTCCGCAGAAATAATTACAAATTCCTCATTCGGTTGCGCAGCAAAGGTCTGGGCGCCGGCGCTTGCCTTGGCATTTGCATACGGGGATTCATCGGCATCTGCATGCGGGGCTGGCCCGGCGTTTGCTGATTAAGACGGTTCTGCGGATTGAGCGCCGGTCTGGCCAGATCGTAATCTTTGCCGCCCACTGTCAATTTTGACACTGTAAGGACTTTATTGTTCGCATTTTGCGGCGAAGTTATTGCGTTTCCTTCGAGGGTAACTTTTGCGCCGTCCTTGAGGGTGTCGATAAAACCAACGTAGCGGTTTAGACCCAAAATAAAATACGTTGTATCTCCGTCTTTAACCGCAAAGTTACCGCGCACCAGGGTTAGTTCCCCGGTTACCGTAACCTGTTCGCGGGTTAATTGCGGCGCGCCGGGAACGCGGTTGAAATTATTCGGAACAGGGGGGCGCATATTCCGGCCGGGATTGGTATTCTGTCCCGGATTATTATCCCGGGGAGCAAAATTTCTTCCTTGTGCAGATACAGCGGCAACAAGACCTATGGCTAGCATAAATAATAATATTATTCGTTTCAAGTTAATACCTCCGGGTATTTTGTTACAGGCCGTAGGTCCAGGACCTTTGGCATTACAGTATTGCAATCTGTACATTAATAACAATATACCCCGGAGAAGATTACACGGCGCTATATGAATCCAGTCTTCTATACAGTCTATTTTACGGTACAGCCTAATCTTCCGTTAGCTTGAGATTTATCGGGAAGAGCGCGCCGACCATCAGATATACAATAATTCCAAGCTGCAGCAAAACCGGGAAACCTCTTGAGACCGACAGCAGTCTGGCCATGGCGCTGCCGACAAGAGAGAGGCCTCCGTTCATGCCCCAGGCCCAGGGCAGCAGGTGGGGTTTGGTTTCCTGGAGACTGTCCAGTCCGTTTGGATAAGGCACTCCCATAAAGAACGCGGCCGGCGCGATGATCAGGGAAGCGGCCAGGAACCTTACCATTAATGTGGACGAATGGAAAGACGCCAGGTAACTGTCGAGACCAAGTATGTAAAAAAGCAGGCTCGCGCCGATTAACACACTTGCTGCCGGTACAACAAAGACACGCCATTTTTTTAACGGCTGGCTGGCAATGTTTCCCAGCGCCGAGAATATCAGCATGACCGTTATTACTATACTGGTTGAATACGTTGGATTGGATAAAAAAACGGCCAGCCGCTGTATCAAATAAATTTCGATAAGCATATAGCCCAGGCCCAGACCCGCGTAATAAAAAATTATACCCACCGTTCCCCTGCGTTTTGTAAACAGGGTTTTGCGGCGTCCTATTACCGGAATAAGGATTACGATGAGCCCGAAAATACAGGCCTGCAGCAGCATACCCAAAAGCAGCAGGTAACCCCATTCTTCAGAAATATTGCTGATCTGGTCCATGTACATGGGCAGTTCGTTCATCTTGAGATAACCTGTGTAATAAGGCCTTGTATCAAGAATCGGCCTTATGTCAAAAATATAGCCGGCCTCGATTTTTGCCGCCTCTCCCGCAAAGAAGCGCGGGATAACAGTCCGGTACATATCGGCGTTTGTAAATGTTTCTACCGAGGCGCTGTCTGATTTTTCAAACTGATAACGGTAACTGGCAAGCAGAATGTCCAAATCGCGCAGCGGCAGATCCGCGCCCGGAGCGTAAAAAAGATCAAAGGAACAATTGTGTACAAAGGTATTGAGATCGTTCAGGTCCCTTGCCGTAAAAGCTCCCTTCTTTACAAGAATGGTCGATGTGGAACGAAGCAGGCCGAACGAGTAAAGGCATTTTTCCGGCTCGGGGAAACCTGCTTCCTTCATGGCCAGTATTACTGTGTTTAAAAGTCTTGGGACATTTCTGGGCGGATTGAGGCGATCCCATACCGTTACCGAGAGAATCCCGTTGTCCTTTAAGCCCGCAAAATATTCTTTAAAAGCCTCAACCGTATATGTAAAATCTTCGTGTACCGCATAACCGCCGGAGTCCGTGAGCCCCACAGAATCGACAAGGCTTAACTCGATCAGATCGTATGAATCCGGATTGTTGGCGCACCAGGAACGGCCTTCGCCGCGGATTACCGTTATATTGTCCGCGATATTGACTGAAGCGCTGTCAGTACTGTTGTCTGCGCCGCTGTTTGCGCTGCTGTTTGTAACAGCCGGACTGGGGTTCAGCAGATTTCCCGTAAACCGTGATACATTTGGATCGTCCCTCATCAGACTGATCATTTCCGCGGAAGGCTCGACAATGTCAATTTTTTTGGCGCCGTTGTATTTTGCAATCTGGGTGTTTATGCCGCCGTTGAGGTTTACAAGGAGAACGTCGGGGTCAGTGATCATAGTGTACGGAGCGGCCATCGGCAGATAGTCCATATAGACTTTTTCATCATCGTTGAGGCTGCCCATAATGCCTATTGGACCGGAACCGTCAATAAAAAGCCCCCAGTAAAGCTGTGTAGGCATATTGGGAATTTTTAAGACCGCGTTGTCAGACAGCCCGGGCGCGAAATGAAAATACCTGGACGCGTAAACGTGGAATTCACCGGCAGGTCCGTACGAATGATGGACCAGGGTCGAGTCCGCGTATTTTCTGGCGTAACTGATATCTTTGTAATCGGAGACACGGATGTTTCCCGCAAAGAAGGTAAGAAAAACAGAAGCGATTGCCGTAACGGTCAGGGCAATTATATGAACAAGTGAAAATCCGGCCGCACCGCCTTCTCCGGAAATCGAACAGAACAGGGCCGCTATTATGGTCAGCCCCAGTATCGGCAGGATTAAATATTGAGGGGGAAGCAGGAACATAAAAAGTACGATAAAAACTCCGCCTACCCCGGAACCGATCATGTTCCAGAAGTAGACGCCCTGTATATTTTCGCGCAGGGCAATAAAAGCGATACCGACGAACGCCGCGATAATAAAAAACGGCGTTCCAAAGATTATATAATAAGCGCCTATAAACCAAAGCTGTCTTGAATCGGAAGCCAAAAAAATCGGATTAAACGGAACCATCTGCGCCAGTATTACGGACAGTGCCATAAAAAGCGGCAAAATAATCGCAAGCACAGAAAGGATAAGCTGCGGCCTCTCCTTAACCCATTCCTCGATAAAGGTCAGGATAATTCCGGCAAGGCCAATACCCAGCAGCGCGGTAGAGATAACCAGTGACCCGAAGTTTGACCAGTTCCCCACCGAAAAAATTCGCATGACATACAGTTCAAAAGAAATCCCGGCCGCGGAAATAAAAAACAGCGCGGTAAATTGTGATTTTTTCATGTATGTCTTAATATAACAAAAAACATGGTGCAGGGTATAGAGGCGGTATATTAAGTTCAGGTGTTAATCTACTTCCGAATTGGAAGTTTCAGGACAGGTTTCCGGAGCAGATTTCGATTTTTTTTACTTGATCTGGCCTATATATTACAATATGATCTGTACAGGAGAATTAGTATGTCAAATCGTGCCTTTTTACTGAAAGAAATAGGAACTCTTCCGGCGGCCTGTTTGGGTGAAGTAGCAGATTTCGTAACATGGATAAAACAACGAAGGCTGTCTCAAATCCCTGAAACAATGTTAATGAGTGAAGATGTTTTACTTAAAGATTGGGATTCACCTGAAGAAGATAAAGCATGGGCCGATTTATAAAAGGCGATGTAGTCATTCTTCCTTAAAAACATTATCCTTTCAGTTGCCGGTCATCTTTCGGAAAAAATTATCCGTGATATCGTCAACTCGGTCATTTCAATTATAAGCTGTTAATAATCAAAAATCAGTATGGAATGCCGGGAATTATCTTTGATTCAGGACCGGTCCTTTTCCAGACTTAATTATGTGTACCAAACACTTGACACACATCCTGCCCGAATCTACATTTATATCCAGCCATGACCGGATTTTTTTTTAAAACAATTCCTGTTTCAATTGTAATTTCTGTCTGTTCCGGCATTGTTGCCGGCGCCGCTTTTGGGCTTTCGATTCCCGCGGTTGTTAATGCACATTCAGAGAGGGTAGCTTCCTTTGAGGAAGTATCGGCAAGGTACATGATTGACGACGCTCTGCGGAACGCCGGCGGGACAAGTCCTCATGAGGAAGGTTATATTTCGGTGACCCTACCCGGTATCCAGAAGTACGACGGTCCCAGGCTTGCGGAATCAATGCCCATAGAAACAAAGGAAGCCTGGCTTTCCTGGATGAGCAAGAACCGCAGCGATGATCCGCAGTTTCTCGAACAAAGATGGGACTGGGCCCGCGACCTGATATATTCGGGAGAGCTTAAACGGCCTGAAGACGTACGGGCTTTTCTTTTAACCCCCAGGGAACATTTTGTAAGGGAGATGAACAAGGGTTACGAATACGCCAATACCTGGCTTCCGATCGGGTACGGCGCCACAATCACGGACCCCGATGTAGTCGCGATGATGACTACTACCCTGAATGTCAACCCGGGAGACAAGGTACTGGAAATCGGCACCGGTTCCGGATACCAGTCGGCCATTCTTTCTTATCTTACCAAAGATGTTTACACCATTGAAATAATCAAACCTCTGTTTATAGAAACCGACGCACTTTTAAAAGACCTGGAAAAATCATTCCCTTCGTATTCGGTAATAAACCGTAAACTTGGGGACGGTTATTACGGCTGGGAAGAATATGCCCCGTTTGATAAAATAATTGTTACCTGCGCCATCGACCATATACCGCCTCCCCTCCTTAAGCAGTTAAACCCCGGCGGGATCATGGTACTGCCGCTGGGGCCTCCCAACCGGCAATATATTATGGAAATAGTCAAGAATGTTGCTGATGACGGAACAATTTCGCTCAGCCGCAGGGATGTTTATAACGGAATGAGCGTTAAATTTATTCCATTCAGGGATGAAAAAGGCAGTTCATACAGCGCTCCGCTGCCTCCGGACAATCAATAATTTTCATTTGTATTGATATACTGCTGTATACTGTTGTTATACAGTTAAAAAACTGTAAAAATTCAGAATGCTGGACAGCAAAACCGATATAATGTATAATATTGATGAAAATGTCAGGATTATTTAGTTATAAAAGTATTTTAAAGCGCCGGCGGTCTGTTTTTTCGTTAATCCGGCGGCGTAATTCGCCAAAAAACCTTTTATTTAGTATTTTAAGCTTTTTTAAGTATAATCCCATGGCGCCAAGAATCGCAGGAATTACGTTTCTTTTGCTTTTTGTAGCCGGCGCCTTCTTCCTGGTTTTTTTCGCAATATTTTCGCCGGAATTACCGCCCGGCAACCTTGTTTCTGCCCTTAATGAAATTTCCGCATACTACCATAGCCCCGGCAATTCGCAGCAGCACACGGTGGTCCTTGCTCCCGAGGAAGATTGGGCCAGTCTTACTGCGTATACCGAGTTTGAAACCGGCGCCGGCCTGGATGAACAGGATCGGACCGCAGATATCGCTTACCCGATTAGGCCCGGCGAGACACTTTCTGAAATCGCCTGCGCCTACGGGCTTCAGTATGATTTTCTTGCCTGGTACAACAAAATAAGCAATGCCAACAAGATCCGGATGGGGACTGTTATTACAATTCCTTCCCTGGATAATATTAAATTGGCGGAGCCTCAGTTCCTGCAGCAAAAAGCTAAAAAGACCCAGGAAGCGGCTGCGGCAAAAGCGGTAAAAAGTATTGATATTGCTTACGAAAGCCGGAACAACGGTGATCTTAACGGTTCAGGGGTAACGGTTCAGTTTTCCATCAAGAACCCGCCTGCCGATCTGC
>Ga0123357_10014149_pt1 | contig 10399 bp, 9 predicted proteins | sample TergutEmb28metaG_FD_89873 | JGI IMG/M metagenome (GOLD analysis project Ga0123357, IMG submission 89873) | Embiratermes neotenicus P4 segment gut microbial communities from Petit-Saut dam, French Guiana - Emb289 P4 | ecosystem: Host-associated > Arthropoda: Insects > Digestive system > Gut ...
GCCGACGACGACTCCCTCCTCCAGCGTCGGATGGCGCTTGCCGGTTTCCTTGCCCGTACCACCGAGCGTCACGCCCTGATAAAGGGTCACCTCATCTCCAACGATCGTTGTCTCGCCGATCACGATCCCCATGCCATGATCAATGAAGACCTTACGCCCGATCGTGGCGCCCGGATGTATCTCGACCCCCGTGAAGAAGCGCGTCCATTGAGAGAAGGTCCGCGCGAGAAAACGCAAGCGATGACACCAAAGCCAGTGATCGCAGCGATGCATCCAGAGCGCCTGCAGCCCCGGATAATGCATCAGAGCCGATACGGCGCCCGTACAAGCGGGATCGCGCTGCTTGACCGCAGCGATATCTTCGCGGACGTGTGTGAACATGCTTCCTATTCTACCGTGTAATACTTCTCGCGAATGAGACACGAAGCAAACGTTGTCTGACGAGGCGCCGCGAAACGAAACAGCCTGTTGGCCGTAAGTTTCGTGGTAACAAAGTCAGACGGCGTTTGAACGCGTCTCCAGCAGCACGACGGCTTGGGCGGCAATACCTTCGCCACGCCCCTCAAAACCCAGATGTTCGGTCGTCGTAGCCTTAACGCCGATGCAGTCCGGCGCTATTCCCAGCGCATTGCTCAGGTTGAGGCGCATCTGTCCGCGATAGGGCGCAAACTTAGGCTCCTGGGCGATGATCACCGTATCGACGTCGACGATCTCCCAGCCTTGCGTACGCGCCATGCCAGCAACATACCTGAGCAATACGAGTGAATCAGCGTCACGATACTGTTCATCGGTATCCGGGAAATGCTCCCCGAGGTCTCCCTCGCGCAATGCCCCGATTACCGCGTCAGCGACCGCATGAGTCAAGACGTCAGCATCAGAGTGTCCCTCCAGGCCACGCTCAAACGGGATCTGCACCCCGCCCAGGATGAGCTTGCGGCCTTCCACCAGCGCGTGCACATCATAGCCAAGTCCTACCCGCATAAGTGATCACCTCTCCTGATTCACGCGCGCGCACAAAAGCGTTTCTACCAGCTTTAGATCTTCGCCTACGGTCACTTTGATGTTATCGCGAGAACCCGCGAACAACACAAGTGAGTAACCGGCCTCCTCCATAATCCCCGCGTCATCAGTCGCTTCGTGGCCCGCCACCTTCGCGCGGTCGTAGGCGCTGCGCAGCGCTGCTGCACGAAATACCTGGGGAGTCTGCACCTGCCAGAGCCCTTCGCGCGGAACTGTAGCGGCAATGAGCGGCAGAGGCGCCTCGGCGGCAGCTTTGAGCGTATCAGTGACGGGGTGACCGACAATAATGCCAGCGATCCCTGCATCGGCGTCCTGTAATGCCTTGATCGTAGCATCAACCAGTTCAGGCGTCACAAGCGGGCGTGCGCCATCATGAACCAGAATCATATCGGTACCAGCAGGTACGGATTGCAACGCCGCAGTGATTGACAAACTACGTGTCGCGCCGCCAGCTACAAAACTTAAAGGCTTGCTGGTTGTGACAGCCGCACGTAGCTGCTCCTCATAGCGACTAACCCCCTCGGGGTCACAAGCAACCACCAAGGCATCGACTCCCTGCGCGTCCGCCACAGCCTGGATCGCCCAGGCTGCTAAGGGCTTACCCGCCACCAACAGCAACTGCTTGCCGCCGACAGCGCCCAGACGCGCGCCGATACCTCCCGCCGCTATGATCGCCGCAGTCTTCATACCGCCTCGGAACCACCACCGTGTCTGCCAGCCGCAGCCAAAACAGCTGCGGGCGCATGAGACTCAAATGAGCTCTCCACTTCTTCGGTCATGATCGGCTCGATGCCAACCGCGCCCTCGATCTTCTCGAAGGTAATCGCACGCTCCTTGTCCTCCCCCTTCATGACCGCACGCAACACATCGCCTTTCTGCCACTTCTCGCGCAGGATATCCTCGCTCAGCACGTCGTCAACGTAGCGCTGGATCGCGCGGCGCAGCGGGCGCGCCCCGGAAGCCGGATCAAAGCCATGATCGGCCAAGAACTCGCGCGCCTCGTCGCTCAGCTCAAGCACCAGCCCATGCAGCGCCAGCTGCTCCTGCGTATTCCGGATCAGGATGTCAACGATCTGGCCAATTTGGTCACGGGTCAACGCGTCAAAGATGATGACCTCATCGAGACGGTTCAGGAACTCTGGCCGGAAGAGCTCCTTGAGCTCCCCTTCAACCTTAGTCTTGACCGCTTCCGGCGAGAACTCATCCTGCGCCACAGTGAAGCCCAAGCTCGTACCCTTCGTGATGTTGCGGGCGCCCACATTGCTCGTCATGATCAGTATCGTGTTGCGGAAATCGACCGCGCGGCCCTGCGCGTCAGTCAGGCGTCCCTCCTCAAGAATCTGCAATAAGACGTTGAAGACATCCGGGTGCGCTTTTTCAATCTCATCGAACAGGATGACACTGTAGGGACGACGACGAACCCGCTCGGTCAGCTGGCCACCCTCGTCATAGCCCACGTAGCCCGGAGGTGATCCCACCAGGCGCGACACCGTGTGCTTTTCCATATACTCGCTCATGTCAAGGCTGATGAGCGCGTTCTCGCTACCGTAAACGGTTTGAGCAAGCACTTTTGCGGTTTCGGTCTTGCCTACACCTGACGGCCCGAGGAAGATGAACGAGCCCGCCGGACGACGCGGATCCTTCAGGCCAGCGCGTGAGCGGCGGATCGTGCGCGCAAGCGTCTCAATCGCCTTATCCTGGCCGACCACGCGCTTGTGAAGTTCCTCTTCAAGGTTCATGAGACGCGCTGACTCCTCGGCGGTCAAGTCCGTGACCGGGATGCCCGTCCAGACACTCAGGACTTCAGCGATCTCTGACGGGGTGACCACAGCGGGCTTGTCCTCGTCCTCCTTCTTCCAGGCCGCCACGAGCTCCTTGCGCTTCTCAGTGGCCTTATGCTCCCTGTCGCGCAGCTTACTGGCTTTTTCATATTCGCCCGCGATGATGGCGTTCTCTTTGTCCGCCTGCAGGGCCTTGATCTCGCTATCAAGGTTGCGGATCTCAGGGCTGACGGTCGCGCGCGCGATACGCAGCTTTGCGCCGGCCTCATCGATCAGGTCAATAGCCTTGTCCGGCATAAAACGATCGCTAATGTAGCGATCGGCCAGCGTCACGGCGCTTGCCAGCGCTTCGTCGCTGAACTTCACGCAATGGAAGTCCTCATAGCGGTCGCGCACGCCTTTCAGGATCTGCAGAGTTTCGACATTAGTAGGTTCTGCGACCTGCACCTGCTGGAAACGGCGCTCAAGCGCCGGATCCTTTTCAATGTATTTACGATACTCATCGATGGTCGTCGCGCCGATAGTCTGAAACTCTCCACGCGCCAGCGACGGCTTGAGAATGTTCGCGCCGTCAATTGAGCCTTCAGCAGAGCCAGAGCCAACCAGCGTATGGATCTCATCGATGAAAATGATAACATCGCCACGCTTGCGAATCTCTTCGATAACGCGCTTCATGCGCTCCTCGAATTCGCCACGATATTTACTGCCGGCTACCAGACCAGAGATATCGAGCATATAGAGTTGCTTACCGCGCAGGGTCTCGGGTACGAGGTCGGCCGCAATCATCTGCGCCAGGCCTTCGACGATAGCCGTCTTGCCCACGCCAGGCTCGCCGATAAGCGCCGGATTATTCTTCATGCGGCGTGAGAGAATCTGCACGACCCGCTCGATCTCACGTTTGCGCCCAATGACCGGGTCAAGCTTGCCGTCGATCGCGTCACGCGTCAGATTGCGCCCGAACTCATCGAGCATCGACATCGATCGCGCCCCGGCGCCCGCTGCCTCGCCCACGCGAGCCGTCGAGAGCACCTGGATCATCGTGGCGCGCACCTGGTCAAGGTCGGCGCCCATCTTCATGAGTATCTGGGCAGCAACGCTGCCGCCCTCGTCGATCAGCCCCAATAAGATGTGCTCAGGCCCCACGTAGGCGTGCCCAAAACGCATAGCCTCGCGCAGCGAGAGCTCCAGTACATTCTTCGCTTGGGGAGTAAAGCTGATGGTCTCTGGCGGCGTCGAAGAATCCTGCCCGATCGTGCGGCTCACTTCTGTCCGCACGTCAGATGGATTGATATTTAGTTCTTCGAAGACATCCGTGATGACCTCGTTAGGTTCGTCAATGAGCCCGAGTAGCAGATGCTCGGTCCCTACATAGTGCTGACCCAGCGCCTGCGCCTCATCCTTGGCGTTGCTTATCACTTTACGTGCGTTGTCGGTAAATCGTTCAAACATATCCTACCCTCTTTCGGGACTGTGCCCGTGGTTCACTTTTGCCCTTTATTATACGCCGCGCAGGAGAAGGGTATGAGCTATGACAAAGCTCTTCGCATAAAATCTATAAATGGTATTGATAGATTTTTACTCAGGGCGCATCGTAGGAAAGAGAAGGACGTCTCTTATGCTCTGGCTGTCAGTCAAGAGCATAACGAGGCGGTCGATGCCAAGCCCCATGCCTCCAGCAGGCGGCATGCCATACTCCTGAGCGCGTAGATAATCCTCGTCAACGCTCATGGCCTCGTCATCACCGGCGGCTTTGGCGCGCGCCTGCTCCTCAAAACGGGCCCGTTGATCGACCGGGTCAGTCAATTCAGAGAAGGCATTGGCAAGCTCACGCCCCGCTATAAAGAGTTCAAAGCGATCGGTCAGCTCCGGATCACGGTCGTTGCGTCGAGAAAGCGGCGACACCTCCGCTGGATATTCGTAAGCAAAAGTCGGCTGGATCAGCGTTGGCTCAACCAGCTCGTCAAAAAGCTCCATGAAGAGCTTGGCCGCGCTCCAGGCCGGTCCAAAAACGATCTGATAGTTCGCAGCCAGCGCTCGCAACTCATCAACAGAAGTGTGGACTGAGACTTCGGCGCCAACGGCCTCGCTCACAAGCTCTGCTACGGTCTTGCGTACAAAAGGCTCGCCCAGATGCAGCTCGGTACCCTGATAGGTGATGTCGGTACACCCCAGAACTTCACGCGCCGTATCCTGGACCAGCGCCTCAGTCAGCTCCATCATCGACTCCATGTTGCCAAAAGCTTCGTAGACCTCGATAGTCGTGAACTCCGGGTTATGACGGGTGTCCATGCCCTCGTTACGAAAGCAACGCCCGATCTCGTAAACGCGCTCAAACCCGCCGACCAGCAGGCGCTTGAGATGCAACTCCGGCGCGATACGTAAGTACATATCGATATCAAGCGTATTGTGGTGCGTAACAAAAGGCTTTGCCGCGGCGCCGCCCGGCACCGAATGCAGGATCGGCGTCTCAACTTCCAAAAACCCGCGCTCATCCATGAAGCGACGCATCTGAGCGATGATTCTGAAGCGGGTCTCGAAGGTGCGGCGCACCTCGGGATTAGCGATGAGGTCAACGTAGCGCTGGCGGTACCGGGCGTCGGTGTCCGTCAGCCCGTGGAACTTCTCCGGAAGCGGCCGCAAAGACTTTGCCAACAGCACCAGCTCGACCGGAGACAACGAGACCTCGCCGGTCTTCGTGCGCAGCACCTCGCCGCGCGCATAGACCCAGTCGCCCACATCAAGCGTTTTTGCGAACTCATAGGCGTCTTCGCCCAGAACATTCTGGCGCAGGAACAGCTGGAGCTCGCCGGCTGCGTCACGCAACACCCAGAATGCAATCTTGCCCTGGCGGCGGATCGCCGTCACGCGGCCAGCTACGCTGGTTTCATCTCCGGAAGACTCGCCCTCTGCCAAGGCGGCATAGCGCGCCTTGAGCGCCGTGCTGGAGGCTGCAGGACGGTATCCCGTCGCATACGCAGGAATCCTGGCTGAGGCCAGGTCATCAAGCTTTCCACGGCGGACCGCAATTGGATCATCCTCGGGAGAAGCCGAGGCGGTCGAGGTGGTATCCAGGTCACGCTCGTGGTCCATCGCTGTTCACTCCAATCGATCAGAGCAAGGCAAGAGGGGCAATATTGATAATCTCGAAGGTCTTGGTGCCGCGTGGTGTTTTCACATCGATAACGTCACCCTTCTTATGTCCCATGAGCGCAGCGCCCACTGGGGATTCGTTACTGATAGCCAGGCGGGCAGGATCAGCTTCAGCCGAGCCCACAATGTGGTAATCAACCTCTGCGCCACGACCCTTGGGCTTCAGTGTCACTGTCGTCCCAACCGCGACCTTTGTCGCCTTACGTGGCGCCTCGACAACTTCGGCATGATCAAGAATCATCTCGATCTCAGCGATACGAGTCTCTACAAATCCCTGCTCGTTTTTTGCGTCATCGTATTCAGAGTTCTCGCTGAGGTCACCAAAACCCTTGGCCTGCTTGATACGCTCGCTTACCTCAGCGCGCTTCACATTTTTGAGTGTATCGAGCTCAGCTTCAAGTTTTTTCTTGCCCTCAAGCGTAAGTACGATTCCTTCAGTCATTCTCTCGTCTCCTTTATCAGCAGCGTGTTTTCCACGCATAAGCCCTCATGCGGCAAAATATAACTCGCCTATGGTACCATATCCCGCACAGCTTCAACGTTCCTTCAAAACAAACACCCCGTGACAAAATGACCCCTCCCCTGGGGTACTTTTGTCATCTTGAAAAAACGAGCGGCCAGGGCTGAGCCCCAACCACTCGTCAAAGCAGCTTGAAAACGCTGGCTATATCTTCTCGCCACACTCCGGACAAAACTTTGTTCCGGGGGCGACGATTGTGCCACATTTTGGACAAGCCGAGGGCGCATCCGCAATAGGCTCAGGCACTTTGAGCTCCGTACCGCACTCGGGGCAGAACTTTGTTCCAGAAGCTGAAGTCACGCCACATTTTGGGCAGACCAAAGACGAAGGCGCCGCAGGTACAACAACTTCGCCTGCTTCCGCCGGTTTTGGCGTGTCCTCGGTCTTCATTTCAGCGTTCATTTCATCAAGACCAGTGCGCACCGACTTCATTGTCTTACCAAACATCTTACCCAGTTTGGGGAGTTGTTTCGGGCCGAAGATCACGAACAACACAACAATAAGAATAATAATGATTACGGTTTCCCCGGGGCCTAAACCAAACATCCACAACCTCCATGATCTCGACAGCTGGTGAGACAACACCAACCTATCATCCGCTCAATACCGGTAAGCATATCATGCTCATACCCGACACGGCTACTCAGTGTACTACAAATATCACAAGCTTGCACAATCGGACAGCTCAGCGGCATGCCTCGCACTACCTGTTATGAACCGCGAATCGTTTCGTGTAAGCCCCGAAGAGTAATTCGCATTGGCCTTAAAGGGCCATGCGGATTACTCTGAGCGGCTTAGACGGAAGGAGGCGCGGTTCATAACTACATGGCTGCGCTGGCCAGGGCATCCTTACATAAGCAGTGGCGATCGGCAGGTATGGTCGGCACCAAGTCATTGATGAGGGCTTTGAGCTTGTCGATATTGTGCGCGAACACCTCCATAACATCAACGTTGGTGACCGCTTCATCAGCGTCAACTCCCGCGTCATAATCAGTGATGAGCGCAATGTCGACATAGCACATCTCAAGCTCACGCGCGAGGTAGCCCTCAGGATACTGCGTCATGTTGATGACCGTCCAGCCTTGAGCCGCGAACCACTGCGACTCCGCTCGCGTTGAAAAACGCGGCCCCTGAATCACAACAACCGTCCCGGTCTCGTGGACCGTGATACCGAGTCGATGACAGCTTTCTATCGTCAGCTGACGCAGCTCCGGACAATAGGGATCAGCCGAGGACACATGGAAAACCTGCCCGCTTCCAAAGAAGGTATCGGCGCGCCCCGTCGTACGATCAACAAACTGATCAACTACCACAAAGTCACCGGGAGCAACCTCAGGACTAAGACTTCCGCAAGCCGAAGGCCCAATGACACGCGTCACCCCTAACTCAGCAAACGCCCACAGATTCGCACGATAATTCACCTCGTGCGGCGCAATAGTGTGATTCTTACCATGACGGGGCATGAACGCGACGCTGCGTCCGCCAAGCGAGCCTACCGCTACGGTATCTGACGGCTCCCCATAAGGTGTCCATATCTTATATTCGGTCGCGTCATCAAGCAGCTCATAGAAACCGCTGCCACCAAAAATCCCAACCTCAGCCTGCGGCAAGCCGCGATTCATCTCGAGCGTCATCATCATCCTTTCGTAGTGAGCCAACCAGCGTCAGGTGCGAAGCCGCTGTCCGGCTCGACCGTGCGACATCTCTCTGCGAAGCCTCCGTCTTCGACGCTGGCAGAGACCATCTTACCGCAAGGGCGCAAGGTTGTGCTGCCGCAAAACGATCAAGCTGAACGCAGAGCGCCACAACACGCGCCCTATGCTGCGAGAAGTCATCGGCGCAGGTTGTTTCAGGAGCTGGCACGCCGGGTTCCCCCGCTGCCCAGGCTGCCTGCAGAATAAGCCCCTCCAATGCTTCGCGCTTCCTGCGATCAATTGTGCAGCGCTCATCGTGAACTATCAGCGCAGAAAGCACTGCAATCGGATACAATCGCCCACGCGTTGTCAGACTCAGGGAGCCCTTCTGCGCCTCGAAAGCCTCGACAGCGCCTACTCCCATGAGCAGAGCCGCCGCCAACATCAAGTCCCGTTCCTGCGGCAAGAAGCTGCCTGCTACCGCGCGCATGAGCCTGCCAATGCGGATCGCATGACGGATAGCGCTGCCCGCAGTAGCGTCAACACCCGTGACGGCCAGAGGAGCCCGACAGAACGCCTGGTAACGATCCGCGCGGTAAAAAACCGCGCGCATAAGCGCGCGCAGCTGAGCGTCATTAATGCCGCGAACCAGCCGACCAAACGCCCGACTTGCCTGCTGTTGAAACGTGACTGAAGTAGTGCGTGCCATGGATGCTCCTCTTTCTGCTGCTGATACCTCACAGCATAACAGGGAGGTCGGACATCGTGTTTGAGAGACTGAAAAGCCTCTCAAACCTTCTTAAGTTAGCCAAGATAAGAGGGCGACTTTGCCTAGCGCAAAAAATATCAGAAGAAAGAGCGCGATTACGACGGCAATCAATACCGGAAATAGCGCATCACGAGGCCGATTGACCTTATGGGTAAAACGCTTGAACAAGCCCAACACAACCAGTACGATCACCGTATACGTCGCCACCAGACAGACCGTCACCAGCAGAGGTACGACAGGGCCCAACACCTGGCCCAGCGGCTCATCAATGACTCCGCCCACTATCAGAACCCCCAGGAAAAGCGCCCAGTCGCGCGGTCGCGACAACACCTTCCTGCTGACACGCGGCTTGAGCAAGGTCTCGCTCAGCAAGGCAAAAAGCAGAACCGCCAGGGCGCCTCCGACAGCCAGGCCCGTGAGAAGACGAATCGTATCGGTAGTTGGACGCAGCTGCGCATAGCTGGAAACTCCGTCGTAAGCCATGGCGGCAAGCGCCAGTCCCAAAAAGATCCAATAAGTCCAATGGATTTGCGCCTGAAAGCGCTCATCATACGAAGTAGCAGGTTTACGCCTCCAACGATAAAGAAAAAACAGGGCTACCAGCACGAAAATCGTGCCTACATAGATACCCGAGCAACGTGCGCAGACCGGTTGTTGAAACCCACCGGAAATGAAACTGCGCTCAGGAAGTTGATGACAAACGCCATAGCCGAGCGCCATCATTTCGCTCTGCAACCAACTTCCGAAAGCGTTCAAAACCCCCATGGTCAGACAAGCGTCACACGTCCGGCAGAGCCGTCCACGAAGTCCCCAACAATCCGCGCACCCTCAACAGCCGCCAGGTAACGCTGCGCCGCAGCAGGCTCAAGCGCCAACAACAGCCCGCCAGAAGTTTGCGGATCACAAATAAACCGAGAGCAGATCAGGCGCTCTTCCTCGTCGCTCGCAGTCCTGTCAACAATGAAATCCCTCGCCCACTGGATCAACTCGCTGGTCTTACCCGGCGTGATCGCAGCGGCAGCAAGCTCTCGTGCGCGGGGCAGAAGTGGCAGGTCGCTCACGCGCACCTGCGCAGCGCAGCCAGAAGCTGCTGCCATCTCATGCACATGGCCCGCAAGCCCAAAGCCGCTCACATCGGTGCAGGCGTGAACGGGCGCTGGCGTTTCGGTCGAACGCAAAGCCTGAGCCGCACGCGCTGCCTCCCGGTTAAGGCAAGCCATCGAATTGATCGCTGTGCGCGCATCCTCATCGTCCTCATCGAGAATTCCTTGCTTGATCGCTGTTGCAATCAGGCCAGTCCCCAGCGGCTTGGTCAATACAAGCACGTCGCCTGGGCGCGTACCGGCGTTATACAGTATCTGATCAGGGTCGACCCTCCCGGTAACTGAAAGGCCGAACTTCGGCTCCTTATCATCAATGGTATGGCCGCCTACGACCGGAGCCCCCGCCTCAGCGCAGATCGCCGCCCCGCCACGCACGATAGCGGCAACGATCTCAGGCGGCAACGAACAGGGGAAAGCCAGCA
>Ga0123357_10014150_pt1 | contig 10399 bp, 6 predicted proteins | sample TergutEmb28metaG_FD_89873 | JGI IMG/M metagenome (GOLD analysis project Ga0123357, IMG submission 89873) | Embiratermes neotenicus P4 segment gut microbial communities from Petit-Saut dam, French Guiana - Emb289 P4 | ecosystem: Host-associated > Arthropoda: Insects > Digestive system > Gut ...
ACCTTTAAAACATTATTTACCCCAAAAAAAACCTGCATTAAAATTTAAATATCCACCTTTCTCCACACAGTGAATAAAAATATGTAATCCAAAAAAAAATAATTAAAAAAAAAAAAAAAAAGCAATTATTTCCCTCAACAGTATTGACTGACTTCTCTCTGCAATGTACAGTGTCATACTTCAGAGTAACACAATCATGATAGTAGCTACAAAATTCTAATGAAGCTGCATAATGTTACACACAACATAATCCACAAAGAATGCAAGATGAAACTAGATATTTATCACCAACAATATGGATATTTCCACTTTCCAGCACACAGTCAGGTGTCCACAAATCCTGAGCACCAGTCACCTAGGCAACCAATATATTAAATGGTGGCACCAAACATTTTCTGCATGATTAATACAATTTGCTTGCTTTACGTTACCCTTTTGGTGTCTAGAATTAGGAAGTGGCTCTTGGATTTTTGGAAAATATGCATACCCCTCCAGACAGTGACATCATAAACTGATTAAATATATTGTGTTAGATTCTGCAGAACATATTGATCAAATGGGTGCCTTCTCAAGAAATGTTCCCTCAAATGTTCAGGCCGTGAATACTTCTTCTCACATAATGGACACACTTGCTGTTTCTTGGCAGCCCCACATTCGTAACGAATATGCCTATTAAGGTTGCCTCGTAGTTTGTAGCTCTTACCACAGCGACCACATAAGTAGTAGCTCTGCCCTTCCTCATGGACCAATGCATGATGGGATGGGACTCCTGGAATCACATCGTACATCCTGTGTCATTCAATGGGTGCTTCATATCACTTCCTTCCTTTTGGATGCAGGTCAAGTTGGATGCATATAATGACATACAAAGGGACTTCAATATAACTTACTAAAATACTACTATATTATGCTTCATTCATTTTGGAAAGGCAAGTTTCCTGATTCTATGGCTTTTGCTATAGCTAGTGAGAGCACAATAAACTGGTTTTCATACCCCAACTGATGAAGTTTGTAGATTTAATTAGTAATACATACCAGCAGTTGACAGTAGTATGCATCATGCTGAATAAAGAGAGAACAAAAAGAATTCTAAGACACAGACGAAACCAGCACAAGAGAGCACAAAGAAATGTTCCACATGGGAAATTTCTTATTTCCAGTAGTCTGAAACATGAACGTTTTGTTACCATTGTTTGTCACTTTTGCTTTTAAACATGTCAGTCAGAAGATTCAAATTCAGGGTTCATGAGAATTGAACACAACAGCCATGGATATACAATATTAGTTTCGTGGGGACAAAAACAAATGCAATAAAGGAATGTACAAACTCTATCCATTGCTAGAACAGAGAGAGTTAGAAGTAATCAACAAAAGTATATATTATTTTGGCACAGGCAGGGAGTAGAGTTATAGCTCTACTCATTCTTAACCTCAGTACTAGATAGGGATAGGAGATTGTCACTCCATGGCTGCTTTACTCCCCAGGGAAGAGCCCCAGTACCCACTGGCAATGGGGCCGGGTGGAGCTCAGGGCTGGTCTGGACAGATACAGAAAAGACAAAACCTCTTGTCCCCACCAGAGTTTGACACCCCAGACCAGCCAACCCACAGCAAATCACTACTAAGTACACTATCCTGGCCCATTGGCTCACCGTACTGCCATTGGTATTATGCTTCTAACCAACCTATTTAAAAATTTTGGAAATTGTTTAACTCACACACACACACACACAATCACACCTAACAAAAATGCTGCTTCACTGCATAGTCAAAGCTTTGATGAAGTGACTAACTAGAGCTGTCAGTTAAAATTATGCCCCTACAGTACGCATTAATCCACTGCAACAAACACTTGACTGGGACAGAGTGGGTGGTCTATACTTGCAAATAACATACACACACAAAACTTCTCAGTTATTCCACACATTTGACTGTCACTGGTCATTCACAGAGGCAACTGCAGATACAGATCCCTTGCATCTCTGCATTTCAGTTTCACATACGAGAGATCACGAAAATGGTCAGCTGTAAGTACTGCAGGAAATATTCAGAAGGCCACTCCACAGGCTGCATCAGGCCACTCTACTGCTCACAAAATTAAAATAAGTTTTCCTTTTGATTTACAGCCGAATCACTAGACACCAAACATTACTCAACTATATGTCCACATGTATTCTAAGCAAAATATCTTTCTCCTCCAGTTAAATGTTATGTAATCAACCTCAAGAACTCAGCTCACTTGATGTACACATGCTTCTCTTCCCCTGGGTAACAGATGAAGTCCCAGGCCACTTTCAGATGTTATTTCAGTTCTCTCTTAATCTTTCCCCTACCAATTTTCTGTTCCACAAATATCAACCTTAGTCACTTAGGTTCAAGACATCAGATTAAAATAATATTCCTATCTCATTAGTGATGAACTGAATGAAGAGAAAGGCATTTATATAGGCTTTCACTGCCACTTCAAAAAAATAAATCATACATTTGTAGGGTTTGAAATTTTGACACAGTAGGAGTGATAAAAATTCCAGTACTCTGGTACGTGGGAACAGACTTTTCTGCTGCCTGGAAGAAGGCAAGCCCTCCAAAACTGCAGTTCTTACTTATCAATGTACATATTCCACAAGATTGAAATCCTCATCATACTTGTTTTTAAACTTTCGCCGTGTTCTAAATGTAATTTGTTCCTTTTTGGGTAATTCCCCGGCGTCCGAGTTCTAATTGCCGACATTTCGGAACTCACTTCATTCACCTGCCTATGAAGATGGAACCGACAGTGAGTTCCGAAACATCAGCAATTAGAACTCAGGACGCCGGGGAATTACCCAAAAAGGAACAAATTACAATCCTCATCATACTTGTCACAACAATTATGCACAAACTACACATTTAGAGGCATAATTTAATGCAAAATTTTGCATGTTACACACAGAATGCAAATCCATTTATTATGTACTGGAAGTGACATACAAAAGGTGAAAACCTGTAATTCTGAAAAAAAGTACCACTAACTGTACCCATACAAGTAATAACAAGACCATGTGTACCCACATACAACTCGTGACATTCTTCAGTCGACCTCTGACCATCCACACAGAAATTGTATGTGAAAAGGAATAATGCCAAACTGAGCTGTAGCAATAAGAATGTTGCTTAGGACATTCACTCACATCTGGTTTAACCAAGTGACCTTATATATAAGGCACCCTATACACTCTCAGTCACACTGAGTGATTTTACTGTGTGACATCATACCTGAAGGAAAAACTGAGTAAACTGCACAGTTTTGACAGGCAACAGCACTGGCCTCAGAACTGTCCTTTCCAGTCAACTTCCACACACAGAACTGCGCAGTTCACTCAGGGATTCCCATAGTTTCCTCAGTTTACTTGCTGACACCACAACGGCATCATCTCAAGGCACATCCTTTTCTAGCAATTCATTCAGCAGATGAGCATCACATGATATACTCCTTTTAAAATACCACTTCTTACTCCACATTTTATGTTTTTTCTTGTCTTCTTTTCAGATAACATTATGGCCGATGTGGCCAGCACACAGCGAACAACAGCCTTGTTGAGAAGACACACAGAACTGACCAAAAAAACTGACATATGTGATGGGAAACCTGTGCTGTGTCAGAGAACATTCAGTTTTTCATGCAGTTTTTTTACACAGTTGCACAGCTTAACTTAGAGTGTATGGGGCCAATAATTAGCCAACAGTAATTTTCCACTTCACATACAATTTGCTTAAGGATGGTCAAGGTCAAATGAAAAATGTTAGAAGGGTAATGTGAATAAATACAATCTCATTATTACTTAAAAAGGTACAACTGATGGGATGTGTTCATTATTGTTTACTGGCACATAGTAAATTATGAATACATTTAGAAAGTGAAAACAACCCACATTAACCCTGTCACTTCATAATACTTCATTCAGAATGCCCACCACAACTGGCATAAAACTGATGCTTAGTCTCTTCCGCTGACAAATTTACTGCACAACAATTCACCAAACCAATGTATACTCAACACCCATTTCTCTCTCTGAATTTTGCCAAGCAACTCTGAAGATGTTCTTGCAGTGTATCTGGTCGATAATACTTCCTACCACAGAGATGGCACTCTTGATTCTTATCTGTTTGTCCACACTCATAACGCATATGCCGGTTCAGACTGCTGATCTGTTTGTAGGACCGACCACACCGGCAAGTATGAGAGCGAGCAACATTTTGAAGTACGGACGAATGCTGCAGACTGAATGTCGTTTGAGTCACAGCTCTGCCTGCAAGAAAACATACCACCACATTTCTGTCATACAGTTCCAAAACTTGGTTCTTGAAAGGTTCGTTACAATGACTCATCCTTTGCACTAAACCATACTGGTAGATCTGAGGTTCACAAAGCAGTGTTGCTACAGATTGAAGTCTTACAGGATACAATGATGTGTCATCAGGTGTGTAATTCCCAACATCTCCAAGGTTCATAGTGCACCATCAATGTCAAGTAGGCCAAGAAGAAGGCACTATAACCCTTCAAAATGTTGGTAATTGACACTTCAAATATCAGGAACCCCCCCCCCAACCCAAGAACACAGCATCACACCTCGAAATACCTAAGTCTTAACTTTCTCTGTCTCTTCCCACTATCTACTAATACTCATAACCCGTTTCAATCAGTAACATGCATCTCTTTACCATAAGTTACAAAACGCAGTACAAGGTTATTTGAAAGCAAATAACAACCTAACTTCCATGCAATTGATACACACCTCAGGAAAACATAATTACACAAAACTCAAAAAAAAAACTCAAAATTAAAATGGTATTTCAGTCAACATACCACATTTATTAAAAATACAAAGCACATACGTGTATAAATGTTTCAGCTTTTTCTTAAAGCCATCATTGAAGCCAAGAGGCCAGTATAAAACATATGTATATAGCAAGTTAAATTACAGCAATGTTTCTGCAGCCTGTGAGAAAGTTCGAGAACTCAATGCTTCTGTACGTCACGTTTACATAAAAGAACACAAAATGTATTCAAAGGCACTTTCCCTTTACTGTAATATGGGATGGGTCAATCAATAGATTGAAATGAAATTGCTCAAGATACATCCTACCATGGGAACAGAACATTAAAATAGCATACCAATCTTCTGGGATGTGATATGTAGTTGGAAGACAGGTATATAGTCCCCTGAAACACTGGTACCTATCTACCAGACTACAGTTCACATCCCAGATGTGTTCTCACTACCAGCCACAATAAAATCCAATACCTCACATAAAATAGGTCTTTCTCGGGCAAACAATGGAACACACAATAAAACAGCTTGTATTTCTTCGGGACTGTCCCTGACAATACAAATGGCAAAAACTGGCCACTAACTCTACATGCCATCTGAAGCAGATTATATGAAAATTACAAGTGAACTGCCCTTTACAACATAGTGGAATATAGTAGTACCTCATTAACATTTAATTTCTTTTTCTCATGGCTTGACTGCTCTAGTGGGCCTAGGCCTCCTCATTGTTCAGGTATCATGATCTCACACACCACACTTGGTAGGACTGATCTGGATGCATGATTGGCCCATCACAGAAGCCTATACCTGACATATACAACACTCACAAGGGACAAACATCCATGCCCCCAGCAGGATTCGAACCCACAATCCCAGCTAGTAAGCAGCCACAGACCCACACCTTACACCATGCAACCATCAGGATCAGCAAAAAGAAATTGGGGCTGATAGCACAAGACATTAGGATTTTAATTTAAATTCTAATGTTTGCTGAAATACAAGAAACCAAATTCTGTCTCTCATCATATATTTTAGCAAACTTTCTCTATTAACAACTCTCAACCCCTGAAAGGGTATCACTGCCAGTATGAGGGCTTGCATTTTCATCAATCAAACCATGATGGTTTTAAAGTGAACAGCACATTCAGCCTCACATCTGCACGGGTCTAGCTTACAATCAAAATTAAATTTAATACTGGAGGACAGTGGGAAGCAGCAACAATTGAATGGCATACATAAGGCTTAACGGTCATGCTATCTGTTACCTATGTTTCAGAGTTATGTCCTGTCTCCATCTTCACAGAGTGTAAGATCAGAAGCAGGCTCCTCCAAAATATTAAGAAGTCAGCCTACAGCATCATAACCAAAAACACACAAATGACAGCACTTCCAAACCATAAATAGAAAGACCAGGGCAATGTGGTGCAAGATACGGAAATTAGGGGGGGGAATGAGGGTGAATCAAACTGTGAAGCCTCATCATGGGCTCAAAAGCATGCACATAAGAAAATACATGCATGGTTTAATGGTTTATTTAACAATGTCAGTAACTCAAGACCACAACTGCAGTTACTAATGGTTGGATAATCAATCAATAATGAGTACATTCCTTCATAACTCATATCTATTTGGCAGGGCTTGGAGAACATTTTTCCAAACACAGAGCTAACATAACTAAGAAAAATGAAAATACTTTGCACACAGTATTAATGTTACAAGTGCAAAATACATAACAAATGAGATGGGAAATGTTAACAAAGTTGATGAAAGTTTACTCATATCCTTAAACAGAACAGGACTAAGCCAGTTTGGGTGCTTTTAACTTAACTTTCTGAAATGTATCTAATATTGACATATGTGCTCTTAAGTATGTAACATAACAGAAAGGAATTGTCAGGCACAACAGAAACACAAAATTTAAAATACAACTATGGCAGGGCTAACAGAAAAGCAGGCTTGGATGATCAAGCTCCCTAAGAGACTTGAAATGTCTGCAGTAAAATCCTGACCTTAGTGGTGTCCATATGAATGTCGCAACTATGATCTGTGCGTACACAGTCTCAGCAGCTATCATTCGACATGGTGCGTTGGAGATGTGACACAACCTGTAAATGCTGTAGTTCTTACATTTATTGTATCCATGTGAGCCTAGGCATACACAGTATCAGTGTGATGACAGTCTGAATGTCAATGTCAGTGTCAGTGTCTTTATTTAAACTGATATTCATAAAAGAAAAGATACAAAAACCATTTCACATGCCCTATCACGTTACATCCCATCAGCCATTCTGTGAAGAAAAAAAATCCTACCACAGTTTAGATGACAACTGGCTCTGAACTGATAAATGTTTTAAAGATTATGTGTATTTCCATGAGCCTATGGTGCTACTTATTAAAAAAGGCACTTTTATCTGAAGGTATACATCCCAGACACCCAACTGTGAAGTCCAACCATTCAATACTCACTTATGGCAAGCTACAAAATGTTGTGTGAATTATAAAAATCAAACACAATATCCACATTCACACATTTTTTATTTAATTCAATTACTAACGTGTCATTTGAACAAAAATACGGGATCCGAATACGTGTGTGCATGTGTGTGTGTGTGTAGTTTATGTAAACTGCTGCACCACTGCTTCCTTCAACCTTCACCTAAGTACTCTCTCTCTGATCAAGACCTCATGGCCCAAGTGCACACATACGTCTGCACTTGATAATGAAGACGTCCAACAAAGTACTGCTGTACCATCTTGTCGTGATCCAACATCTATCGCCCTGATGATGGCGGCAGCAGGTTCCTCAGCAACATCAGCACACACCTACCACACTGCTCAGCATCTTCACAGCCACCACTACATGGGCCTCGAATCTTAGACTTGCCACACTGCAGAAGTTGACAGTTGCTACCACCAAAGGTCTGAGCTTTGCAGGATTACACGCTTGGTTTCATGAGACTTCGGTTTGTTGGTACATATAACTCCATCAGTAAACAAAACATACACTTGCATTACCCTGTTCTGGTGTAGAAATACCCACACTACTACACATGCACTTTAGACACCTCTACTAGTAGTCAAGAAATCCCGCCCAACAATCTTAACGGCATTTGCAGGTTCAACATCCTCTTCACAAGTACCCACCATCTGTCCATATATTGAGACAGAAAAATTCAGTCTTGCCCTCCCACCTTTGCTCAACCATCCACTCATTCATTATCCTACCATCTGCACCTACACCTCCTAAGTTGTCTTTCCCTCAGGTTTTCTTACTAAAACCACGTATACATTTTTCTTCTCCCCCATACATGCCACATGCCTTAACACCTCACCCTCCATGTGATTACCCAAATATCTGGCAAGGGGTACTACAAAATGCGAAGCATTCCATTAAGCAATTTACTTCATGCTTCTGTTGCTTCCGCCCCCTTAGGCCACAAATGCCCGAAGCTCCCTTCTCCATTGCCCTAACCCCATGTTCTTCCTTTGATGCTAGTGACTGACTTCCACACCCCATTCAGCAGTGTTTCTGCAGTGAACAGTATAGTGCCACCTACTTACACAGCACTGATCAGAGAATCTTGGCTGAATCCATTCCATTTACAATGAAATGTGTTAAGTGTCTGGATACAAAGAACTTCCTGTAACAATTTCTCACCTTTGAAGTGCTAAAGTATTGTAATGTGGGGAAAACTACATCATATGCATGTCAAATGATGGAGGTATCTGATAATACCCATTTACTTGCTCAATTGCACTACCTCAAGACCAGGAGAAAATGACTTCTAAACACTATGTCCAGAACATGAAAGACCCATGAGGAACTGGAGTTAATTGGTGATGAGGTTAATAAGGAGCTAAATTAAATTATGTAGACACAGACTGATGTCATTCATGAATTTGGTGCTGAAAAAACAAGAGACTGGAGAATATTACATTGGAAGCTTCATGACTTGTACTCAACAAATCTTTGGGTCATTGAGGCTGGCAGGGCACATGATACACACGTGGAGAAGAAAAATATATGAAGGGTTTTGAGAGGGAAAGGAATGAGACTCCTACAAAGATTTGGGCATAGGACAATATTAAGACGCGTCATATAGAATTCAGACTGGGGCCAGAACAGGATTAATCTGGCTCAGGACACCAGTTTCCTGAGGATGCAGAGATTGAGTCATGGCACTGTCCACCCAACCCCATCCAAAACTGAGATTAAAGAAAGAGTAGAGCTGTACTTCTACTACTCCTCCGGGCCTTCACAGCATGTTCTAAGGTGAACTTACCTTCACCTAAAATAGTACACCAGTTAGGCATTACACATTTGGGCACAGTACTCATCATGCTCCACCTCTATCAGTAAACAAAAATAGGTAGCTGTCCCTTTCCATGCAATGAAGGATATGAGAGTAGAAGAGGTCCAGGTCCACTCATCTTAACCTCTGCACCAGCTGGAGGTGTGTTGTCAATTTCATGCCCAAATTGTTTTACCCCTGAAAAAGAACGGTTATCCAGTGAACATGACACATGGGGCCAGAGCAGGACTTCGACAATCTGGAGAATAGAAAAATTTCTTGCTCTCACCACAGGGATTCAAACCCAGGAATGACCACCCCATAGTCTACTCACTGACCATTATCCCAGAAATGCATCAGTCCACTATGTAACTGTTAGAGGGCACTAAGGTCACATCTGGTATCAAAAAAAATGTGTACGATGACAATGTGACACATTCAGATATTTGCATTTTGATATATCCACTTAAAGGTACCATCCCATTTTTCTTGGCCTAGCGTATGAAACGTTCAATTGTTTTGCACATTCTCTGTATCAGCTAAAATAACAGCAAGTAACATTACATGGTCTTGCTTCCATTCAGCGGGTACACCATGAGACAAACGGGGTGAAACCTCCACTTCCAAAAAAATAATTTTCCGCTTGCAAACACAGAATTTTTGCAGTGCAACAAGATGGAACATGAAATATTGCCACACAAATGCCTAGCATTCTTAAGCTGCAAAAATTTAATTCTGACTTGCATTCAGCTCCAACATTCAATCTTCTGCATTTTTATGGCAACATTTGCAAATCAATCATTGTGCCACAGTATGTTCCATTTCCACAGCCTGCCTTTCTGGCTAAATCTCATCCATCACTTCCTAGCAAATGGCATGATTTTTGGGGAAAAAAATTCTTATATGAGACCTGTAATTTCATCTCAATCTGAAACCTTTCTCCATTCACAAAGGATTACAAAGGCATCGAGTAATGTACTTGGGGTCTACAAATCAAGTGCAGATACTTGCCAAACTGCAACTAACTTAATTTTCAACAAATTTTAATAACAAAATTTTACATCCACTGGGAGCAGCTGTTCCGTGTAAGAAAATTGGATGTTAACAGGGCAGAGGACATGTGCAGCTACGATAGACGGTTATACAAACATGAATGTACTCCTTCGGTCACTATTAACCCTTAGGATCCTAACGTTGTATATATATCACGCGTCTTGTAAAGCCAGAGTGCCCAACGTGATATATATATCACGTTGACATATATATTATTTTGGCAACGCTATCAGCCCTTTTTTC
>Ga0123357_10014152_pt1 | contig 10398 bp, 5 predicted proteins | sample TergutEmb28metaG_FD_89873 | JGI IMG/M metagenome (GOLD analysis project Ga0123357, IMG submission 89873) | Embiratermes neotenicus P4 segment gut microbial communities from Petit-Saut dam, French Guiana - Emb289 P4 | ecosystem: Host-associated > Arthropoda: Insects > Digestive system > Gut ...
ATCTCTATTCAATATGATCATTTTAAAGGTTGGTTTTTTTTAGAGATTAATTACAATTAAAAAAATATGGAGAAGATAATAAATTATGGTTATAAAATGTATATTTTAAATGAACCTTTAAAATGATCATATTGAATAGAGATGAAAATTACATGCCTATGGGAAAGGAATACTACTACAACAATTACAGTTTTAACTCAAAATAAAGTGTTAAAATATTCTTATTTATCTATTAGACAGGAATTTATAAAATGAATGTTTAAAAATTAATTCTAATATTAAAAAATAATTTCTTAAAAATTTGTTATATGAAAAAAGTTATTACTCTTATTTTTGTTGCATTTATGTTATATGCAACTCAGGCATTTGCTCAATTACCAACCGATATGGTAAAATTATTACCGGATAATGTAACAGTTACTACGGATATGGGAGCTAACAGTTATGATTTATCTTCGTATAAGAAACACATGGTTTTAGCTACAAGCGGAACTTCGGTACCTAAAGTATTTTTTACTGCAACAGAAGCTACGGATGGAGAAGAATTATGGGTAAGCGACGGTACTATAGCCGGCACACACATGGTTAAGGATATTTATCCGGGAGCAACAGGCTCTAATCCGCAATGGCTTTGCGCTGCAGGTGGACTTTGTTATTTTGCCGCAACTACGCCGGCTGCAGGAACAGAATTATGGGTGAGCGATGGAACGGATGCTGGTACGAACATGGTCACAGATATTTATCCGGGAGGTACATCTTCTAATCCCGTTAATATTACTGCATTTGGCAACAAAGTGTTGTTTTTTGCTATGGATGAAGAAAGTGAAGCTTTGCCTAAAATGTCGTCATCAACGACTGGCGAGCAATGGTTATGGGTGAGCGACGGAACATCTGCAGGAACAGTTCGCGTAGGCGACACTCCTTTAGTAGGAAATAGTGATAGTCACGGTGGAAAAATTCAAGTTACATGGGATGGAACAAAAGCTTTTTTTATAGCATATAATCCCGATCCGGCAAACACAAACAATTATGGAACATTATGGGTAACCGATGGGACAAAAGCTGGGACTTTTGCAATCCCGACAACTCCGGTTAAAGACGGAGATTCAGCTATACAATGGTTGACCGCAATCGGCAACAAAGCGGTTTTTCGCGCTGAAACGCCGGCTTCAATAACCACTGCGGTAGATCCTAATAATGCAAGCTTAGGAGTTAGCGGCGATATTGGTCAGGAAATTTGGGTTTCCGACGGCACCGCTGCTGGAACTAAGTGGATTGGAATCGATTTTGCAAAAGGACAGTCAAGCGGGACTCCAACAGGCACACAGTTTGCCTACACGCTTCCTCTCAACGATCATTTAATGCTTTTCCGTTCCGACGACGGCGTTCACAATGTTCAACCGTGTGTTTTAGACCTTAATCAGCCATTCGTTGACGGAGACCAATTAGCTTCGCCTGCTGTTCCGAATTTGAATCCTAAAATGATTTTTGATGTAAATCCGTATGGATTCCCTTCTTCGACTCAAGCCTCCTGGCCTCAATACTGGAGAGGCGTTTATGATGGAATGGTCTATTTCAACGCCAATGGAACATGGACTTTCAATCCGGATCAATATTCCGCTTACAGTATGTGGAGAGTTGATGTTTCCTCTATGGATATAAACCAGATGAATTCCTGTGAATTTTTAATGAATTGGACAAATCCTCCAATGACGTTGACAAATAATGTGGTCAATGTATCCGATGGAACCAACGGATGGATAGGATGCAACGGTAAATTGTGGTTTGCAGGCGCTACCGCATCAGATGGCACCAATGTAGAATTATGGTCGATGCCTGATAATTTAACAAATCCAACCGTTTATTATGATTTTCCGGGAACAGGGAATCCGAGCAATTTGCTGCCCGTTCAGAATGCATTGTTCTTTATAGCAGGTGATGCTACACAAGGAGACCAGTATCCTTCGCTTTATATGATTGGTCAGCTTTCGGGTATCCAAAATGTACAGGTAACAGCTAATAATGTAAATATCTATCCTAACCCGGCAACCGATGTTGTGAATATTTCAGGCGGAGGAACTATCAATACGGTTACAATCTCAGATATTCAAGGACGCAAAGTGCTTGAACAGGATGGAAATTCACAAACAGTAAATATCTCTTCATTGAAGAACGGTCTTTACATAATCAATGTAAAACTTGAAGGTGGTTCATCCCAGATTCAAAAATTGATTGTAAAATAAATTAATTTAAACAACACAAGCTGTAGGGGCAGGGACGTTGCACGCAACATCCCTGCTTTAAGCCAATTACTAATAAAATTCATTGTACTGCATGAAAAATAGAATTCATTTCATAATATTCTTATTATTCGTAGCGTATTTGCCTTTGGCAGCGCAAATAGCAGGTAAAGTTGTTGACAATAAAACAAAAGAACCTATTATCGGCGCCAATGTGCAAGTTGTGGGAACTACGACAGGCGATATTTCCGACGTAAATGGTAACTTTACGGTAGTTACGTCGGAAAAATCAGTGAGTGTGGAAGTTACATATATAGGATATGTGTCGCAAAAACTTACTTTAACAGCCGGTAGCAATCCGGTTATTGAATTGAAGGAAAATACGCAAGCTTTGGATGAAGTAGTTGTGATTGGCTATGGAGTTCAGAAGAAAAGCGATTTAACGGGAGCGGTAGCTTCCGTCAAAGCAGAGGATATACAGAAAGTGCCTACTTCTACATTATCTCAGGCGTTGCAAGGGCAAGCCGCCGGAGTTGAAGTAGTACGCAATGGGGGCGCTCCCGGAGCGCCGACTTCCATTCGAATTCGAGGAGTCGGCACCATCAATAATTCGGAACCGCTTTATGTTGTGGATGGACTTCCGTTGGATAATATCGATTTTCTATCATCAAATGATATTGCATCCATTGAAATTTTAAAGGACGCTGCGTCGGCAGCCATTTACGGATCTCGCGCCGCTAACGGCGTGGTTTTGATAACTACTAAAAAGGGAAAGGAAAACAGCCGTCCTGAAATTAATTTTAATGTGTATTATGGACAGCAAGGCATCACAAAAGGACCAAGCGTTATGTCGAAAGAAGAATATCCTTACTTTCAGGATTATGTTCAGAATTTAGCGACAGCTACCGATCCGACAGGCGCTGCAGCATTTCCTTCCTCTCCCGTGCAGCCGAATTGGGCGCTTCGTCCGGCGACTACTGATCTGGTTAATAAAGGCGTTAATTATTGGGATTATATTATTCATCATCAAAGCCCCGAATATAATGCCGATCTTTCGGTTTCCGGAGGAACGAAAGATTTCAACTATTATATAAGCGGTGGTCTTTATCATAATGACGGGATTATTCAACAATCCGGTTACGACAGGAAAAATCTTAATCTCAAGATAAATACAAAAATAATTAAAAATCTTACGCTGGGAGCGAATGTCAGTTTTACGCGTGAAGATAAATCAAATATTGCCCAAAATAACACGGGCGTAGTGCAAACGGCTATCACCTTTGATCCGCTTACTCCTATTATGGACCCGTCAACAGGAGATTTAACAGGGAATACGCCAGTTGAATTATTGCGCCGTTTGACGTATAATTCTTGGAAGAATACCCTGTTGGGACAAATCAATTTAGACTGGGATATAACCAAGGGGCTTAAATTCACTTCTCGTGTCGGCGAATCAATGATCTCATCAGATAACGATCAATTCAATCGTTGGGGGAATAATGATCTGAATGTTCTTACCGGATATAACGCAGTTGTACATAGAAACCCTTCAACAACCAATCATTTTAATTGGGATAATATATTGAATTATATGAACAGTTTCGGCAAAAATAATTTGAATATTATGATCGGTCAATCGGCAGAAGCTGCAACCATACAAAGCTATGCAGTTGCAGGCAGTTTGTATGGAGGCTATAATGAAAGTCTGGATGCACTTAATTTTGCTCAATATCAATTGTCTGCAAGTGAAACGACTGCAGGCTGGTCAGTTCTGAGTTTCTTAGGCAGGCTCAGTTACGATTATGACAGTAAATACCTGTTGCAAGTCAATTTTAGAGAGGATGGATCTTCCCGTTTTGCGCCGGATCATCGTTGGGGAGCTTTTCCCAGCGTTTCATTGGGATGGAAATTAACCGGCGAGGAGTTTATGCAAAATGTAAAATGGATTTCATTTTTGAAACTGCGTGCTGGCTGGGGTATGCTGGGTAATAATAATATGTTGGACAGTAATAATCAGCCGAGTTATTTTGCTTATCGTTCGTTAATAGGGGTTCCGGGAAATTATATTTACGGGACAGGAGTTCCTACCCTGCAACCTGCTTATTCGATATGGCAATTCGGAAATCCGAATATTGTCTGGGAAAAAACAATCTCGCAGGATATCGGATTAGATCTTAATTTGTTTAATAATCGCTTTACTTCCTCTTACGACGTATTCATCAAAAAGACAAGCGATATGTTGAATGCCATTCCGATACCTCTAATGACGGGGATTCCAGCTAATCCCATGCAAAATACAAGTTCGGTACAAAATAAAGGCGCGGAAATACAGGCGGCATGGCAAGATAAGATAGGTAATTTCCATTATTCGTTAGGCGGAAATATTTCTTACATTAAGAATCGAGTAACTGCTTTAGGCGGGCAGGAGAGTCCTATTTGGGGAGGAAATCTGGGCGCGCCCACTCCATTGGGTTATGTGACGCGCACCATTGTGGGAGCTCCGATAGGCGCTTTCTACGGATATAAAACAAACGGATTGCTGAAAGATAACGATTTTGATGCGCAAGGAAATCCTATTGTTCCTGTATTTGCTTCTACTACGCAAAAGTTTCAACCGGGCGATATGAAATTCGTGGATGTAAATGGGGATGGCATTATTGACAGCAATGATGAAACTTACTTAGGATCTCCTTTACCTGATTTGTATTATGGATTTAATTTCAATATTGGATACAAGGATTTTAACTTATCTCTTTTCTTCCAAGGTGTCGCGGGAAATAAGATTTACGATGCTATGAAGTTGTTTAAATATTCTGATATGCAGTTTAATGGTACGTGGGCTACCGGTGGTTATGGAAATGTGGCTTCCAATTATTTTTCGGAAGTATATCGTCCTGCTACTGCAACGGGAACCTTCCGTGACTTTTTCGGCGCTAATCCAAACGGTACGGTTCCTGCTCCGGAAAATAATCCGACTATTGATGCGCTGAATTTCAGCAATTCGGATTTCTATTTGGAAGATGGATCTTATCTGAGATTGAAAAATATTCAATTGTCTTATACGTTGCCAAAAAAAATATGTGAAAGGACAAAGGTCATCAATAGTTGTACGGCATATATCACAGTATCCAATCTTTTGACGATTACCAAATATACCGGACTTGACCCCGAAGTGGGTTCTCTAAGTACTCCGGGCGCCGGCAACCTGTCCAATGGCATTGATTTGGGTGTATATCCTCAAAGCCGCTCGTATATGATTGGAGCAAGTATTGACTTAAAAAAGTAATTGATTATGAAAATAATAATAATATATATAACAGGATTTGTATGGGGGATCAGCTTGTTTTCATGTTCAAATTTTTTTGATCCGACCATGAAAGGCAACGTAGATGCTTCTACCTTTTACACGGACATTTCAAATATCGGATATGGATTGAATTCCGTTTTTTCATTGATGCAGGGGGAAACTTATCAACGAAGCGAACTTCTGTTTGGCGAAGCGATGAGCGATAATTGTTGGAATTCCAAGGATGTTGGTTCGGGAGATTATACTGATTTATTTAATTTTACTTTTACGACCTCCAATCAATACATTTTACAACGTTATCAAACAAACTACCAAGGGATATATAAATGTAATCAGGTGATAAGTTCTATTCCTTATGTGCAGTATGATACCGCTTATAATAATAATATATTAACATTGAGAAAATGGTATGCTCAGGCAAAGTTGTTGCGGGCGCTCTTTTACTTCAATCTGGTAAAAACATTTGGAGGCGTTTCTATTCAACCGGAAAATCAGAGTCTTGATTCGCTGACTATTCCCCGGTCTTCGCTGGATGATACCTATGCCTATATTGAAAAAGATTTGCGGGAAGCTGTCTTGAATTTGCAACCTACTGCCTACGTAAGCGCTAATGCCGGCGGAATCGATATGAGCGCGGGATTGGGCTTGTTAATGAAAGTTTTGCTTTATGAAGCCTCGCCGGGTACTCCTTTGCTTAATACCGATAAAGCGAAAAAATGGCAGGAAGCGCTGCAAATCGGTCAATATTTGGTGGATGGCGCAAATATTACAGTAAACGATATTGTTAAGTTTGACGAGCGATATACAGGGAAAGAAACATGGGATCAATTCTCGAAAAGATTACTTTTAGATCCTACCGTACAACCGACGACTATCATGCCGGATGTTCATAATGCGCATGGATTGTATCAAAATTTTGATCAATTGTTTCGTGTGGTAGGAGAATATTGTACTGAATCTTTAATAGAGATCAATCACTATGCCTACGGATCGGTAACCAACATTAACATGGGATGGCCAATGAACAATTATATTAATTACGGGACGAGTCCTGAGTCCACTGGTATATTTTATTCTGCGCCAACCAATGAATTATGTAGCTTGTACGCCAATGATCCGAGAGGATTGATAACTGTAGCGGTTAACAGGCAGATGAGCAACTATTTTAAGTATGATGCCGGTCAGTATGTAGGAGATCCTCCCGATTGGTGGTTCAGCTTTGGAGACTTTAATCAATTTGCGAAATTCTTTACATGGCCCAGCGAAGGAGGGGCTTCGATGCGAAATTACAGAGTATTTCGATATGCCGAAGTATTGCTTATATATGCCGAAATAATGAATGAAACTGGAAATCCTACGGAAGCCGTTGATATGGTTAATAGAGTGCGAAGCAGGGCTATGAATCTTTTCAACACCACTTCAATAAGCAATCAGTATCAAACCGTACCGAAAGCCAATTTTGTTCTTCAGGATTACGCTCCGTATGATATTGTGCGTAATGACATTTTACAGGAGAAACGCATAGAAATGGCAGGCGAAGGCGATCGCTGGTTTGAGATTGCCCGCTTAGGACAGCTTGCAACAAGAATGGCGTATATTGCAACAACGGCGCCTGCCGATGCATCGGGAGGACCGCGCCATAGAGGACAGTATTTCAAGCCTGGCGTGAATGAAATATTTCCTATTCCGCAACAGGAAGTCTTTGTATCAAACGGGATAATAAAACAAAATTATGGGTATTAATAATATAAATGAAATGAATATTATGAAAGCGATTAAATATACTGTATTTTTATTATTAATAGTATTAAGTTGGAGTTGTAAAAACGACTTTATCAATGAAATATATGTTGATCCGGTTGCTAAGTTTTCGGTGTCGCCGGATACTGCCGCTTATCAGGTGCTGTCGCCTGTTCAGTTTCAAAATCAAGGAACAGGACAAACATTTGTAGTTTATCCCGGAGATGCCGGACATGTTTATGGACAGCAAAATAATACCGGATATGCGACGGATGTATCAGGACAATTTACTTATTCTTATACTACCATTGGAACCTATACAGCCGTATGGGTGGCAAGCTCTATTAAAAGCGACGGAACTATTGTAACTTCAGTTGACTCGGTACAAATTAATGTGATTGCAGAAGATGGAGGACTAAGCAATTTTGTTATTCCGAATATATACAAAATGACGGAATATTCAACAGGACCTTATTACAGTTCTTCCGGTACTTTTGTTTCTTCTTCTTCGGATACAATGGTATGCCCTATTGTTTATGAAGCATGGGCGACAACCAGTACTATCAATACTATAAAAAGAGGTTTCGCTCCTACGTTCAGTCTGGTATCTCCTTCTACTGTAATGTATTGGAATAATCCGGCGAATGGAAGCGATATACAAACTGTTTCCGGATCAACCGCAAGAAATGTTTGGTTTGTAACTCCGCAAACAGCGGGCGGTACAAATGTTCAATTGCAAACGCAACTGTTCAAAGTGGTAACCGCTTCCGGATATACTTTTAACTATTATGCTTCTCCGGTTGTGATCCCAACTTTCACAAGTTTTTCAGTTACCGTTGGCGAATCGACCTATACTGCTAATTATAATGCTACGACAATTACTGCAGCAGATAATACGATTACGCGGGATGGATCTTTTTATAACCATTATAATGTTAATTTAACATTACCTAAAGGAACCGATCTTTCCGCTTTAACTCCAAGTTTTGTTGTTGTGAATAATGATACAAATCTAACGGATGGTTCTAACCTTTGGGTATCGATAAATGGTGTTCCTCAAACAAGCGGAGCAAGCGTAGTTGACCTGTCGTCTCAGAATATAACTTATGACATTAAGATGGGACTGTTAGGAGATCCGAATCCTAACTTGATACAAGATGCTCAAATGATTGTAAATATAAAACTTCAATAAGCAATGAAAGGTTTTTATTTATCTCTAATTGTTCTTTTTTGTGGACAATTGATAATTGCGCAGCAAACGGTTAGCATTGATCCAACGACAACGTATCAAACCATTGAGGGGTTTGGCGCTTCGGACTGTTGGACTGTTGATTTTGTAGGGAGATATTTTAGTGATGCACAAAAAGAACAAGCCGCCCAATGGCTTTTCGATTCGCAACTGAAAAGCGACGGAAGCGCTAATGGAATCGGTTTGTCGATGTGGCGCTTTAACTTGGGGGGCGGAACGTTGGGACAAGGCGATGCAAGCAATATTAATCCTATTACACGTCGGGGCGATGCTTTTATTCTCCCCGACGGAACGTATGATTATCAGAATCACAATGTTGGACAACAATGGTTTCTTCAAAAAGCATACAGTTACGGATGCAATGACTTTGTCGCTTTTTCTAATAGCCCTGTGGTGAATTATACAAAAAACGGAAAAGGATTTTGCGCTTATGGCAGTGATGGAACTACTAATTTACTTCCGGATTCGGTTACAGCTTTTGCAAATTATTTGGTTAATTCATTAACTTATTTTCAAGATTCATTAGGAATTCCGTTTCATTATATCAGTCCGGTGAATGAGCCCCAATGGGGATGGACATGTGATGCAAATGGAAATGCAGGACAAGAAGGTAGTACGTGGACTAATCGCGACATGAAAACCTTGTGCGTTGCTTTGGATTCCTGTTTACAAGCGAAAGAAATCCCAACAAAGATTTTTCTGGGTGAAGCCGGACAATGGAATTACTTGTATGCGAATCAAAGTGCATCTAATAATAAAGGCATACAGATATCCGATTTTTTTGATCCGGCAAGCAGTAATTATATCGGAAATCTAAAAACTTTGGAACCATGTTTTACATCTCATAGTTATTGGTGCGATGGAGATTCGGGGTCATTGGCATCTTATAGACAGTCTGCAAGGCAAGCGGCAGACAAGTATGGTGTCCGGCTTCATCAAACCGAGTGGAGTTTGTTGACGGGTTTTCCGGCAGACGCTCCTTTTTCAACCGGATTTACTCAAAGCGCTTTAACATATATTGATATTGCATTGTTTATGGCGCGGGTTATTCATTCGGATTTGACTATTGCAAACGTTTGTTCTTGGACTTACTGGACAAGTATGGATACGGAAAGCGGACAACTGGACCGTTATTTGTTATTAAGTTTGACCCCTGCTGCAGGAGGTGGAAATGAAAGTGATTTAGTGTATGGAGGTACTGTGAGCGCATCTAAAACGCTGTGGGCATTAGGAAACTACAGCCTGTTTATTCGTCCGGGTTATCAACGTTGCGATATGCAAGGAGCATCAAATTTGACAGGACTGATGGGTTCGGCATATATCGCCCCCGACAAATCAAAGTTGGTTGTAGTGTATGTCAATCTTAATTCAGGTACTCAACAAGTAACTCCTCAACTTACAGACATACCGGGATATGATTATTCTACGATAGATATCTACCAAACGAATCAAACGTTGAATCTTCAAAAAAGACCTTCCGTCAGTTATGTACAGGGAGCTACCCAGTCGGTTTATGGACGGTCGATTATGACTTTTGTGTATAATTTGACTCCTTCCGCTACTCAAATTGAAGCTGTTAATCCGATTACGTTAAGTTGTTATCCGAACCCGGTTACGGATTATTTAACTTGTAGCTCTTCTGACCCGATACAACATATTGTGGTTACGGATTTAGCAGGACGAATGATACTCAATATCCCTTTGAAAAATTCCGGAGTAAACTCCTATCAGTTGTCAATGGAATCTTTGCCGGTAGGAACATATTTAGTATCAGTGAATAGTAGCGTTGATTCCAAAGTATTTAAAATTGTGAAAAAATAATAAATTAATAAGATGTTAAACAATTAAATTTTTATTTATGA
>Ga0123357_10014154_pt1 | contig 10398 bp, 2 predicted proteins | sample TergutEmb28metaG_FD_89873 | JGI IMG/M metagenome (GOLD analysis project Ga0123357, IMG submission 89873) | Embiratermes neotenicus P4 segment gut microbial communities from Petit-Saut dam, French Guiana - Emb289 P4 | ecosystem: Host-associated > Arthropoda: Insects > Digestive system > Gut ...
AGGCTTGTCGGTGGGTGGGAAGTGGGGTGGTTTTCTTTTTTTTTTTTTTTTTTTTTTACCTTTTACTCAGAATAATTTCTTAAATCTTTGCTGCAACACCGAAAGTTGAAGACCATAAATGTAGGCCCCTATATCGCTATGTGACATTCTACAATACTTCAACAAACTTTTTATATTTTCCAAAATAACACGATGCACATTTTTAGTACGCTAAAATAACGATCGCTAGCGTCATCTGAGGCCCACAGTTCGAGCTTCGTCATGGTGCTCTTACTGATTTCAGCAAAATAAACCATTCAGCACCTGAAGACTTCCAAACGGCATAGCGTTTATATCAGTGTTTGTGAAAATAAACTAAATTCATCAAAATTAAGATACACATACAAAGTTGTGAAGCGCGGTACATTTCTTTGCCGAAAGCAACCTCCACTGCACCTAATAAGAAAACACTCCGAAATAAAATTATCTTTTTCTCTAGTACTTCGCTGACAATGCAGGCTTGGATGCCAATATTTGTCTAATATTCTGCGAAGACTGTACATTAGCTTTGAGTAGAGGCTGTGGAAATACTGGAGAGGATCAAAGGACGTGCTCTCTTGAGCTGCACTAACTAAAGTTGCATAATTACTTCCTCTCGAAGTGGACTTCAAAAGACCCTGTGAACACCTATGTAGAAACGAATTGGCAGTGCGTACATCCTGAATCCTCACGAAACTCTGGTGCTGCCTCAAATGCTACGAACCTGACCACTTCTCTGTCTCACACACATTCTGCGTGAAACTTCTACGGTGGGGCTTATTGCTCCACTGTAAAATGTGTATTGTATTTCAACTATAAGATGCCTGTTTTATAATGGCGTACTTAGTTTTGGCCAATTAGAGTAACCTAGCGTTCTAAGGCTTGTACGGAATTCTGACACTTCAAATCTGGGAACGTAGTTTAGAAACCCTTTTAAGGTGAAAAAAGTATGTATCTGCTTTTCAGTGTTTGCGTTATACTGTCTACGTTGAAGACTTTGTGAAGGATCCATCACAAGTCCAAAGGGTCCAACGAAATACCTACAAAACAAGACTCTGGAACTACAAGTACAGGAGACCAGTACGGCCTGCAGCGAGACGGATAGACATGAAGGCATGCGAGCAGGCAGGCAGGCAGACAGACATACACAGAGACAGACAGAAAGGCGGTCAGACTGACAGACAGACAGAGACAGGTGGTTATAGAAGTCAGGCAGGAATACTAAATGTGAAAAATTAGGCAGAATGGGTAAATAAGCAACGCATAAAATATTTCTGTACGAAAAGCAGTTTAAATATCTCTACTTCAACACCGAAGAGCAGCTAAAATAATAACTTTACGATGGGTCTTAGAGAGACAGGATATTGGGTTGGAAGTGGTTCACGATAGTGTCACTTCAAGGACTTTGATATTAGCAGTACTCACACTTCTGCTGCATGAAAATTTGTTACTAAGCCTTAGTACTTTATCATGATAACCGTGTTTAAAAACACAAATAATACTATTTTTAGTTCCTAATTTTTGCTACGTCTTCAACTGCATTTACATACTGGCGTACTCTGTTACAGTGGCAGTGTTACGCCACGCATTTGGAAAAGAAAAAGCCACAAGGTCCTGCTAGTTACTACGACTGTAACACAGACTCGGCCTTTTGCTACACAACCACCACTTGTCGATTTCACTACGTTTGTCAAATATGCCATTAATAACTACAGCTCTGATATAAGAAAACTGAGTATCAGGGTCAAGTCGGGAGGACTCCTGCTTCGTATATGACAGGTTGTGGGTTGAAATCACAGTTCAGTGGCCGGATATTTTCAGTTTCTTTGTGGCGTTTTTCACCATTCTGCATGGTTGTTATTATATCGTCATTGTTTGGCTGGGACTTCGGTTTTATAAGTTTTATGATAAATCATCTTTAAATTTATTTTCATTTATTTAGCTATTCCTAAAATATTTAAGCTGGGCTATTTGTAATTCGTATTTAGATAAAGTCGTTTTATTAAAAATCCAGGTCATTTTGAGACTGTTCCTCAAATTATACCACGATTTCTTCCACCACATACTTTAAAATTGCTATTCTTTAATCATCCAACAATTCCAAGTGAAACACTTCTAACAGTGTTGTAAATAAATAATAATCAAAGGGGGTTGCTAAGAATGTAATTACTGTTCCCATAGAGATATAAACAACGTAGATATGTACACTATTACTGGCTACGAAATCAAAAGAATATTGAGAAAAATATATTAAAAACTCCATGTAAACATCTCTTGTCTGATTTAATGAATCTAACCATTTTTAGGCGCGTTGGCATAGTCGTGAAAAGCACTTATTGGCTTCGTTATGTCTGTCCGTCCGGCCGGCAGTATGTATCGGCGCGGCTCCACGCTGTACGAACTTGTTACTTTTGATAATTGGACTTTTATCAGAAAATATCAAGAGACTCCAAATTTTATTAAAATAGGACAAAAATTTAGACTAGTTTTCGAGAAGAACTTAGGACGTTTCATTGTTGCATTCGACATAAATTCGCTATAAAAGCATTTTCGTGCAAAATTCAGTATTTTCTTACTGCTAACAATAAGATATAGCTCAACAACATTTGCAGACCGAATTGCAGCATTTCCTTTCAACAAGGGTTAAGCGACAGCGCCAAAATATTACGTTATACGTACATGGCCTGTAATTACAACTGCAACATGTCGATTCAATTAATATATATGGTACAAACTGATATAAAGCTACACATGTTTCTTACAGGCTGGGCTCTGAAACAGAATATACCATGAGTTCCGAACAAGAAATGTGTAACTAAGTAGAAGAATGGCATTCTCAGTGCACAAATAATAAGCAGTTGCAGAAGATTAACAATTAAGCAAAGCAGTTAGGTTACGTCTAAAGTGGCATAATCCAGCATGCAACTGATTGCGGAAGAACGTTGACAACTATGCTTCCTGTAACGTTTTATCACATCACTAAGATACACTCATATCAGAGCACAGATTACGGATCACAACAATGACCGCAATGCGGGTGGTTTGGCAAAAGCAGAGTGCAATCAAACCCATTACAGCACGTGCAATGTGCAACATGAATGAAACGTCTTACCTGCGGCGGAACAGCCGCTACGCCCATAGCGGCTGCGGCAGACGTCGTGGGATTTCCCGTTCTGCGGTCTGCAAATTGTTTTGTTGGTGACGGAGAAAAGGTGGCAGCAGCTTCGCTGGCGGCACGGGTAGGGACGGTGCCAGACCTGGACTCCTGCTCCTCTCAAAACTTGGGGGCCCTGTAGACGTCGCTGAGTACACATTCAGTGGCGACCTTTGATGATGTCGGCTCGAACCCCGATTAGAATTACATGAGTGTTTCTTTACGTCCGGCATGGCGAATTTCAGTTTCTGCCAGAAAAGCCTGTCTCCCCATTCTATACACGTGTTTGTCTTTAGGTACAGCCTCAGATCCGGGTCAAGGTCTCTCTGTGGTATCTCCCCCAACACGACAATAACTAATCGCCTACGTCGGTCTTTCAGTACCTCGTGCAATGCAGATTTAAACTCGAAACGACACCACTCGGAGTGCAGGAAATTTTTGGACAACACCACTATGGTTCTTCGAGATGATTCTACCGCTTCGACTATGGTGTCAGCTACATAAGCACTCATGTTAAAATCACGATAATGGAGGCAGAGACGGTAGGTGGGGTTTCCTTGTTCGAGACCCAGTGCTAATACCTGGCTTACAAAAGCATCATCCTTCGCGCTGTAGCTGATGTAAGCATCGAACAGTCTGTCTCGATCCTGCTCCTCTTCGAAGGTTGTGGTTTTGTAGCACATGCGGAGCCCACACCGAGAATACACCCAGACACGAAGTTCCCGTCGGTAGTAGAACGCCCCACAAACCAACCCAGCAGAGGCTAGGAACACACATAACGTCACCAAGAGCAAAGGTAGGTAATCGTTTATAATCTTACTCTCAACTATAGCAGTAGAACCGCCAGTAAAAGCAGCGCAGGACGTGGAGTTGAAGTCTGCAAGAGGCGGACCAACGACATTTGTCACATTGTTAAACATGCACACGATTTTATTCGCATCTACAACCTTAACAAAGTTGCCTTGTAGCCAGACACGGAAATGGTGCAGATACTGACAATCGCACGACCACTGATTTTCGCTGAGCCCAATTTCTACGAGATACGGGTTCATGGTGAATTGCCAAACTGGGAAGGTGGACAGGCGATTTCCGTCAATGCGCAAGACTTCAAGGTGCTCCAGATGACTGAATGTTCTGTTGTCTATGGCGTAGATTTGGTTACTTTGCAGATATAATTCGCGAAGACTAGACAGACTCTCAAGTTCGAATCCCCTTAGCTCCCTGATGCGATTATTCTCCAGATGCAACACCGTTAAACGCTTCAGTCCACTAAACGTGTAGTTATAAATAGCTGCTATGTTTGAGTTGTTTGCGTACAAAACTTTCAGATTTTTGCGACCAATAAAGGAATGACTGGAGAGTTCGCCAAAGTTGTTTCCGTCCAAGTACACCTCAGTAGCGTCCATCGGAATGCTACTCGGCATTTCTGTATATTCCACCCCCGAGCACTCAACGATGTTAGCAGACCACGACTGATCGTGATAGCAGGTGCAGTTGTTGGGGCAAGTCATCTCGCAGTCGCAAGCATCGAACTCACAGCAGTGGCACAAGGCGAAACAGTGAGTCTTATAGGTACACAAGAACTGGGATGACTCAGCTTCCATCAGTGATATGTAAGTGCGGTAGCGGTTGTACATAAGCTTGCAGTAGATACTTTCCAGGTCCATGACACGTGGATGCTGGCGAAGATGGCCCAGTTTATTGATCCGCTGTAACCACTCCATAGTACAGTCACACTGGAACGGGTTCCCGCCAATATAGAAGTTTGGTAATGGGCGATCATTGTCAACAACAGTCAATATCAAGGCATTGAGATCCATACTCACTATTTGATTTGCATACAAGTCCACGCGCGTGAGGTTTGTTTTCTTCAAAAACGTGTGCTGTTCCACTGTACTGATAAGGTTATCGTTCAGAAACAAGAGCTCCACGCTGTTAGGAATCGAAATGGCTGTCACACGTGTCAACTTGTTGAAACTCGCGTCAAGTGTTTGAATTCGGAGTTCCGATTCCAACTCGTGGTGATTCCCTAGCTCTTTTATGTAGTTTTTGTGCAGATCTAACCACTGTACACTTGGTGGTAACATTGCATAGTCAAACCATTCTATCTGGTTATCTGAGATGTTAAGCCACAACAAACTTGATATGTCAACAAGCAAACCAGATATATCTGTCAAAAAATTAGCGTCCAGTCGAATAGCCTGCAGATCTGAATTTGCAACAAAAGCACCTTGTTCAACAGTCTTTATCCGATTGCGAGCTAAATTTAATATCTGAAGGGATGGGAGGTCATCAAATACAGATTTCGTTATATTAGTTATTTGATTCCCTATAAGACGCAGTCCATACAAATTAGTCATGCCCTTAAAGCCCGGATCGGACAAATTGCTAATTGCATTCTCACCCAAATCCACTGTTCTTAGCAAACGCATATCTTGTAGAGCCAATGGAACGGAAGTCAAAGCATTTCCATTCAGGTTCAGGTCCTGTAGACTGCTGCAATTCCTAAAAGCGTCTGAATGGACACTTTCCACCAAGTTATTGTCTAGAGAGAGGAGACTCAGTACGTACAAACCATTAAGAGAGTACGCGTCTAAGTAGCTAATTTTGTTGTAAGACAAGAGAAGCGTGTGCAGATTATTCATCGGAGCAAATGTTTCCGCTGGGATGGTTTCAATCTGGTTATGCTGGAGATTCAGGATCTGAAGTGTATACAGGTCACGGAAAAATGTTGGGTCCAGTTTTGAGATTTTGTTATAAGACAGATTGAGTTGAACAAGGCGGATGAGACCTGAGAATGTACCACTGTTAATCCACGCGCTTGTCAGTTGGTTTCGGGAAAGATCTAATGATAAGAGGTGACCTAAATTTGCGAAAAGCCCTGGCGCTAGAACGCTAATAGAATTATTCTGCAAATATATTTCGTTTATGACGGAGGCCGAGTCGACGAATAGCTCTGGCGGCAGAGCAACTACTTTGTTATTAGACAAGTCAAACACGTGCAGAGTCTTCAGTCCTCCCAGTGCGCGATCTGCCACCATAGATATCTCATTGTCATGCAGATATAGCTCCCGCAGTCTGCGCAGAGTGCTGAATCCGTTGGTAGGAATCAGAACAAAATGGTTCCATGAAGCGTCCAGCACCTGGATGTTTAAACTGCACGGCGAGTCGGCCGGAGATGACATGCCGGGGGGAACGGCGCCTTCATCTTCCTGCGTACTGACGAGAGGCTGCGGCGGTGGGGGTATTTTCTCACGGAAACCTATCTCACTGATATCCTGTAGTCGGTTGCGACTGATGTTTAAATTCACCAGGTTCGTCAGAACACAAAAGATGTTTTCAGGGAAAGACCAAATGTTATTACAACTCAGATCGAGTCTTTCCAGTTGCCGCACTGGAGAAAAACTCTCAGGAGACAGCTCCAAATTCATGGCCGGCCAGTCCGTGTTCCACGTACGCACCGTCAGGTTTCTGAGATCTCGCAATCCAGTTAGGGTTCCGCCGGGCCATCGCCCTAGTTTACAGTGATCCAGTATCAGTTCACGGAGTCTTGTTAAGTGAACAAAGCTTCGGTCGTCCAGTGAACTCCGAGACAGTAACATGTTATTACATTCTATTCGCAGTGAGGTCGTGTGTTCAGATGGGATCACACTGAAGTTCGTTGTATCAAACTCACTGTTGATAGTGCGGAGTTTGCAAGTCAGAGCCACTTCTTCTCCGCCAGAACTGGAAGTCTCTCGGATCCACCACTGACAATCATCCGGTGCTTCATAACGGAGCGGCAACGAAGCTGGAGTCTGCTGCTCCGAGGCGCACCGTGCGCTGTGGCATAGCATGACACAAAGTAGCAGCCTAACGGCTCGAGTTAAGATCGGCTGTCCCATATTCTTGTCCAAAGAGATAAACGAATTGGGTCAAGATAAAATGTACCCAACAATCATAATTGTATTGAGATCACACAACTATTGGTACTAGTGCACTGCCAAAGTGACAACTCTCACTCATTACACACGATTTCAAAATTCCGTTTATATGTTCAATATAGCTTCAGAGAAACCTCTCATTATTACATAGTCGCCTAAATAGGCGTGCTCAAATGCTGGAGCACAACCGGCATGGGCGACGTCTAGCGTCGCTCTGACACGAGCCGTCAACTAACCACCCTTCATATACCACCCACCACTACCCCCACCAAAGATATGATGACCATCAGCACCAACACAACACACTCGGAATAAAAAAAAATGTGACCCGTGAAACGCGCGATAGGTCCAGCAGCTCCGGTAACTGCAGTAAACGCTCAGGCATGCAGCAGCCGCACATCCACTGCGCACCACAGTCGGACCGCAACTGGCGACCCTTCCCAGCAAGCCTGGCGTGTCGACCATCCGACTCGCAGCATGGAACCCGCCCGACTAGATACGACTGCAGCCGAAACCAGACTCGGGCGAACGAACCACCACCAACCCCCGCCCCATCATCTGAACAGACTCATTTTGGGTTCTGGCCCAATGAGCTTCCTTTCTCAAATCGCCGACTGTGATACACGGTATTGGTACTGACGTGTGTAAACAAAATACATTGAGATTTAATTGGTTAACTGTGAAGCAGGCAGAGCGAAACTGTCGAATCTATAACAGAATACTCTAAAAATTCTAACTGTTCTTTCACGCAAACAAAAACGGAAAGACGTATTGCAGTGGAGTTCGTTCTGCATATTTGTTATATGTTGTTCCTCTTATTTCCCTGATTTCCACATTTTTTCATTGCAGACCTATATATGCAGAATTGTTCCAGATCATAATCACAAAAGTCATAATTATTTGTTCCATTACATTTCTTGTATTTCCATAAATATTTGTTTCTCATGTATCGATTTTTTTAATTTCTATGCGAAGTTTTACGCCTGTGGTAATGATTGAGTTATTTTCATATACAAAATTGTACACTGTCCATTATCTGAGGTGTAGTTACCAAAGGACTACGGAACGTTTCGGATGTTGGATATTCTTCAGTCTTCAGAACATTTTTTTGTAATTTTACTGATATATTCAATATTAATTTCAAGGATTTTACACCACGTGTTCCTTTAGACAGCGCGCAGATTTCATTTCGAACTGCATGTAAATTATGGGTTTGGTTACAATTAACAAGTTAATTTGAAAATCGACTTCTTTCACATCTTTTAATTTACGCCACCCACTTAAGAATTTAATCCAAATCCTTGCAAGTGAAATGTATCCCATTACATCCCTGCACAAGGGTTTACAGGAGGCTGAGAATTTCAGGATTTCTAGACAATTGGTACATGAAAGTGACAAGCCTGACAGCCTCACGCACCGGTCGCCTTCACCCCCCAGTATACACCTGTTACTCATTTCCGTTTAAGGCTGAGTCGACCGCAGGGCCAAGGTGCGGTCAGAAGAATTAAGTAAATGAGAAATCCTAGAATTCCATTGGGTATCGAACCCGCGACCTCCCGGCTGGTAGCACATTGCCTCAAAAACTGCGCCACAGGGTAACCCAAATCCTTTCAAGCGATTAGAAAATTAAAATTTGGCCAGGCAGATAATCGTTCCGTCCACCTTATGCCTTCATTACACGCGCCTTGTGTAGATATAATATAAAAATCAATGTCTAATGGTTAAGTAAGAAATAACATTAAAACCCTCCATTCCACGGTGTTTAATATCGACTGCATTGTTGGTTCGATACAAACAGTGGTCGATACGTCGGAACAAGAAACCACCTCCTTGTATTACAAGAAACAAGGAGAACTAAATAACTGGCAACTAACAAGCGGAGAAGCGTAGCTTGTCAAGCGCATGGAGACGAATACAGAATACTGAAACCTAAAATATGTCACAAGCTTATAGAAAGTCTCTCGCATTACAGTAATTATGTTGCGTGGTATAACAAAGTGTATTTTGTTGTGGGAAGAGGAAGGCATCGCCTTGTATGTTTTGCCAGCTTCACATTAATCCCCTGTCTTATGTTCCTATAGACCTTCTAGGAAAGGAATCCCCTTTCATAAGACAGATTCCAATCCAGTTTTCCTTGTTCTGTAAATTATTCTTTTAAGTTTTATTTAAAATGTCTATATCAGCGTATAATATTAAAATAATAGGCAAGTAATGCAATATGCAGCATGTTAAAGCAAACTTCTGTGCTCTAATTATTGGCAATGACGCGGTATTCGTTCAGAGATACAAAAAAGATTGAAAACCCTCAGCGAGCGCCGGCCCAGATTCGAATAGCTGATCTGTCGAATAAAAGTCAAAAGAGCTGTGGTTTGTGCAATGCACACCATGTACTTCATAAATACCTAATGTAAAATTCTAATAACAACTACATTTTTGTGACAACATTGCTCAAAATATATTATATGCATTTGCCATAAATTCACTGTCCAGTTACTTAATTTTCAGTTGCACTGAATAGGGGTTTGCGGTTGATGAAACTTAAATGTCATTAGAAGATGCCGTAACTTACTTTCAGATAAGATACCGGCATTCACCAGTAGACAAGCTCATGGGAGGGAAACAACTGGTACTAGATAGTATCTTCCACCATCGAGATTGGAACCCGGGACCTCCAGCATACGAAGCAGTTGTTACAACATTTCGACGTTTAGTACAAGGATTACACAGTTAGAGGTCACTACTCTTATAAACAGCCGTGATGTGGAATCCTCCTCTACTTGATCGATTCCGAATAAAATTATGGGAAACTAGTAACTTTCTGCTTTGCCAGTCTACTTTGGTGCACGGCATGAAGTTCGGAGTGGATGAAATAGCCAGGTGGCATTCTTCAGATAACCATGAACACTGGCATAGGTTAGAAGCAACAAGAGTTTATATAAAAAATATAAGCCGACTTAAAACTGGTAGGCTTACTCTAATTCAAATTTCACATATCCTATTCCCTGTTTTAAAAAAAAAAGTATATATTCATTTGCTCGAGTTCAGGCTTCCGCCGAGTGTATATGAGATCTGTGCTCTTTCGGGGTTCCAGGCTGCCTAAAATTCCAAAAGAGCGCAGATCCGAGGTTTATTTTATTTGCATTTTTGTACTTAAATTCAAATTACATTTACATAATTTTGAGTAACGGGATAGTAATAAGTAACGGGATAGTAATAAGTAACGGGATAGTAATAAGTAACGGGATAGTAATAAGTAACGGGATAGTAATAAGTAACGGGATAGTAATAAGTAACGGGATAGTA
>Ga0123357_10014155_pt1 | contig 10398 bp, 4 predicted proteins | sample TergutEmb28metaG_FD_89873 | JGI IMG/M metagenome (GOLD analysis project Ga0123357, IMG submission 89873) | Embiratermes neotenicus P4 segment gut microbial communities from Petit-Saut dam, French Guiana - Emb289 P4 | ecosystem: Host-associated > Arthropoda: Insects > Digestive system > Gut ...
TAGTAGTAGTAGTAGTAGTAGTAGTAGTAGTAGTAGTAGTAGTAGTAGTAGTAGTAGTGGTAGTAGTAGTAGTAGTAGTAGTAGTAGTAGTAGTAGTAGTAGTAGTAGTAGTAGTAGTAGTAGCAATAACAGCAGCAGCAACATTCTTCAGTAAATATGTTATATGAACTCAAATTTTATCAGTAAATCGGTAATAGGTAAAAGTTAAACTGGGGGGGGGGGGTAAAACTTAATTTCGGAGTGGTAAGCGTCATACATGGTGAGGGAAAGGGTTCCCTTCAGTTTGAGTCTACTTCAGCTGGCCTACAGACAAAATTCAAATCTGTGTAGTTCAGTCGTTGTGTCATTAAAGGCATTAAGTTATTCTGAGTTTGGTGTGTGAGATTGTTACTGCAATGGAAGGGAAAGGTAAAGGTACTTGGATACGAAAATTGTGTAATATAACACTAAGGCTATAAGCTTTCAAATTATGAATTATGGTGGTTTTATTTTTATATTATTTGAATAGACTTTTGTTATACGTAACAATATAACAACAATACAGTATTATTAACCACAGATCGTTAAGTATCTGGGCTCCTTATTCTTGGAACCAGAGGGCATCAAGAATATAAGTCTGGGGACAATCTGGAACTTAACAAAGTAAAAAGGCTCCCATAAATTGATATAGGGCACAAAGGGACCGTTAATTAAGGCCTAGGTGCATCAGGACCGTGAGGTCTCGAACCAAATCGCAATCAATCAATCAACCAGAGATCGTAACAATACGTTAGTACCTAAATATTTTATCAATACATGTCCTAAGTGTGATCATGGAATTTTTATGTCGCCTTTGACGGTGACGCTGAACGTTGTCCAAACACCGTAACGACTGGCCTTCTGTAGAGTTGTGGGGGGGGGGGTACAGCACAGAGGGGAGCGTTGTAGTCTGTTAGTATTATAGATGAAGTCACTGAGAAGGTTAGATATTTTGACCGGATTACAGTGTACTGTCAGAAGTTACTATTGTGTAGTGCGTCATACAGAGGGATACATGTTTTGGTGTGCGTTTCAGTAACATCTGCTTTCTTTGTGTGGTTTATTTCACAATTCACTCTGTACCTCGGACTAGAGAGATATTAATGAATTAGAACCGATATGAAAGTACGCTATCGTGGCTTAATCCTGCAAACATTGTTGTAGAGGAAAAGAAATAATTATTGCATATTCTGAGTATGTACTTTTAGCCTTAGGTTTCCAGCATGCAAAACGCTTATTATCACATGTGACCTGTCAGGCTGTACAATATGTTTCCACGTTCTTATACATGGAACGATTTTCGGAGAATAGTTTGGGAAAATAAAACGTGTTTTGATTTTCGCTACAAGTTTGCCTGAAACATTTCTCATTCTACGAAGAACTGAATGAGATATGAACAAAAATGTGTATTGGTCTTCAGGTTAAGTACCCGTTATTCTTCTCAGATTAAAAGGGAACTTGAATTTTCTCGACTGATTTTACCAAAATAATAAAATATCAAATTTCGTAAAAAAAAAAAACCGTCCAGTGGGGGCCAAGTTGTTCCATGTGGACCGGTGGGGGGAGGACAGACATGATTAATCTAACAGTAGCTTTTTTGAAACTTTGCGAACGCCTTTAAAAAGAAGAACTGAGTCACTATAGGTGGCGTCTCAGGTGAAAGTCGAACCGAGAACCTCTCGCAAATAAAAGTTTAGGGCCTAACAATTTCAACACCCTTCCCTCCAAATCAAAGTTATTTTTTTTACCAAGTTCATCGATGCATATAGTAATTACCACATTTGCAATGCGTTGCCTAATACGTGTATGTCTAGGCCGTCCGTGACGTTTCTCTGTGTTCAGGTTACAGTGATGGCCAATTTTAACGTAAAATTAAGAGAAATGTTACATATCCCAGAACCATTTATCAATGTTACAGCATTTTAGCAAGCACTCTAAAATACAAGGGTACGAGGTCTGTCCGGAAAGTATCCAGCCGTTTTGAACATCTTGAGAACCGGTCGCGTGGCCTTAATATAACTTGGCAGCCAATCAGAAGAGACCTTAATGCGCGTCTGTGAACTGTCACTCTCCCGTGGGGCTAGTGAGTCGGCAGTGAGACGCCGTTGACTGAGCTTGTGCACTGCGTGACCGTCGCATACACAAAATCTCCTCACTTTCAATGGCGAATTAAACATTGGGAAAATCCAGAAGTCGCAGGGAGCCAAATGTGGGATGCAGAGGTGCTGACAGACCTGGATGAAGCGATTTTTTTGCCAATAAAAGCCTGCACGAGAGCTTTAGAATGGGCAGGCGCATTGATGCACATTCACTGATCTGCCCGCTCGGTTATTGTAATTGCGACGTTCACACATTACACAAACTCAGTCAACGGCGTTTCACTGCCGACTTACTAGCCCCAAGGGAGAGTGACTAGTCACAGATGCTCAGTAAGGTCTCCTCTGACTGGCTGCCAAGTTACATCGAAGCCACGCGACCGGTTCTCGAGATATTCAAAATGGCTGGATACTTTCTGGACAGCCCACATATAAATGTAGCTGTGAACGTGTGCAGGAGCCGAAAACTCAGACAGATGTATTATTATAACTCCACTCATCACTAATCTCGGCAATATAAGGCGGTTGGCTACTTATAACGGCTGACGTAGCCCTGGGAAAAGATCCTCTGGGACCAAAGACATAGGTGACTGAGCGGGCCACACATTGGTTCTGAAATCTTGATGAAAAGTGTTTTGGGCCCTGTTGGCAGGCAGGCGCATATATTGATAGTCAGTGCTATTGTGATTAAACCTTAAGCACATTATTAAGAAAATTATTGCACATAAAATGTTGCAAAGTAGGAAATTACTGATTATAGAAGCAGAGACCCACAGTAGATGTCACAAGCCACGCGAACTTAATTTGCGATTTGTGATTTAACTGCAAAGAGGTAGCGGAATTCGGTTGTATCTGTTCTAACAGTCTCAACGGCTCCCCTCTGCCTCGAGACAGCTCAGACGCATTTCGAAAATAAACAATGTTCATTTTATCAGCATAATATCGAAATACCATTCATAAACTTTGATATTCTTAATCCCATTGTTTTGGAGGTAAACTGTATTAGGATTGAAAACGTGACTTTCGTGCGGACGCTTTCCATTAGATTACAAAGCACGCCATCCGCAGGTAGCATTCCTGCTGTGTTCAAAACGAACCTCCAAATCCACTGCTAGAATTTAGCACATTAACAAAAATAAAAACATCTTGGAAAATGTTAAAATCTCAAGCCAAAATATGCAATTAATATATTACAGCAGCTGCATTTTCCTGGTACTGCCACGACCTGATGATGGCAGATTGACAAGGCAGAAACATGTAACCGACCATTCTGTAGTAAAGTTTTAATACGTGCTATGTTAGATGGAACCTTCTTTTCTAATTCAGGTCATTCATAAAAGTTAAAACTAATGACACAAAAAATACACACGAAATTTAACGCTGGAACTAAGATAAGTGGTTTCTTTCAAGGTTTACTGAAAAGAAGAACCTTCTGTACATTCGAAATTTTACTTCTTATAGCCCAGGGGTTATTATATTAGTTAACTGGTGTGCATTACCTATGAAATTGGTGTGCTAAACCTGTGTAGTAACAATGTTAGAAACTAGGTACAGTACTTTCTTCCTATTGTGTTGGTTTTACTATGTGCGTTGTTGCTAACTGTGGTTGGTCTTTTGTGTACTGTGTTATTATCTTGTGTACATTTTTGTTACCTCATGTGTATTGTTTTACTATGTTTGTATTGCTGCCTTACATACTTTAGTTGCCGGATTGCTGTCTAGAAGTCAGTATCCGGAAGGCCCTGCGACCGGCCACCTCGGCACAGGTTTTTCCTTGGTTTCCCTCTTTCTATAAGCGAATGCTGAGATGGTTCCCAAGACTCCAAGTTGCTACTGTATGCTTCTCATGTAGCCTTCCTGACTTAAATTTCTTAGATCCTTATTTCATATTTATGTACATGCATTATAACCACTGCCACTGGGTGACAGCCCCTTTGCAGTTAAATATATTATTATTATTATTATTATTAGTAGTAGTAGTAGTAGTAGTAGTAGTAGTATTGTACGTACCACCAGGTTTCATGTCAAAGCCTCTACATTCCGTTCACAGAATATACATGTTATGTGTACCACTTGATTACCAACACAGTATGAGGCATGCACATAATTGATTCAGCGATTCTTGTAATGGAGAAATAGTGTTTACTACGCGGTACGAACTTCAAATTCAAGTACATTGGACCTCAGATTTGTCGTGGAAAGTGTTAAGTTTGCAATTATGACATATGTGTGTTCGCAGCTTTTCATGTAGCACCGGAAAGAAAAAGGCAGATTTAATCCTATGCTGAAGCCACGAATGCACGGTGCAATAGACCAATTAATTCACTCTTGTTACTCAGAATTTGGACGGATATATGTATATATATATATATGTATATATATATGCGCGCGTGTGTGTCCTTTAATTTATTACACAGCTGACTTAATATTTTTAGGGAAAGGTAAACATTTTCTTTAAAATTCGTTCCAGGAAGTTTTGCTTTATATAGCTCAACATTTTGTCGATTTCTTCAAAAATAAGTTGTTGGCTTTCTATTACCTTTTAAGACACCACTAGAATGACACGTTCAGTGGCTATTGCCTTACGTACAGATACAATTTTGCTTGTGTTTCACGTAAGCATATCGGTATTCGTATTTTCTGTTTAATTGGCGTTAGCCTTGCAATCAACGTAATATTTTATATTCATATACTCGAGGTTATGAAAATATTAATAAATGTTTAATATCGATGTAGTCCTACATAAGGACTGTAAGAATTATTTCATATTACTAAATTGGACATTCGAATCTGGTGATGTAGTTACTCCACGTGTGCAATTGCTAACATTACGCATCTTCGGAATCTGAATATGTGTAATCTTACAGGGATTCAAAAACTGTATGTTCGAGGTAAATATGTTTATTCAATTCTTTTACTTAAGTCATTTTCTTATAAAAATAAACGTTGTCGATAATATTATTCAAGCCTCATATTTGTTCCTTTGTAATACAAACATGGGGGAAAAAAATTATGACTACTTAAGGAGAAAGAAATCTAACTTTCTAACTTTTCTCCTTTACTTTCCTTGCCTTTTACTTTGCTTATTTTTCGTAAAATTAATTCCACGAAATTCACAGGGAAAGTCTTAAAGCGAAGTTGATCAAATCATTACATCTGCGGTAGATTGTGGTACACGAGTCTCACTCTGACGGCGACAGACCTGAACTACTTACAACGATAACACGAATTGGCCCGACAGATGTCGCTCGAGTAGAGCAGTCCGGTCTGTTTTGCTTTGGTATCGATCATTCGCTAGGGTGTTGCGTTCCTCTTATCCCTGTTGTGTTGAATGACGCTTTGTTAAATGCACGTCGAACGACCCCGATGATGGAGGCCATCTTTAAAACAGAAAGCACAAGGATAATACAAGTATCTTCAGTCCGTGCACTTTATCAACTTGCCAACCTTCAAAACCGTGAATTAGGGAACACAAACTAGCCAAGATGGCCCCTGTGCTATGGAATTTGTTGTTCGACAGTAAGTTACGATAAAAAGGAACCCTATAATCTGCATAAGCTACGTAAAAGGAAAGATGTTTATGAAGCGATGCTGCAAATAAAAACAGCTGAAAGTATTTTATGTTCATGGGACGTACATCGAAATTCTGTGTTAATAAATGTCCAACCAGATGTACCTACATACAGTTTATTTTATCTGTAAACTGCTCTACGTGTTTCGGGTGGTTTCTCCATCCATCATCAGGAACACAAATAACTGTATCTACAGCATCTGGTACTGGTCAACCGTAGTTGCTACCTTTAGCTATCGTGGAGGAGCGAAAGCTAGCAGCAACAGTTGACCAGTACCAGATCCTCTAGATACAGTTATTTGTGCTCACGGTGATGGATGGAGAAACCACCCGAAACATGTAGAGCAGTTTACAGATAAGCTGTGTATAGTTGCATCTTGTTGGACATTTACTGACATAGCTGAAAGTATGTTTCAAGTGTTTATATTCGTGCCCGAATAAGAAAGGAGAGCCAAATTTCGAAACTATGTATTTTAATACCTTAGGAAACGATCGACAAACTCTTAAAGTTCGTGTTGAGTTAAGAAATGTTATTCTTCACAGGCAGTAATAAATCCTGAATTACACATACAGACTCTTTTCAAATGTGAGCACCAATAATTTCCCCCACTGAAATACACACTTTTTAGGTACCCGTAACATTTTTATGCATAATGTGACAATATGTTTGGAGCTAAACATTTTGGACTGAAGATGGACTTGTTATCTGGCTAGTATCAGGTCTGACGTACATTTTAACGTTAGGTAGGATCGATATTTAAAAATTTTAGTAATCAAGTAATCCAGGTGGGATCATTCATATTGTGAGTTCTAAAATTATATTTATTCTTATACCAAATACTTTTCTGACCTATTATGATTGGATTCGGATGGTATGAACTCGTTTGGATATTATACTTTCTAAAGAGGACGTCCCAGCCGAAATATTAACTAGGACTTCCAGGTTACAAATCAGAAACACTGCTTGCTCCTTTTTCGATTAATCATAATATATAACGGTTTAATTCAATATAAGCTTTTAAAGTCCCTAAGACTTACTTCATGTACCACCATCATTAATACGCAGACATTCTGTGTTCTGCCCACAACGCATTTATGTGTTTTACGTGGATCTCAGAACGAACAGCGGTTATTTCTCTACACAGCAATAACTTATCGGTTTTTGTAACCTAGGCAGAGAGTGTTTACTGCGCGGTACGAACTGGGTCTTTAACTCAGATATTTACAGTTTCGTCCTTAAAGGGTTAATTCAGTTCTACTGGAAAGAAAGTAAGAAAATTAAGCATAAGTAAATTTACAAATGAAATTACTATTCCTGGCGGTGTCAACTTTAATATAAATAAACAAATAAATGAAAATAAAATAATTGAGGTAAACACATTTCAAGAAATGAAAAATGTGCTCCCACGAACACATAGCAACTGATTATGGGTCTGTTTACTTAATGTTATGATATTATATCTTGTAGGTTGGTAGAGAGATACCAACCTTTAGGATGTACCTCATGTCTCCATCTTCATACAGGGCGTTCCTTCGAAATAGCAGTAGATATTTGCCAAACTACAGGGTGTAAAGTCCAAGAAGTCCATGACATTAATTCTCACAACCATGAAAACATTATATCTTAAACGAGTATCTTTTCCGATAACTTTGTATTCCTGAGCGGTTATTTTAAATAGCAATTTGAATTGTACTTCGGCAGCAAGCAGAAAAACATAAGAACGGCTACAAATATCGGTCCCGGTTAGAATATAAACAGAAACGTAAACAGAAATGTAACTTTCCGTAACGTGATAGCCTTTTGGTGAAGATAATTTCAATAAACTTGGAAAGACTTGCCGATTCTTTCACGGAACGCGATGATTCTTCGCTGTGTCACTACTGCCCTGAAATGTACTTTATCCTAAGCCAGAAAAACCGAAGCCAAATTTTCACCGTTTATTAATTTAAGATCATTTTTAGGCGCGTTTGCAAAATTGCTAAAAGTGACTATTAGCTTCGTCATGTCTCTCTCTTTCTGTTCGTCCGTCTGTCCGTCCCTCCGCCCGCATGTAACAATTCAGCTCCCACTGGACGGATTTTCATGAAGTCTGATATTTAAGAATTTCTCGGAAATCTGGCGAGAAAATTCAAGTTTCATTACAATTGGACAAGACTGAAGTATAGATTACATGAAGACAAATATACATTTTTATCACATCTCGCTCATTTCTTCTTAGAATGAGAAATGTTTCGGGAGAAATTTGTGGAGAAAATCAGAACACAAATTTTAAGTCCAGTAACCTAATTTTTTTCCCCCGAAAATCGTGCCGTTTAGGAGATAATATTGAAAAATATTGCAAAGCAGGCAAGCCACAGATGACAATATGGCTCATGCGCATTATATGTTGGATACCTAAGGCTACAAATACACACACTCAAGTTGTGTAATAAAAAGGTAAAGTGATCCCGTTACAGGCCCGGTGTGGCCCAGAGGGTGGGTAGAGGTTTAGCTCTACTCTTCCATGACCGCGGCACTAGAAAGGGGTGAGTGGGCAGCAGCACGCCCCGGCCGCACTTTACCCCCGGGAAAGACCCGGTACCCATTTTACAGGAGGCTGTGTGGGCCCCAGAATCGGTGTGGGCCCCAGAATCGTTCTGGACGGGCGGAAAATTTCGTCCCCACCGGGATTTGATCCCGGACCTTCCAACCCGTAGTCAGTCGCTATACCGACTGAGCTACCGGGCCCATTCAGGTTGTGTAATACTCATTGCTTTTCCACTGTAACAATGGTAACAAGAACGCGCCTCATTGTTACATTATACGTACAAGGCCTGTCTTGTTCATATTAGTTTCTCCTCTGCACGTGACGCTCAAGAACACTCTTTCATTTCGGATTTTAATATGAAACTTGTGTAGGTCCTTCTCTTCTCTTTCGTTATGCTGTATGTCTTGCCCAAGTCACCCTTTAATGACCCTAGCATTTTTCGCGAAGACCAAAATAATGAACATCTCGTCTGCGCTACGTTCTCCAGCCTCCTGTAATTTTCTGTCTGAAAGTTGAACAGGTTTCGAGCCTACAGATTCTTCATCTCTTCGTCTTCTTAGGTCCTCTCTGTGTTTCATGTTTTCCCACTACAATCTCTATGCATTTCCCCACTCTCTCCTGTTTGCTACAGAACCTCTAAACGTTATACTATTTAATTTGATGAACCGAGTGTTATTTTATGAAAAACCTGCCGAATGTGCAGTTTTCTGCAGCGACATCTTATTTACCCTTTCTCAGGTACAAATATTCTCTTTCAGATTCTGTTCTGCAACAATTTACGCTAAGTTTTTCCTTAACGAGAAACCATAGGAAGCAGCATGCAAAGTTCTGTATTTTAAGAGTTAGTTCCATTTTTAGAATGCAGACGAGCAAATAGGATTCTGGGCTGAATTGAAAGTAACCTTTCATGAATTCGTCTCCTCCACTAAGCCGCTAAAATCCATGGTTACGTGTATATGTTACTGAGTTCAAATATTTTAAACACTTAACGATTTCAGCTCAAAAGACTCTCAGTACACTTACATGAACATTTTAAATAAATACATATATATTTGGGCCGGGTAGCTCAGTCAGTATAGCGACTGACTACGGGCTGGACGGTCCGGGATCGAATCCCGGTGGGGACGAGTTTTTCCGTCCTTCCAGACCGGATCTGGGGCCCATCCAGCATCCTGTAAAATGGGGTACCGGGTCTTTCCCGGGGGTAAAGTGCGGCCGGAGCGTGCTGCTGACCACTCATCCCCTTTTAGTGCCGCGGTCATGGAAGAGTAGAGCTATACCTCTACCCACCCTCTGGGCCACACCGGGCCTGTAACGGGAACATTTTACATTTACCTATATATATGTATATATATAATCGCACGTGTCCATGTAGGACTACAAATATAGTTTGAAGGAACTGCCTTTTCGTTATTAATGGCAGCAGTAAGTGACTTCGGAATTTTTGCGTCTGTTCAGAAAACGAACGTTGTTTATTCCGTGGTGATAGTTGTGGATGATTAATTACTCAAGCTTTGAAATGTGAATGTTAATCAATAACCCTCTTTTAAATACTTCGAATACCGTAACACATAGCAAAAAATTCGTAAACGTAGTTCTTCTCATAAAACTACATATATGAAGCATTTTTTGACACGTAAAGCTAAAGGTAAATCAGTCCCATTACAGGCCCGAACAGGCCCAGAGAGTTCCAGGAAGTTAGGTTTCCCAGATTTCGTGACAAAGGCACAGGATGGTGGTAGGTTGTCAACCTTAAGCACCGGCAGCCTTTACCCCCAGGAAATGCTTCTGGTACTCAATTCTGTTAGAGACTGAGTCGACCCCAGGGTCATAGTTCGATCGGAAGGATTTTATCTCAATGAAAAATCCCAATGGCACCATCTGGAATCAAACCAGCGACCTTCAGATTTGTAGCACAGCAACTTAGCCACTGTGCCACAGCGGTCCCCTTTCTGATATGTATTATTCCTTATTCTTATATTTTTTTGGTCCAAAACATTTCCTTCAAAAAATATTTAATTGTGATAAACGTATAACTTGCTGCGCACGATATGTGCATACGATCGTGTAGCTGTTCACTTATTTCGGTATTTTTTTTTTTGGGGGGGGGGGGGGTACAATCTAATCAAAATAAAAAAAATTTTAGCAGTGCGGTTCAATTATTCCAAAAAAAAAAACATAAACA
>Ga0123357_10014156_pt1 | contig 10397 bp, 10 predicted proteins | sample TergutEmb28metaG_FD_89873 | JGI IMG/M metagenome (GOLD analysis project Ga0123357, IMG submission 89873) | Embiratermes neotenicus P4 segment gut microbial communities from Petit-Saut dam, French Guiana - Emb289 P4 | ecosystem: Host-associated > Arthropoda: Insects > Digestive system > Gut ...
CGCATCGGCGTGGTGACCGACGACCCGCACCACTTCGTGCAAATGGACACCCGCTTCGGCGGCCGCCGCGTGGTGGACTGGCTCAGCGGGGAGCAGTTGCCGCGCATTTGTTGAACCGTTTTCAATCGAATTATTCTGACAAGCATGCATAGTTGCGCGGCTTGTGTTTTCAGATTAACAGACTGTTTAGATCATTCAAGACCAGCATCGGATCGACCTGTCTGCGGGGCAGGGCGCGATTGTGCGTGAATGCCCTACCGATACAGGCTTACCCGAGCCAAGCATCCTTGGACAAGTGGACAAGTCGAGCGGATGAGCCGCGCCATCAAAGATGGCCATGGTCAAACGTTATCACTACGGCAGCCACCGGCAGCTTGAAGGCCATCTGTACGACTTTATCTGGGTTTACAATTTCACCCGGTGGCTAAAGACCCTTAACGGCCTGATACCTTGAATACCTTTGCAAAACCTGGACAACTGAACCGGAATGGATCCGATCCATCAAATGCCGGGGCTAAACATCTAACCTTTGATCGGGTTTTTTCGCAATTACTACAGCGGCCATGCTGGGTACGTCCACGGCGTGAGTTACGTGAGCGAAACCCGCCAGTTCCAGATCTTCTTTGATTTCCTTGTAGGTGTAAACCATGCCGTTTTGGGTATTCACAAACATGTTGATCCCGAAGAGGGCACCCTCTATGGGAGAGAGGCGGTCTTCGCTCATCACAAAATCGCGTACGGCCAGCAGACCACCGGGGTTGAGCGCATCTAGCGCCTTGGCGTAGAGCATGCGGCTCTCATCCCGGTTCATCTGATGGATGATGGCGCTTATCCAGGCGAAATCAAAATCTGACGGCAGGGGGGTTTCGGTGAAATCTCCTTCCACGAGCGAAACGCGTGCTCCCATATCCGAACCCGCGAAACGGTTTTTCGCTTGTGCAATGCCTACGGGTAGGTCGAATATCGTTGCCGAGCTTCCCGGCAGTTCCTTGAGGAACGCTTCCGTGTAAGTACCAGACGCGCCGCCTATGTCCAGGATGCGCGGGTTTTGTTTGTCGAAAGGCAGGATCCTGGCCTCGCGCAACGAGCGTATGACGCTGTCCACCAGGTTGGCAGCAATGGAATGCATGCCCATGATGAAAGATATTCTGTCCTGTTCCTCGCCCAGGATGCTGGGTTCATGTTTCTGAGGTTTACCGTCCTTTACTGACCAGGTGAGCCGCGCCCAAGTGCGTTGCCCGCAGGCCATGTGCCGCATCATGGGGATAAAGGTCGAGGGATGGCGGCTATCCAGATATGGTTTGTATTCCTCTGCAACCGAATAGCGGGCTTCGCCGTCCGTTTCTGATTTGAGCAGGTAGCTCAAGGCAGAAAGGGCATCGAGCAAAACGACGGTTCCACGTTCGTCGCACGAGCAAAGGGTTGCAAGTTCGATGGCGCTGAGGTTGTTGCCGTTTTCCAAAATGACAGTGCCGAAATCGAGCTCGGCCAGCGCCGCAAGGATGCTTACCTGCCTGAAGCCCGACATTTCACCTCGAAGCCGTTCAAAAGGATTCATGGTCATACGTGGCCTCCATGTAAAGGTTTACGGAACCATTGCCCGGCGCTCGGCCAGCGCTTGCGCGATGGTTCCGATGCCAGTATGTTCGAGTTCCCCGCCCATCGGCACGCCTCTCGAAAGGCGGCTGACTGACAGTGCTCGTGCGGTGAGTAGCGCGGCCAAGGCGTGCGCGGTCACTTCGCCTTCGTTCGTGAAGTTTGTGGCGAGGATGACTTCCCGGACTTCACCGTCACAGGCGCGGGCAATCAGGCGATCAAATTCGAGTTCGCGCGGGCCGATGCCGTCGAGCGGCGACAGGCGGCCCATCAACACGTAATAAAGGCCGTCATAAGCTTGTGTCTGTTCGATCATCGCCAGGTCAGCCGGGGTTTCGACCACGCATAGGCGGGTAGGGTCGCGGTGCGGGTTTGCACAGCGCGTGCAGACTTCTTCTTCGGAAAACGCATTGCAACGTGCGCAATGCCGTAATACCGTAAGTGCGTGCCCGACAGCTCCCGCCAGCCTCGCTGCGCCGTTGCGGTCGCGCTGCAACAGGTGGTAGGCCATGCGTTGCGCCGAGCGCGGCCCCACGCCGGGTAGGCAACGCAGGGCGGCGATCAGTTCATCCAGGCTGGATTGTGGCATCAGAATGGCAGCTTCATTCCTGGCGGCAGGTTGAGCCCCGCCGTGAAACCGGACATTTTTTCTGCAGTTGTGGCCTCGACCTTGCGCACTGCACTGTTGACTGCTGCCGCGATAAGGTCTTCGAGCATTTCGCGGTCGTCCATCACCGAGGGGGCAATGTGCACGCGGCGTATTTCGTACTTGCCTGTCATCACCACCTTTACCATGCCTGCGCCGGATTCGCCCTCAATTTCCATCGCGGCGATTTGATCCTGCATTTTTTTCATGTTTTCCTGCATCATCTGAGCCTGTTTCATCAAGCCGCCAAGTCCGCCTTTCATCATCCGAATTGCTCCGTGGGGGGTAAGAGGGGGTGAGACTACAATAATTTGGCCGTGCTTTCGCTTAGGCTGGCATCGAAACGCTCGATCAGTTCACGCACGAACGGGTCGCTTTCAAGCACTGCAACGGCTTGCGCACGCTGCTCGCGGCGGTCAAGTTCGTCAAGTTGTGCCGGAGTTTGCCCAGCAATTGCGCCTGTCTCGAATTCCAACTTGATGGGACGGCAAAGCGCGCGGGCAAGGTCGCTTTCGATTCGCGCGAATACGGTACGGTTCATGTCCAGCATATGACGTTGCGTTTCCGAGAGCCGCAAATGTAGGCGGTCGCCTTCGCATTTCACCCATTCGCAATGCTGCGTGCATTCTCGCGCCAGACCGGATAGCCGGAGCGCACGCACGACCTCGCGCCAGTCAGCGTGCTCAAACGCCGCCGTAACCGCCGCATTGTCATTCGTAGCAGTTCCGGATGCAGGCGAAGGAGGGGCAGAAGTGTTGGATACGGCACTTTTTGTTGGTAAAGGCCGTGCCCTGCCGCTACCGCCGCCAGAGGATGAGTTGCTGCCGGGCGCGGATGGTTGTTCGGGTCGGAAGGCCAGCAGCCGCAGCAGGCACATGGTAAAACCCGTATATTCGTCGGGTGCGAGCGGCAGTTCGTCGCGGCCATGAATGGCGATTTGGTAGGCTAGCTGCAGGGTTTCGGCATCGAACCGTTCCGCCTGAGCCAGCAGCCTAGTGCGTTCGTCTTCTTCGGCAATTGCGCTGGGTGCGAATTGCGCCAGCGCCACTCGCGCTAGCAGGGACGCCAGCGCCTGCAAGGCAGCCTCGAACGACAGGCTTCTGGATTCCATGCCATCGGCCACGGCAAGCAATGCATCGGCGTTGCCCTCGGCCAGCGCGTCCAGGATTGCGTATAGGTGATCCTCGCCTACTGTGCCGAGCATGTTTGTGACTTGTTCTTCGAATACGCGCCCCGCTCCATGGGCGATTGCCTGGTCGAGTAGGGAAAGCGCGTCTCGCATCGAACCGCTGGCCGCATGGGCAAGGTAGCGTAGCGCTCCCGGTTCGAACGGGACTGCCTCGGCTTCCAAGATGTGCGCGAGGTGTTCTGTGATCCGCCCCGGCGGCATCTGCTTGAGATTGAATTGCAGGCAGCGGGACAGCACCGTCACTGGGATTTTCTGCGGATCGGTGGTAGCGAGGATGAACTTCATATGCTCTGGCGGTTCTTCCAACGTTTTCAACATCGCGTTAAAGGCATGCCCAGTGAGCATGTGAACCTCGTCAATCATGTAGACCTTGTAGCGTCCTGACACGGGTGCGTACACGGCGCGGTCGAGTAAGGCTGCCATGTCGTCGACCCCACGGTTCGAAGCTGCGTCCATCTCCACATAATCGGGAAAACGGTCGGAGTCGATGGCGCGGCAGGCATCGCACTGTCCGCAGGGTGTGGCGCTTACGCCCTGGTCGCAGTTCAGTGCCTTGGCGAGGATGCGCGAAATCGTGGTTTTGCCTACCCCGCGCGTGCCCGTGAAAAGCCACGCATGATGCAGCCGCCCCGTATTAAGTGCGTGGGAAAGCGCCCGGACGACGTGCTCTTGCCCGATCAGGGTGTCAAAGGATTTCGGCCGCCATTTACGAGCCAGTACCTGATAACTCATGGGTGCAGATTTTACCCGATCGAAAAGACAAGCGCCGCGATATGCGGCGCTTTGGTTTGATTCGGGTGGCGAGCCTGACCCCCGGCACTTGCAGGGAACGGCTGTGGCTGCTGCCTTCCGGCCCTGACCAGGTTCACCGCGCTGCAATGCGGAGAGACCCGCCACGGGGCGGAATTGTAACAGCAAGGGCGCGGCGGCGGTGGTTTAAGTCTGCGTTCAACCCGCGTATGCAATGGGCGAGCGTTGCGCGGGTGGGTTGTCGTCAAAGTAGCGCCGGATGCCGCGCAGGATGGCATCGGCTATTTTTTCCTGATAGGCGTTATCGTTGAGGCGAGCTTCTTCTTCCAGGTTGCTGATGAATGCGGTTTCCACCAGGATCGAAGGGATATCCGGGGCTTTGAGCACCGCGAAGCCTGCTTGTTCTATGCTGCCCTTGTGCAAGGTATTGATGTCGCCCAGTGCGGCGAGCACTGCGCGGCCAACTTTGATGCTGTCGCTGATGGTGGCTGCAAGCGACAGGTCAAGTAGGGTACGGGCAAGGTGGTTGTCCTGTTTGGCGAGGTTTACGCCGCCGATCAGGTCAGAATCGTTTTCCTTCTGTGCTAGCCAGCGTGCCGCCGAGGACGATGCGCCTTTTTCAGAGAGCACAAATACCGAACTGCCGCACGCATCTGGACTCACGAAAGCATCGGCGTGCACCGAAACGAAAAGGTCAGCTTGCACTTTTCGCGCACGCACTACCCGCTGCGCCAGCGGGACGAAGTAATCGGCATCACGTGTCAGCATGGCGCGCATGCCTGGCGTGTCGTCGATCTTGCGTTTCAGGCGGCGTGCGATGCTCAGGGTTACATTTTTCTCGTAACTGCCGCGGTGTCCAATTGCGCCGGGGTCTTCGCCACCGTGTCCGGGGTCGAGCGCAACCGTGAAAAGGCGTTTCGCTTTTGGCGGGTCGCGACGGGCGATATTGCTGTCTCTATCCGGGGCAGGAGGCGAGGAAGGAGGTGAGGAAGGAGGAGACGGGGAGGAAGAAGGGGAAGGAGATGTTTTCGAAGAGTTTTCCGACGCGGCCACCAGGGCGGTGATGGGGTCTTCCTGCGTATCATTCGGGTTTTCGCTTGCTGCCGCATCCATTGGCGTCGATTTTCGGATCAATGCCAGCAGCGGGTCGGGTGGCTCCAGGGGATAGAGGTCGATCACCAAACGGTGGCCGTAATTGGCAACTGGGTCGAGAGTAAAAACCTGTGGGTTGATTTCCGCTTTCAGTTCGACTACCAGGCGCACTACGCCGGGGCGGTTCTGGGCTGCGCGGATCAATCCGATATACGGGTCGCTTCCAAGCACCTTGCCGAAAATGTTTACCAGCACGCTTTCCAGGTCGACGCCTTCCATATCGACGACCAAGCGGTTAGGGTCTTTCAGCAGCATGTATTTGAAGAACAGCTTGTGGCGGCTCTCGAAGGTGATGCGCGAATATTCCTCCGCTGGCCATACCCTCAGTGCTAACAGGCTGTTGTCGTCGCCGGGCGCAGCTCCCACCCGCCTTACAAGCAGGACAAGCGCCACGCCGCCTGCATATTTCAGCAACGTGCGGCGGCGAAGGCACAGAAAATCATCTTCTCCCTTGCTTTTGTCCTCACCCAGTACGGTCAGTCCGTTAGTTGTGCTACGCATATTCGCCCTACTTCAGTTTTTGCCTGAATTTCGCATTGCCGCCCTCCATCCTTGGGCGTAAGTGTAATGACAAGATCAGGTGAAGCCAAGTAAGGGATTGCCTGATGCGGCCACTCTACGAGGCAGATGCCTTCGCCCGAAAAATATTCGTCAAGCCCCGCGTTTAAAAATTCTTCGGGATTCATTAGGCGATAAAAATCAAAATGATACAAGTTTATTTTAGAAATTATATAAGGTTCAATCAAGGTATACGTCGGGCTTTTTACCGTTCCAACGTGTCCCAAGGCTTTTAGGATTCCGCGAACCAGCGTAGTTTTCCCGCTTCCCAGGCTGCCTTCCAACCAGATGACCAATCCCGGCACGAGCAACCCGGACTCGGCCAATTGCGCACCCAGCGCCAATGTGGCTGCTTCATCGACAAGCTGCACACTTGTGGTGGGGTCTTTATCATCTGGGCAATGAGCGAAATCGAACATCCGGGTCATCCTGCAAACAGTGCTGATACACCTACAAATCTGGACGCGGCAAGGTTGGCCGCGCTGGCTGCCGACATTCGCCGATGGGCATCCGAACTCAGTTTTTCGGCGCTGACTATCGGGGAAGCCAGGTTGCCGCCTGCTGCGGGCGAAGGGTTACGGCGCTGGCTTGCTGCCGGTTGCCACGGTGACATGGATTATATGGTGCGGCACGCTTCTGCGCGGGGGGATCCTGCCGGATTGATGCCCAACGTTTCCAGGGTGATTTCTGTACGCATGAGCTACTGGCCGGACGCGGTACCTGCTGCCGAGGTGCTTGCAAATGGCATGCTCGCCTATGTTTCCCGTTACGCCTTGGGGCGCGACTACCACAAGGTCGTGCGCACCCGCCTGCAAAAGCTGGCCGAACGCATCACTCGCGCCGCTCCTGCTAGTAGTACCCGCGTCTTTACCGATTCTGCCCCCATACTCGAAACTGAATTCGCCCAACGCTCCGGCCTTGGCTGGCGCGGCAAGCATACCTTGTTGATCGCGCGCGGTTCTGGTTCGCCGCCTTCGTCCGGTTCCTGTTTTTTCATTGGCGAGATATTCATCGACCTCCCGTTGCCTGTCGATGTGCCTGTTTCTGGGCATTGCGGGCGCTGCACGGCTTGCCTGACTGCCTGTCCGACCGCCGCAATCGTCGCACCTTACCAACTCGATGCCCGGCGCTGCATTTCTTACTTAACGATCGAGCATCCCGGCTCCATCCCCGAGCAGCTGCGCCCGCTCATCGGCAACCGCATCTATGGATGCGACGATTGCCAACTTGCCTGTCCGTGGAACCACCGCACTCCGCAAAGCGCAGAAAAGGATTTCGCCGTACGCAACGGACTGGATAGTGCCTCTCTCGTCAGCCTTTTTGCATGGGGCGAGGCCGAATTCCTGGAACGGGTTGCCGGAAGCCCCATTCGCCGGATTGGCCATGAACGTTGGCTGCGCAATATCGCGGTGGCACTAGGGAACGCGCCCCGCAGTCCAGAACCCCTCGCCGCCCTGCGTGCGCGGGCAGGGGACGCTTCGGCACTCGTGAGGGAGCATGTGGGGTGGGCGTTGAGGCGGCAGGGTGGGTGATTTCCCTCCTCGGAGAGGAGGCGTGAGATGCAGGGGTGGTCGATGCTGTGTTGATGTGGGAAAATCAGCTAGGTTTGGCAACCGTATTTCAATGCCGGGGAAGGAAAGACGATGGCAGATATTGAATGGGAAGTGATATGACAACCTGGCCTTTGGGCAGATCGCTGCTATGAAGCAAGTCACTAACTCAAGCCAGATTACGCGACTGGTACTGCGAGGCTATAAATCCATTGCCGAGTGCGAAATAGAGCTTAATCGCCTTAATGTATTGATCGGTGCAAACGGTGCAGGAAAATCCAATTTTATCGGATTTTTTCGACTACTCAACCGCATCCTGGATCGACAATTGCAACTTGCCGTGAGTGAAATGGGCGGACCGGATGCGCTTCTATATTTTGGGCGTAAAAAAACGGAAGAACTGCAGGCGGGATTGTATTTTGGCGAGAACGGTTATCGTTTTACCCTGCACCCCACGCAGGATAACCGCATGATGTTTGCACACGAAGCGTTGTGGTGGGAGAAGAGTGGGGATTGGCATCCTGCTTCTGGTCATTTTGAAACGTATGCCGAAGATCAGAAAGGGCGTACCTTTATTTATAAATACGTGGTTCCCGCCATGCGGGGCTGGCGTCTCTATCATTTTCACGACACTAGTCGGAGCGCCTTTGTCAAGCAGGTTCACGGCATCAACGACAACAATTTTTTGCGTGATGATGCCCGTAATCTGGCGGCTTTTCTTTATCGCCTGAAATTTCATCACGAAACGCACTACAGACGCATCGTCGAAACGATCCAGCTTGTTGCGCCTTTTTTTGGTGATTTTCATCTGCGCCCAACGGTGGGTAACGAGGAAAAAATCCAGCTCGAATGGACAGAGGACGGGCAAGACGTCCCTTTTCCCGCCAGCGCGCTGTCAGACGGTACATTGCGCTTCATTTGCCTGGCAACTGTTTTGCAACAGCCCGAAAAATTCATGCCAGCAACTATTCTTATTGACGAACCGGAATTGGGGCTACATCCCTATGCGATTACAGTGCTGGCGGGATTGATGAAGTCGGTTTCAGAACATCATCAGTTGATTGTTTCCACGCAGTCCGTTGAATTAGTTAGCGAGTTTGATGCTGAGGATTTGATCGTCGCAGATAAGCAAAATGAAGCATCCGTATTGCGGCGGTTGGACACAGATATTTTGCGTGAATGGTTGGACGAATACACCCTGGGTGAGTTGTGGAAGAAGAACCTGTTGGGTGGGAGGCCGTCACGATGAACCGGGTTCTCCTGCTGGTGGAAGGCCAAACCGAAGAAACTTTCGTAGGAGTGCTTTTGCAACCGTACTTTGCGCGCATGGGGTTGTATTTCACGCCCATCATCGTCGAAACGAGTTCAGGGCATAAAGGTGGTATGGTCAGTTATGTGAAGGTCAAAAAACAAATCAAGAGATTGTGCAATGACACTGCCGCACATGTTTCGACTATGTTTGACCTCTACGCCCTGCCTGATGATTTTCCTGGAAAGAGCAGCCCAAAGTGGGAGCAATGCCGCAATGGCGCGGACAAGGCTGCCTTCGTCGAGCAGGAGATGGTTTACGACATTGATAGGCCAAACTTCATTCCATATATTCAGGTGCATGAGTTTGAAGCGCTATTGTTCACGAATCCATCACACTTTCTCAGATGGGTGGATGATCCACAAACCGTTCATAAATTACAGAAAGTGCAAGCAGGTTGTGCACCGGAAGATATCAACGATAACAAGAACACAACGCCGTCCAAACGTATTCTCAGTGTTATGCCAACTTTTCAGAAGGTGGTTCACGGCTCGTCGATTGCCCGTAGTATTGGGCTTGATGCCATGCGTAGCGCCTGCCCACATTTTGATGGTTGGCTGAAAAACTCGAAACATTTGTAAATTGAATAGATAAATTAAATGACCAGCCGATGATCATAGGGAGGTTGTCAGAGTTGTAAATTTCTAAAGTTATTTTTCCATCGAAAACCGTACAATCGCCCTAAATAGATTTACCGGTAATAATTTGCGAATATATACTACTCCTTTAAATTTACCTGTGAGATATCTTAATTTTGATTTGTTGTCCGTTGCTGCATTATAAATTGTTTGAGCAATTTCTTCTGGATTTGACCCTTCCACCACGCTTTTCATTAGATTATTCATTACTTTTTGGTAGTAGGAATCGTACTCTTTTAGATTATCATCCTTCGTTACCGTCATAGATCGCCCGAAAAAATCAGTTTTAGTAACACCGGGTTGAATAATTTTAATTTTTATGTTGAAGTGCTTCAACTCGTACTGAAGTGACTCGGAAAACCCTTCTACTCCCCATTTTGTAGCGTGGTATAACGCTTGTAGAGGAAATGTAACGTTTCCTGCTATAGAAGAAAGATTGATGATTGTTCCAGATTTCTGCTCCCTGAAGTGAGGAATGATTTCTTTTGTAGTATTGATAAGCCCCAGAAGGTTGGTGTCAATCTGACGCCTGATCTGCTCATCGGTTGCTGTCTCAAACGAGCCAATAGTATAATATCCTGCATTGTTTACAAGAACATCAATATTACCGAAAGTTCGAATCCCTGTTTTTATTGAACTTTTTATACTATCTTTATTTGTTACATCACATTGTAGCACGATCACGTTTTTCAACTTGCTCAGTTCCGTTTCAGCCGCAGGGTTACGCATCGTAGCAATGATTTTCCATCCCTTTGAATGGAATAGTTTCGCTGTGGCCTTACCGATTCCAGAAGAAGTACCCGTAATAAAAACGGTTTTCATGTTTAACCTCGCTTTCTCGTAGTGTAGCCTGTGTGATGCGACCGTATGACACTACTTATGGAAAAGTTAATATTAACCCGGCAATCAATTACAAGATAATGCAGCATACTGAACATGGGGATGTTTGAAATATGACATTACCCGTTCTGGGGTTTTAACCAAAAACTCCATAAATGCAGTAGCTTTC
>Ga0123357_10014157_pt1 | contig 10396 bp, 6 predicted proteins | sample TergutEmb28metaG_FD_89873 | JGI IMG/M metagenome (GOLD analysis project Ga0123357, IMG submission 89873) | Embiratermes neotenicus P4 segment gut microbial communities from Petit-Saut dam, French Guiana - Emb289 P4 | ecosystem: Host-associated > Arthropoda: Insects > Digestive system > Gut ...
AAAATTATTTAAAATAGTTTTAATTTTTTTATTATTAAAAAAAAAAAATGTTTTTTTTTTTTTTTTTTTTTTTTGGGGGGAGAGGGAAGTTTGTATTCTGAAAATGAAGTAATTACATTACATTTAAAAATGTTTATAGTGTATTAGGTTATATTAAAATATGAAGTGAGACGCATGGTTTTTTGTGCACAGGTATAAGAAACGGAAGGTATATTATGTTCGTTGTATAACAGTCACTTAGGCAGTGAGAATGTTGATTGAGGTGACTGGTTCAATTGTGAGTCTTTTTGCAGTAAGGTACCGCATATGGCGTTTTGTTCCAGAGTGCTGTGATCATTGAGTCTGTTGTTATTATGTGTTTCTTTATAGACGTAAAACTTTCTTTGGTATGAAGATGTAGTCCGTTCTTTGTGGTATATACGAGCTCTAAAATTTATATACATACCTCAACAAGAACATGCTACAGATTTTCACAACATAACCTCCTTTATACCTGCTATATACGCATGAAACTTTATTCGTTTAAATTATAAGGGTTACCATATATCCTTCACAAGAAAAGGGGGCATTTTCCATGTATCTTACCTACAAAAAAGGACATCAGCCAAAAAAAAAAAAAATGAAAAATGAGAACACACAGACAGTCACAATTTTATTACTTAATGCTCTTCCACATTTTTCTGCTAGCAGTTCTTTGAGTTATGAAATTCTGAGTGAGATGTTCTTTAAGTGTGTTCTTCGTAGAGTTTCGGGTATTCATTATACCCGCACTGAAGTTTTCCGAGGCATTCTGAAGGTCAACTCCTGTTTTTATTTTTTTACTCAGACAATTGTACGAATATAATTATGTATTTCTTTATAAAATGTAGAGTTTTTTTAAAAATTTTCGGTGCCATTAAGATATTAAAAGGCTTTGAAAAATAACAGTTAGTCAAAACCCCAGATTTTCTACAAATTAAGAAAGACGTGATTTTCTAGAGCTCCGTTGATATACTTAGCAACAGTCTGTGCTGCTCCGTTCGATTGTTGCAGCACTTCAGTTGACTTTGATTGTAAACCACCATATTTCCAATCAAAGTATTGGACTACAACAGGAAATAGCTTCACAGAATTGTGATTTCTTACGTCTGTGGCAACTCCACAGTAACTGTGGTACTTTTGAACACCTGAATTATGTTTTCAATAACATGCGGTGCAGTTACCGAGTTAATGATTACTTCTGTCTTTTTCGGCGCACTTGAAATTTGGGGGCTATTTCAAAATCAGGAAATGTTGTTTTGAATTGAAAGGACGTGTAGTGCGCTGTCGTGTAACTACTGGAATGTTTCACGGTATGAAATACAGACGCGCCTTCTGGCTCTAATGCATCATCTTCTGATTTGCTTCCCGATGCAGTAAAAAAACTTGTTGCTTTTGCCAAACTCTTTTCAACTCCTAACAGCTTTCTTGAGCTTGAAGACACGGAAGTTCCTGGTTTACATGTTAAGCATTCGGCTTCCCACTCGTCGCGACCATTTCGGGAAAACGAATGCTTGCTTTTTGCTTCGTCCTTGAATTTACATTTTCTTTTCCCCATTGTAGGAAAAAAGACACGAAGTAAACTGCGCACAACACGACCTCCCCTGCCTGCAGACGTTCAAAACGGACGACCGGAACGGGGCTGTGCGAACAGGCGTTCGGATCGAACGGCAGTGAGTGACAGTAAGTTCTGAAATTGAAACGTGGCCTACGAGAACTACGAACTATAACGTACGTAACGATTACGGAAAATTTGAGTGTGACTATCGAGAAAGGCCAAAAACCCGTACATTTTTAGAAAATTAAAAAAAAATCCACCTGGACCCATTTCTGAAGCCTGAAAAAGATGGCATGTCCGGGAAACCCCGGATGTATGGTTATAATCCCACTTCAACCGTAAAGAATAAAATCTTATTCTAGCCTAAAAATTTTATGTTTGCAGTTATCCTTTCTCAGAATATGTTATTTGTTAGGTATACCTGATGGCGGCCAAAGGAACGCGCAACATGTAGTAAAAAATGATACTAAATAACAGCATATACAATTGTGATTGACGGTATTTTTGTTAATTTGAGTTTGTATCTTTCACAACGGGAAGTTAGAGCCAAAGTTGACCTCCCTTTGTTAGTAGTTGTAGGTGCAGAGTAAGCTTGTGCCTCCAGTGTTGAATAAGATAGATTTACAGAGAGGCAGAAATTACGATATGCAAAAAAAAAAAAAAGTTTTTAATTCAAATTGCAATTTATTGTCGAATTTGTATGGTATTCCTAATATGTTGCTTATTTTTCGTATTTTGAAGTATATGCTATAGCGTTGCCTAGCGTAATAAATTTGATACCACAGCAACTTGTAAGTAAATCCCAAGCTGCTGAGGTCCATATATAATTTTGAAGGTACATTATTAAATATTAAGATGTAGTCTAGTCCCAACACTGCTTGTAAATTATAATTTCGACCAAAATTGCGACCATAGTTGTAGGGACATGTTATCAAATCCAGGCGCAGCTTTTACCTTTCTGCAATATCGTATGAAGAAAATATATCAGTGATGCAGAATTATCCTTCCGTTGTTTTCTTAGCTCTTCAGCTAACTGTGCAACTGCGACCATGATGGACATCAAGATGTCATTCCTCTAAGTTTCCGTAACTTAGTCTATGTGTTATTCGGTTACAGATGGACTAAGTGGCGCAATTTGTTGTTTTTGTGTAAGTTTCGACGTTTACACTCTTAGACATTCGGAGTGGGTAGGGTATTATATCAATTGAACTAAGCAGGACATCATTTGATATTCGCCCGTTTGTAAAACTGACCATTTACAGGCCTGGACAGGCCCATACGGGTCCAGGAAGTTCCGGCTGCCAGAATATGTACACATTTGGTACACGAAGGTGGCAAGGTTGTCAGACCTACGCACCGGCCACCTTTTCCCCCAGGAGATTTCCATGGTACTCCTGTTAGAGACTGAGTCATATTGCGGCCTGACGGATTAAGTCAGTGATCCCATCGGGAATCGAACCCGCGACATTCCGGCTTGTAGCGCAGTACCTGAACCAACTGCACCACCGCGTACCCGTATTCACAAGTACATCACCCCATTTTCCATGCCTTGCACTTGTGCGAATTGAGTCGTGAAGGGTTTCACAGTTTGAAAACAGTGTCAATACTATCTAAGTGTGCTGTTAATGCGGGAAATTTGTGGACATATGTGACATTTTGTGATATCAGTGTGACAAGTTGTCTGATGACAGAGTGTGAGGTCCATCACAGCTGTTGAAGAAATGATGAACTGACAATCAGGACACAGCAAGAAGAAAACACGCGCACAATCACATGCGTATAAAAGGAAGTGTTCCTGTTCATGGCGAAATGTATGTATGGCCACTCTTAACGGACTGGGATGAGATCATCCTCGGAACGCTTGTGGTTTGTTGTGTTAAATTCGCACACGAGCACTAATGGCTGGGGAGCATTGATTTGCGTCAGAACCATAAGAAAGAAATGCGCACTCCTGGAGTGGTCGGCTGTTAACACGCCTCTGCATGGAAAGGCCACGTTCTTCTTCGAACAACTGAGGTCAATTGTACGTTTTATACCAGAGTGTGCTAACACTACTTCATACTGCACTTCCGTGAAGCTAACATCCTTACCAAATAGCGGCACTTTATCATGACCTGGGCTACGTGCTGAATTATATATATATATATATATATATATATATATAACGCGTACACAGAGGTTAGAGTGTGTTTTGGTAGTTCTTTTAAATGTTGAACACGTGGTGAAAGTTTAGATTTATTTTACGAACAAACGCCTCAGGCTTAGACCACTCTGGCAGTGAATGTCTCAATTGCTTCCTTTTTTTCTAACAGTCTCAAAGATCGCGTTAAAAATTGTGAACGAGCTATTTATTTGACGTGAACACAGGCCACACACAGTTTACAGAATATAAAAGTCAACGAGGCCACACATGGGAATTTCAGATGCCAGTGGTTGGGAGAGGGGAAGTACCACCCCAACAGCTCACTGATACAGTCATGCTTTCGAAAATTGCGTCGTAACTTTAAGGAAACTTGTTTTATGGCGGGACATTGCAGTCGTTTATCTGAATTTATTCTAACCACAAGATTACGCAGAATTTGCTGTTACAACTACCCCTGCGCTGAAATGTAATCCGTTTCTTTATATAATGTCTTGCAACAGAGTCGCAAATCAATTATTATCAGTATTTATGGCGAGTTTGTTTCAAAGCTTCATTCACTGTTGTGTAAATGTGGAACTATGTGGATCTTCTAATAGTCTGAAAGCTGTTTCGACAATCTGACCACTCAACTATGTTTTATATTTCCTAAGTACGTAACTGAAACATTGATTTTAACTACTTAATGTTGTTAGCTGATTGATCTAATTAGTTGATTTCGTAAAATTTTATGAGTTTTTTTGCTATTAGACAGGGATGAAGTACGAAACTTTGGTGTCAGTTGGTATTTTCGTCTTTCTTAAACCTGTTGATTTTATTTTCACTTAGTGATCTTTCGTTGTAATGAAATTATATAAAAAAAACTACTCTCACTACTGTTATTCGAATTTGAAAATACTGATGACACTTTGGCCCTAATTGTGCACTGCATCCAAACATCACCAGAAGACCAGGGAGACTTAAATTTAAACTTATGCTGTACGTAAGCCTGTATGCTGTACGTAAGCCTTTATCCGTTTGCTAAGACTGGCCATGAAGTATGAACCACGGAATTAAATTCCAGTGGAAATGTTATCGTGATAATGACGAAACAGTTGCACCATCATGAAGGCTCACTTGTACTGAAACAAAACAGTGATACGAGTTATCTTGCAGTTATACAGCATATCCTGCGAAATCGCCCTGCATTGAATTACGAAAAAGGCTTATTTTCAAAACAAGAACAACCATGTCGTTCATTTTTTTTGTTTGTTTTATGCGCTTCTTTTCAGAAATAATCCTACAAAAAATTAACGCATGAGGGGCACGTCGTGTCTGTTTGCCGATGTATTTCATCTCCGACCTTATTGCACGAATTTTGTTTAAAACTTTTCATTCATGGGTATACTCTGGCAGCTGTGGAATGAATTTAATTTGGTGTAATTCTGGTACAAACGCTTTGTATGAAGCACGTTTAGAATTCTGATAGATTTTCCCACCAGAAGTTTATAGCACAAAAGCGTATACATAATAGAGAATATAATTAAGGGCTGCTAATTTTGTTTGAAACGACAGGGACAGAAAATTCCTAATTCCTTATAGTGTGAATAGTGTGAATGGGCGTAGTGTGTCTGCAACAATGACAGTCATTTCTCAGAGGACGGAGTTAGAACCAACTCCCGTAATTCCGTGTAACTTAACTTGAAATATGAGGCTACCCCCAGTAGTAATCACAGGACATGATGATATATTTAACCACTGTCATAAATTTTAAGAGTCACAAACATTCCTTTGTAGAGAACTGACCTAACACACGAGCGGTAGCTACTGAGAGGATTGAGGAAGGAAATAAGTGCAAAAATATTATTTCTCGGAATAAAGTAGGTATTCATTCGTGAAGCTCGTTCATCTCCGAGAAATTCTGACTTCTCCTTAGCAGTCTTCTTTCCGCCGATGGTCTGTACACTTATACCACCGTCTGGTAGGTGTATGGATTTATATTACTTAAACGCCTGTTCATAATGTGAAGACACTGAATGGGTGCTAACGCCGTTATTGCAACTACTTTTAAAGTTTCAGCTCCTGCTTTTAGCACTTTTATTAATACTTCTACAGAGGGAATTATTGGGCTGTGGCAGTTTCCTTTGTAAATATGTACCAGCATAGCGCCCAGCTGTCTGGTGGAGAGGACAGGCCACATTGCATGATGATGTGAAAGAACATGTAATGTGACCGCCCTAATTGGCCATGGCCTGAAGTGAGGTTGCCCTCGGCAGTAAGTCGAATGAACGAAAGGAATGAGGTTTATAAATTGACTAGTGAGTGAAATTGGCCTCGAACTATACAGAAGTATGTTATCCACATTCTACTGCGGCTGCGATGTTGTGCCAGCTGTGTTGCATTGCCATGAGTTAGGTGACAGCAGATTTACTAGATTTTCATTCTCTTGCCTCTTTTTATTTGCAGTATAATCATGCCTGATTTATTGTGCCAATTGTCTAAGTCCTCCGAGGATATGTTTCTTTCCTAAGAACATGGCTTCAGAAGGTTGAAGACGTACTGGAATAGATAATGACAATCCGAAAGATGAATTGTCTTTATCCTTTGACTCTGAAGATAAAGGTACTGCGATCCTACGTAACATCGGTAGCTGTTTACCAGTCGACGTGGCCTAATCCCAGAAGACTTGAATCATCAACAACACCACTATGAAAACTTCATCTAACATGGTTTGACTCTTTGTCTTAAGGTATTTGTTCTGAGGATCTTCTCTTTCACTCTCTCAGCCGTTCGATTTTGAGTTGAGAAGAATTCAGAACACTGACAGGAGAAAATAACTTTATTTCGCGTAAGTGCATGAACGATGTTGAAACTCGTCCGCACATTGATTACGGATACGACATAAAGACTTATTTATTTGTGTCGTCTTTTGATTGTATCAGTCGTATGTTGGTCAATGCCCATTATCGGAATTAAGTTTGATACGCGGGACTTGTTCCAATACAACTGTACACTTCCATGTGTAATCTTACAGCACTGCTGTTCTTTCATATCTATATGGCTACCAATCATAACCCCCGTCTTCGATCTCGTATTAAAGTTTTGTTCTAATTTTTACCTTTTCTCTATAATGAGGCAACGTTAAGACCAAATTTACACCAGGTTCTACTGCACCCTGTGAGTCCACGTTACTCAGATCAAGAATAACCTCTGACGTGGTTAAAAATTAAAACTACGAACTACATGAATGTGATCCCCAGCAGTCGATATTGGGAAAGTTTAGAGTTTTGTTGTCTTTTTTGGCTGACAGCTGCGTCAGATGATTCAAACCAACTATGTTACGGTCTGTCTGACTCCGTTTCCATCGACAGGCTTCGTAATTTGGTGGAGAGACTGATTATTTAGACGGAGTCTGTCTCCGAAACTTCGGTTGATCTGAAACACCTGGCGCGGCAGTCTACCCGAGAAGGCCCTACTGACTTCTGTCCCCATGACAGCTCAAGACTTATGCCTACAAGTTTAATAGTTCTTCGTAACAGCAGTAATTAGGGATATATTGATCTACGCCTTTATATCAAAATAAGCTATATAAGGCATAATATTTTTCACATTTAAGTAACGACATCGGAAGTAAACTTGTAATTGCGAGACTGTTGAGAGATCCGGGCTTGGCCTTTATTTTAACCACATGTTCGTGTTTAAGTTCATGATAAGCTGAGAGTAAAGTATGATTATTTGCGAGGATTGTTTGCCATAAAGAACACATCAGTTGTATTGCTACTGGTAGTAGTCTTCAGTGCATGGTACATGCCACATTTTCCTCAGAGTTTTGGTTTTTCAAGACAAATTATTGATAAACCCTGTCTTTATCGCAGTAAAACTTGTCGTTATAAATCAAATTAATTACAATAACGCCTGATGGAGAACATAATAATTTTTGGCGCGACAGCCCCCAGTGGGCCAGGGCCTCCTTATTCACCAGGTTTCTAGATCACATACAACGACGCACCACAGTCAGTAGGGCTCCTCTGGACGAGTGATCAGCTCGTCGCAGAGACATCTACCTAACAACACACAACATTCACAACAGACATCCATGCCCCCGGTGGGATTCGAACCCATAATCTCAGCAGGCGATCGGCCGCAGACCTACACCTTAGACCGCGCGGCCACCGGGATAGAACATAATAGTAATAATAATAGGCATAACAATAATAACCGCAGTAGCATTGAACGCCTAACAGTTTTATGTACATTAAGAGAACCTTGAACATCAAAATTGACAGCTCAATTTGTTGAGAAAAATCCGTACTCCACCAGCATAACGTGGTCCAGAAGAGTGTAAGCAGTTTGTTTTTGCATGGTGTCATGGTGTTACAAAGTCTGTGGATGGTTAAATATGGTTTCGTAAAGCGTACACGTTAGCAGCTGCTTAGAAGCAATGGAAGATAAATTATTCTGAATGTGTTTTAATTATTGCCTATCCCGAGAAAGTTTTGATTTGAAGTGGGAATTCAACTGGTGAAGCTAAAAACATTTTGAGAACTTGAGTTTATATGTTTAATTACATGTGTTTTTTTATGACGCTGTCAATATTTCAAAGTGCTGCTAGCCTTGAATGGTGTGATGACTGGTGAATTAGAGAGGCTTTGAATTAAAACGGCCGTGGTAATACTAGAAGGTCTGAAGCAAACGACCGAAAATTTCAGTCAGGAAGCCGATATCCTGGCCGAGATATGATCGCATCTCCCGAATACAGTCCTAGAATGCTGCCGACACACGGGCATGGTTGATTTCGGACTGTTTGGAAGAAGTAATGTCTCTGCAGTAAATCATACACATATGCAAGCTATGGAGTTGTGTTTATATACTTATAACAAAATTTCACCGCTCAAGTTCACTATTAATAATAGACGTCCCTTCCAAACCGCTCTTTATTGTTCACGCGCTGTCTTGTACGCAGTCGTTGATGCACTGAGGTGGTCCCCATTATTCCGTTATTTGCGTGCGTTCAACATTGTTGACGTAAGAGCAGCAGGGTTTTTGTAAACGTTGGATAGATTGTAAACGATAGTGCCTGCTTTAAGTTTTCCATGACTCTTGTAAGAGGGACGGATTTTTTATTTTAAAGACGCTGAAAAATGATTTAAATCCATATTATACAGGATGTATACAAATAATCTTTACAAATTTTATTGCATATAACTTTTTGAAAAGAAAATATATACTGTTTGTGGATCATTTACGAGAGAAACTCTCGAGTTTCGGCGAATACTTTTATATCATAGTAGTAATTTTTGTCTCCCCACAACACTGCAGCCCTCTGTGTGACTCATTAGCTTAGAAGCCAAGAACCGTCACACGAGAATGTACAGCGCGCGGAATGGTTTCTACGAACGAAATCCAATGCACACTTCACAACTCATGTGTGATTTAAGTTATCTGCTAGCAGAGACTTCACATATGCCTTCGAGAGTTTCCTGAGACGCATATGGGCATCCTGCACCTCTCTTGTGCAGTATACTTCCGGTCTCCTCAAAGAGTTTGTACCAAGTACGTATCGGATTTTCTCGCTAGCGGCGTCGTGCAATACGTCGTTCTGAGACTATTTGGGCCTTACGACGAACCACGACACGCTCGCTGCCTTCTGGAGGTTCCTGGCGAAGTCTGTGGGCCTGTGTATCCAATCCCCTTATGACGAACCAAGACGCGCACAATGCTTTCTGTGAGCTCATGGCGACTGAGCCGATGAGTCACACACACATCATTTACAGTGCCGAGGAAAGCACGCAAACTTCGGGGGGTTTCTGCCGCAGATGATGCAAGTAGAAAATGTCCGTGTTTGTCTTTTCGTAAAGTTTTTTTTTTTTTTTCGCAAGTAAAGTTGCAAATACGCCACGATATTGACACTTAACGAAGGTTTCATGGGGCTTCCATAACCGGAAAAACGTGAAAATTATAGTATTATACGATTTTGAGGTGCTGTTCCAGCATTCGTCAGGACGTTTCGAAGTTAAATAATGAAAGTGAATCGGATAGTTTTAGATTCTACGAGTAATATGCGTTATTTCTGAGCTAACTGCATTAACTTCAACTCATACCTAGGTAATGTGTAAATGTAGAGTGTAAGTAGCATGTTACTTTGATGTTCTTAGTACAGTAACATACGGATCATATTGTAGAGGGCTCTATTCGTATCCATATGTATGCTATACAGTGACGCAGCCAGTTTGTCAGTCATCTGGTGATGAACTGTCGGAGCTCTGTGAACTGAATGCTGCTTTCTTAATTACGCTTTTGACTGTTTTGATGTGCATACAGTACAGCAGTGCTCAAGTTGCATGCGTAAAAGGACAGTTAACATGCATGTACTCGTACATACTATTGCGCAATGTCTGCTAAAGTTTTTGCAGCTGACATAAAACTCAATTTCGAGCCTCATGCGGGAATAAGTACCAACTGTTGAATGCTGAACGACAAAAACTACGTGTCCTCGTACCATCACGAGTTGTGGTGTAGTAGTGATAGTAGTAGTAATAGTAGTAGTCCTAGCAGCAAGAGGCGCTTCTGGAAAGCGAGACGCGCGCACTTTTTGTAAAGATCAGCCGTCTTCTGTATATCAATGGGAACTTGTATTGCATAGTACTGAGTCGTAATTTTTTCCTCATTCGCTGTACTCGTTAAAGAAGAACACGAAAATC